>Ga0208826_1001162_pt1 | contig 23137 bp, 23 predicted proteins | sample AD_UKC115_MetaG_FD_184451 | JGI IMG/M metagenome (GOLD analysis project Ga0208826, IMG submission 184451) | Active sludge microbial communities of municipal wastewater-treating anaerobic digesters from Hong Kong - AD_UKC115_MetaG (SPAdes)... | ecosystem: Engineered > Bioreactor > Anaerobic >...
CATAGATATTCTCCTATTCTCCTTGAACTATTTTGGTCATTATAACGGGACTTATAATAAACTGTCAATAAACCTGAACGAAAATTCATGTAAAAAACTCTATAATTCACGCTCGCTTTTCAAAGATATCTGCATCTTCTTGAAATTATTCCCGATGGGTTAATTTCCCTTAACTTGAAGTAACGGAGTTTTCTTCTAAACTCGAGCCTTTCACCGGCGTAACGCGCTTTTGTAGACGGAAGAAAAGGAACGCCAAACCTGCAGCTGCGATTTCTAAGCCTAAGAAAAGATATTCTGTTCCACCTTCTAGAGCGTTCTCCGAAAGCAATATGAATATGCCTTCTCCAACCACCGCAATGAGCAGCAGAATTAACAAGGCAGTGCCTGCATTTTTCATGTGATTATAGGAAAGACCAATTTCATCACGGTGATATTTGCGCTTCTCATTGGGGATGCGCAATGCCCCCGAAAATATAAAATAAAGCGGCAAGAACGCAAAGACATAAGGCAAAGAAACATAGAATTCATACATCCCTAAGTTCCCAATAAATCCCCCCACCATGTGCAAGATTAGGATCGCTACAGCCAAAGCTAAGCTCTGGTTTCTAAAAGCTTTGATTTGCTTAGCATCAAGATCAACCTCATAATATTCACCCCGATAAACGGCTTTCTTGCGTTCTCTCCCCTTCTCATCCGTCGTGAAGACGTTTTCATAATCATCAGCGTATTTCTTAGCTGCCATATTCGAATCCTATCACAAATAATTTAGAGGCTTCAATAAATTTCTACAGAAAGCTTCTCTATGGGTTTGACGATTCAAACTTCTCAATTTGCTGCCAGGTTGCGCCTTTTGGTATGACCACGTCCGAAGAACTTGCCCAAACCATGGGGTGCGGCAGCAAAGGGATAGCGGGCAAGTTGGCTTTCAGGAGCTCCCACGGGTCTTGGGATTCGGGTGGTGCCAGCCGCATTTGTTTTTCACCACAAGCCAAGTCAAAAGCAGGATCAGCCCAACCGGCTAAATTGGTTCCAATCCATGCGTTATCAGCTGAAGGTACCGCCTTGCTTAGATATAGGCGGCAGGGGTCTTGCCCAGCGGTTTGCCAGCTCACCAGCGCTAAGTCAAACTGCCTGCCAAAAAGCACGCCTTCTGGCCCCGGCGCATAAAGCTCCGCAATCGGCAATGCTTGCCAATGAACTTCAATGCCACAATCGCCTAAGCGTGTCACAATCCACGTTCCGATTTGCTGGTCGAGTTCTGCCTGACTTGTCAGAAGGCTGAGGCTCAGCGGGGTCAGATCAAACACACCGTTGATACCTTGCGCCACCCGTGGAGTCGTCGAGTCGCCATCGGTGTCGATCCAGCCTGCTTGATCCAGCAGAGTCTCCGCATCCAAGCCGGCTGTCCAATCTTCCCAGGGGGGGAGCAACTCAGCAGGGAATTTTTCCGATAACAAGGCATTCGCCAAAGCAGCCGGCTGTAGGCAGGCTGCCACAGCCTGCCGCACACGCAAATCACTAAAATAATCTGGTCGATCGCCAGCCCAAACGGTATAACCATCATCATAAGCAGCAGGGTTAATCCCAAAGACTAACTGTTCGAAGCTCTCCTGAAAGTCAATGTGCAGATCCGCTGTCTGAGCTAAGGTTTCAAGTGCTGGCTTATCGAGGTTTTCCAACCCATAGCTGCTATCCAACAGGTCGCACTCCCCTGTGGAGAGCATCTGTATCGCTTGATTAATATCCGGTATGATGAGGAAATCAAGCAAGTCAAAAGCAGGTAAGCCATTTCCTGCAGCAAAGTAATAAGGGTTTTTCTCTAAGTGCAAGGCTTTGCCCGGCTCCCAATTCAGCAGGCGGTATGCCCCCCAGCCTGGAGGGGTTTGTGCCGCAGCTGGCGTTGCTGCAACTTGATCTGCTTCCAATCCTGCCAGTAAATGCGCTGGCAGCGGCATCCAGAAGAACGCACGCAGCTTGCCAGTGGTGAAACCTGGCAGACCCTGCCACCTGACCGTTTGGTCATCCTGCGCTTGGAAGCTTATCGTCCGTTCCAGTGCCCAAGCATCCGCTGACAAGTTGGCTTGTTGGGCAAGCGTATAAGAAAGCTCCAGGTCCTCTGCCAATAGAGTTTCACCGTCAGACCAATGCAAATCAGGGAGCAATGTGTATGTTACAGACATCTGGTCCATACTAAATGCGCCGCTTTCCCATTCCACTGCGCAAGCGCTCTCTTGGCAGCCCGCCGGCCTGATAAGCACGCCGGGCTTAAATACTACCACCTCTCCTGTCGCATCCACCACCAGGTCTCCAGGTTCAACTGCGACGGGGTTCAAGCTGATCAAGCCATTTTCCAAGCTTGGATACTGGCTGAGGATCGAAGGTGCATAAGTGCCAAGCTTGGCATCCCATGTAAAGGGACCGTCGTAGAGCGCGGCAAAAATGCTCTCCGTTGCGCGGTTAATTTGTCCAGAATAACGGTAGAGACTAGGTGGTTCCTCGGCAATGCAAATATTCAAAACTTTAGGGGGTGGCAGCGTTGCCGTAGAAGTTGATGTGGGGGTTGGCTGCCAGTTTTCAGTTTCGGTGGTGCTGGGCGGTTCAGTCGCTTGCAAACTGCAGCCTACCAAAAACGCTGCCAATATTAATATGCCCAAAATGCGGCTTTTCAGGCGAATAGTGTGCATATTATTCCATATCCTCAAAAAGAATAGCTTCGTCTTCATCCTGAATTAGTTTGCCCCCAAAGCGCAGCCGCAAGTATGAATCATAACGCCGAGGGTCAATGCGTCCTTCCTCAACCGCTTTGCGTACCGCACAACCTGGTTCATGGCTGTGAGTGCAATCGCTAAACTGGCACTCCGGCACGAGCGGTGCGATCTCACGAAAGTAGGCATCCAGTTCTTCGCCCTGAATATCCCAGAGTGCGAGCGTGCGCAAGCCGGGCACATCGGCTAAATATCCGCCGCCTTCCAACGCGAATAGCTGGCGCACACGGGTCTTATGGGTCCCTTTGCCGTCACGCCCAGCTTGGCTGATCTCGCCAATTTCTTGTGCCAGCCCAGGTTGAATGCGGTTGAGCAGACTCGTCTTGCCCACACCCGAAGGACCAGCTAAGGAGCTCAGCTTGCCCGTTAGCAGGCTGCGCAGCTCCTCGATGCCTTCGCCAGTTTTCGCCGAAGAATAAATGACGGTATAACCAATGTCTTCATACAACCCAAAAAGCTCTTTCGCTTTCTCTCGGGGGACCAAGTCGATCTTATTTGCTACGATAAGTGCTGGAATCTGTTCGCGCTCTGCCACTACCAAAAAGCGATCCAGCATACGCAGGCGCGGTTCGGGTTGGGCACAAGCAAACACCAAAACGAGCTGATCTGGATTAGCAATCAAAATTTGTTGATATTCATAATTGACGCCTGTGAGTTGGCGGGAGAGCACACTTTTACGCGGCAAGACTTCTTCAATCGTGCCGCTGCCATCCGAATGAATAGTGATGAGCACCTGATCCCCTACTGCCACCAGATCTCCCTGGGGTTTGCCTTTACGTAAGCGCCCACGTAAACGGCAGAGGATATCCCCTCTCGGCGTGCGCACGGTCAAAAATCCTGCCTGAGAGCGAATCACCAAGCCTTGAATCAAGCCAGTGCTTTGTTCAGGAGCGATTTGGTTAGGCACCATCATTCAGGTGTAGCTTCTGGGGTTTCGGTAGCGGTCACGTAAGGGGATTTTTCCCAAGGCATGGTGCCGCCTGGATTCTCATTATTGGAGAAATATAGCTGGACCACGCGGCGGAAAAGCGGCGCTGCCATTTCTGAACCTTCGCCGGCATTCTCCAAAATAATCGCGACGGCAATATCCGGTCTGTTGGGGTCATTATTAAAGGTATACCCTGCAAACCAAGCGTGCGAATCACCGATAGGGTTCTCAGCTGTGCCCGTCTTGCCGGCAATTTTGACGTTCACGCTGCTCATTTGATAAGTGGCGGTACCACGCGGATTCCGCACCACCATCACCATAGCTTCTTGAATAGCAGCTAAGTTTTCTTCTGTTACCGGTAGTTTAGAAACTGCATCCGGCTCGAATTCGTACACCGCGTCCCCCCCACTGACCGGCACAATTTTATCCACAACAGTGGGGCGGTAAAGGGTGCCACCATTACCAACGGCTGCCACAAACGATGCCACTTGCAGCGGACTCACTTGCAAAGTGCCCTGACCAATCGCCAATTGCACATTTTCAGATACCGACGTAGGCTGCTCCAGCCTGCCCTCAAATTCTGTGATCTCAATCCCAGTCTTCTTGCCCAGCCCAAAACCCGCGGCGACATCAGCGATTGCCGTGGTGTAGCCTTCATTCCACAGGGTATAACCAATGTGCCAAAACCAAGGGTTGCAAGAGCGCATCAAGCCTTCTTGCAGGGTTAACTCACCAGAGGCAGGCAAATTGCGATTATAGGTCCAGTCATATAGAGTGACGCCTTGCAGTTCCGTCCATGTATTACCACAATAATAGGGGTAATCTGGTGTAAAAACGCCTGTTTCGAGCGCTGCAGCCATGGTAATGATCTTGAATACGGAACCTAAGGGGTAAACCCCCTGTGCTGCACGATTATATAGAGGCAATTTAGGATCGTTGAGGATCGACTGTAACATGATGCTGTTGTAATTAACCGGTTCAAAAAGGTTCGGGTTGTAACCAGGGTTAGAAACCATCGCCAAGACCCGCCCGGTGTCTCTTTCCATTACAACAATAGCGCCAAGGTAATCATCCATGCTGTGCTGTAAGTTATATTGCAGGGTACTATCAATGGTGGTGTAAATCGAATTGGCGGGTTCGGCTGGCGAAGAGGCTAACTTCGTTACCACCTGTCCTTGCGGATCCTTAATATATAAGGAAGCGCCATGCTTGCCAGCCAAGTAACTCTCGCCCCAAGCTTCCAAGCCAGTAGCTCCGACTTTTTCATCACCGCGGTAACCTTTCCGCTGATACTCCTCTAACTCTTCTGGCGAAATTGAAAGCACATAACCGGTAACATGGGGTGCAATCCCGCCATCATAGTAATAACGTGAGCGGAAGGGAGATAGCACAATCCCAGGATAGCGATCAAAACGGTCGCTATATTGTTGGGCAACCGCTGCAGAGACATCACCAATTGCTACATACCAATCGGGTTGGGCGTAGACATACTTTTCCCGGATGGAATCTTCGCTCACAAACAGTAAATTTGCCAAAAAGCTTACCATGCCGTCTTCATTTTCAGGATCGATTTTGCCAGGCACGATCCCAATCGCCACGGCATCATCCTGCGCCACAAGGGGATAACCGTATTCATCATAAATGTTGCCGCGGGCAGGGATTTCATAAGTTAATTCCAGACGGTTGCCCCCCGCCAGCTCTGGCAAAATCATTGAAGCATCCCATTGCACATGCCAGATGTTTTCTTCCAAAGTTAGGTTCATAATCGTGCTGCGTGAGATCGTTCCTAAGAGCGTGGTTGTATAGTTGATCTCGTAATTTACCTGCGCTGAGGAAGGCTTAATCATATTCGAAAGGATCGCATAGTCCATACTTTGCAGGGTAAGGGCGATCGCTGCGTCTTTGTGCTGTTTCTGAAATTCTTCGAAAGTCATCGCGTCCTGGCTCAGCCGGCTGAGAAGGGCATACATCCCTTCGTAGTCTTCTGCTTTCCAAGCTTCGAAGTAAGCTTGCGCTGCTTCTTCCACATCGGGTGCGGGTGCAACGTCAATCATCGGCGTAGGCAAGCCGGTAGTGGGGGTTACCGTTGAGCTTGGCGCTGTTTCAGAGTTACAAGCGCTGATCAATAGTATGAAACACAAACAAAGGAGGATGCTCTTCTTCATCTTGAATCCCATCGACTCGCTTGGCTAACCTGCATGCAGCGCGCCAAGATCTGGGGGTAAACCTCACAAGTAATTTCCAAGTGACGTTGGCAAGCCTTAGGAATATCGACTTCCACGGCGATTCCCGCTTTTTGTAGCAAGCAGGCAAGGTTACACAGCGGCAACCCCATCACGTTCGCGTAGCAGCCTTGCACAGCTGCAACCGGATGAAAATCTTTGTGTTGGATAGCATAGCCGCCAGCTTTATCGCGGTAATCGTCACTTTGAATATAGCTTTCGATATCTGAATCGCTATAACTGCGCATAAGAACTTGTGTAAGGCAAATGTCCTGTAAGAGGAGCCCTGTGCTTTTCTGGCGTAAGGCGAGAGCTGTAAGGACGCTATGCGGTTTTCCGCGCATCCGCCTCAGCATCTCACGTGCCTCTTGATCGTTCGCCGGCTTGCCTAAGACCTCACCTTCACAGACGACGATGGTATCCGCCGAGAGAACAAGTGCTTCAGTTTGGACAGCCTTGCCTTTTTCTAAAGCTAACCGTGTCACGTAATCTATTGGGCTTTCATCAGGAAGCTGATTTTCGTCGAGATCTGTACTGACGCAACAATAGGGCAGATTAAACAAGGTAAAAAGCTCCCTGCGGCGTGGGGAGGCAGAAGCGAGAATGATTTCTTCTTGGCGCATTTGAAATCAGATTCTAACATAAAAGCCAAAGTCACTCAGAGAGAGGCATTAACGCAATGGCTGAAGAATTAATCCTTGTGTTTCACCTGAAAAGTATCAAAATCGTGTGCCAATAGGGTATTGGGGAATATCGCCGTTGCCTCATTAAGAATGTCATCATCCCGATAGCGGCGGGAAACATGCGTGAGGATTAATTGCTCCACCCCAGCTTCATTTGCCAGCCTAGCCACAGCCTCAGCGGTAGTATGACCAAAATCTTCTGCCATTTCAGCTTCTTCATTGAGGTAAGTTGCCTCTACCACTAAGGCATCTACCCCCTGAATGTAAGGCAGCAACTTTTCCGGCCTGCCCACATCGCCCACAATGGCTAATTTAGCCCCAGGTTTTTCCTCACCCAGCACTTCATCAGGCTGGATGATGCGTCCATCAGCAAGGGTAATAGCTTTACCAGCGACCAAATCCTTTCTCCATGGTCCAGGCGGAATCCCCAAGGCTTCAGCCTTTGCAGGTAAGAATGGCCTGCGCGGTAGTTCTTCAAAACGAAAGCCCAATGAAGAAGAGCCGCGATGATCAACCGGAAAAGCGGTTACGCGAAAGTTTTCGGCTTCTAAAATTACTCCCGGCTTGATATCCAGCAAGTTAATCGGCATCGGCGGTTGAGCGCCGCGCAACACCACACCATTAATCAAATCGCTGACCCGCTCCATGGTATGCTTGCTGCCCAAAATATTAATCTCATCGATTGCTTCCCAGCGCATAAAGGTCGAAATCAAGCCAGCTAAGCCAAGAATATGATCTAAGTGACCGTGGGTGAGCAAGATCGTGTTGAGGCGCTTAAAGCCAATGCCAGATTTAAGAATTTGACGCTGCGTGCCTTCTCCACAGTCAATTAAGAAGCGATATTCCTCGTGCTTGACCACCATGGCAGATAAACCGCGCTTGATTGACGGGGCAGAGGCAGACGTGCCTAAAAAGATTAGTTCAAACAAGGTAAAAGTGCTTCTTCCTGGGTAAGGTTATTTCACGAGCTTATCAAAATCGTGGAACAAACGCCACAAGCCCATACCAAGCTTGAACCCCTGCTGAGTATTTATCGGCACTTTCTGTCCATGTTCCTCGGCTTCCTTAACCAAAGTCGAAGCGATGCTAAAGCCTAAAAAGGCACCGATGAGTGTGCCGATGACGATGGTAAGTGTTTTTACAGAAGGTTTCATAATCCTCTTTCACCTTTGCTTTTGGGATGGATGCTGCGGACCAATTGCTGGAGCTCGGCGTTTTTTTGTTGGATAAAGAAAAGCGGGGCAACAGCAGCTGATGTGCTCTTTTGCACGGTACGGCGCATTTTCTCACTAAACTCAAAAAGGTTTCCGCCTGCTTTTGGCAGCCAGCCCGCCAGCCTGCTCAATAAATTGATCAGCAAGATGGTTATCACGAGTAGCGGCAGCAACATAAAGAGTATGGGTAGCACTAAAATCACCGTCGCAGTTTGTGCCAAACCAGCCACATCCCCACCAACAGCCCCGGTTGGGAGGAGCAAATAAACCAAGCCGGCAACGAAGGCTACACTTACGATAATGACTGGAAATATAATTTGCCAAAAGCGCTGCTGGCGGTGTTTTCGTTGCGGGTTGATGTTGGATTTGGCTTGCTCAAATGAAGCTGGTGTTTGCATGGGTTTATTTTAACATGAGTTTTAACCGAGCGAGAACTGATTAATCAGGTCTTTCCTTTTAATATCTCAAAAAGCATCGCTAAAACGCTAAATCTAATGTATAATCTTTATACAAACAAAAATTGTAACTGGATTCTGCATGAGGTTCCTCATGAAGACCACGGTTAATCTGACCAGGCAGTCAAATCTGCCAGTCTTGTATGGAAGTGAAATGCCAGGCATCTGGCTTATAAATTGGAACATAACAATGCACTTGGACAAGTCCGCCGCTCGGAGGAGAACCCATTTTTGGGGTTTAACCGCAAAACTCTTCTCCGACGGGTCAGCCCAACAGCTTGCTCCCCATGAGGAGCAGGTTTATAGCATTGCTTAATGCATTGTTAGCGTCCCAAGCTATAATTTTTTGACATCGTTGGTGAAATCGGGAATAAGCATTTCCTGCCAAGCGATGCGATTCAGCCCATACTAAAAGCCATGGTCTTCAGGAGACTGTGGCTTTTTGAACATATGGAAAGAACGATTACTGCCATCGAGGCACAAAAGCACAATCGCAGCCGCGTCAACATTAGTTTAGATGGGGCTTATGCTTTTGCGTTGGATCAGCTCACCGCTGCTTGGTTAAAGCCGGGTGTAAGGCTGAATGAGCAGCAAATCGCTCAGCTGTTAGCCAAGGACGAGCAGCAAAGCGCATACAGCCGTGCTTTGCACTTCTTAAGCTTTCGAGCCCGTTCTCATCAAGAAGTCCGAACCTATCTGGAACGCAAGGGGTATACCGCCGAGGTGATCGAGGCAGTGCTTGCGCAGCTGGAAGAAGACGGCTTTCTGGACGACGCACGCTTTTCGCGTGAGTGGGTCGAGAACCGCACCACCTTCCGTCCGCGCAGCCAAAGCATGCTGGGTTGGGAACTGAAACACAAAGGCGTTTCACCTGAAGCCATCGAAACCGCCTTGGCTGAAGCAGATTTGGACGATGCCGATTTGGCTTTAGAGGCTGCCCAACGCGCCTTAGGGCGTTATGCGGATTTGCCCTGGGAAGACTTCGCCCGCAAGCTTGGAGCTTACCTGCAGCGCAGAGGTTTTTCTGCTCAGGTCACTTGGGCGACTATCCGACAGCTATGGAACACCATGCAAGACTCCAGAACAATGCAAGACACATAATATATGAAAATGGAGTACTTAAAAATGTTATATGCACTTAGATTACAACAAGCAAGGCTAGATGGCTTTCTCTTGCCTGGGCTGGCGTTGTTGCTTGGCATTCTGATTGGGTATCTGCTCTTTCAGTCTCTGCGCAACCGCAAAGACGAAGCCCTCAAGCAAACTGCAAAAGACATTATCGAACAAGCCGAGGAAAAGGCTCGCCAAGTTGAGTTAGAAGCCAAAGACAATGCCTTACGCATAACGCGTGAAGCCGAAGAAGACCTGCAACGGCGCCGTGCTGAGCTGAGCAAAGAGGATGACCGCTTGGTCAAGCGGCGAGAAGAATTGGACCGCCGCTTTGACCAGATGCAGCAGCGTGAATCCGCGCTCAACAAACGCCAAAGCAGCATTGATCGGCGCGCTAACGAGATTGAAGCGCTTTATGCGCAACGGGTGGAAGAATTGCAGCGGGTGGCAGAAATGAGCGTTGAAGAAGCGCGGGAGGTACTGCTGAACGAAGTAGCAGAGCAATCTCGCGCCGAGATGGCACGCATCATTCATCAATATGAAGCTGAAGCCCGCGAAACCGGCGCTGAAAAAGCACGTGAGCTGATTGCTGACGCTATCCAACGGGTGGCTTCTGAAAGCGTGGCGGAGGTCACAACCTCAGTCGTTACTCTGCCCAATGAAGAAATGAAAGGGCGTATCGTCGGTCGGAATGGGCGTAACATCCGCGCTTTTGAGCAAGTCACTGGCGTGGATGTGATCGTTGACGATACACCCGAAGCAGTAACGGTTTCCTGCTTCGATTCCGTCAGGCGCGAGATTGCCCGCCGTACGCTCACCCGCTTGGTAACAGATGGCCGCATTCATCCCGCTTACATCGAAAAGATCCTCGAGGAAGAACGGCAAAAAATGGATGATGACATCGTCAAAGCAGGTAACGAAGCGGTCTTTGAGGCTGGTGTGAGTGGTTTACACCCAGAAATTATTAAGAAGTTAGGACGCCTCAAGTACCGCACCTCATACGGGCAAAATCAATTAGCCCATGCCGTGGAGACTTCTAAAATTGCGAGCGTCTTAGCCTCAGAATTGGGCGCAGACGTGGAAGTAGCGAAAGCAGGCGGCTTGCTGCATGACTTAGGCAAAGCCATGGATCACAACACCGAAGGCACGCATGCTCTCATCGGCGCAGAATTTGCCCGTCGGCATGGCGTCAATCCGAAAGTGGTCAACATTATTGCCTCGCACCACCACGAAGTGGAGCAAACCTCCGTCGAGGCGGTGATTGTGGAAGCTGCCGATGCTATCTCAGGCGCACGCCCTGGCGCCAGACGTGAGGATTTGGAACAATACATCAAGCGCCTCAAAGCGCTCGAATCGATTGCCAATTCCCACGACGGCGTGGAACAGAGCTTTGCCATCCAAGCCGGGCGCGAAGTACGTATCATTGTACGTCCACAAGAAGTTGATGACTTAGCAGCCTACGAGATCGCAAAAGATATTGCGAATGAGATTGAAAACACGATGCAATACCCCGGTCAAATTCAAGTGACCGTCATCCGCGAGACACGCGCAGTTTCTTACGCCAAGTAAGGATTGTACCGTTTTTCGTGAGCCACACTGCTCTCTGGTCCATGACCGGGGAGCAGTGTGGTTTCATCAGGTAACGTAAACACTTGCTCGCGGATGCTTTTGAGCAGCAAGGAAAAATCGCCGCCTGGGAAATCGGTGCGCCCAATGCTCTCCCGAAAGATCGCATCTCCCGTAAATGCCACCTTCAAAGCCTCACAATAGAATAATACAGAGCCAGGGTTGTGCCCGGGCACTTCTCGCACTTCGATTAAATCTGGTTCTCCATAGGCGCGAACGGCTAAGCGCTGCCCTTGGGCGAAGGGGATATCCACCTGAGGCACAGGGTCAATCGGCATGCCGAAACTGACAGCATTTTTCTGCTCGTTTGCCCAGGCAAACGCTTGGGGGTGTATGCCGATCAGCGGTGCAGGCGTGAAGGCTTTATGTAACGCGGCTGTACCCACATAGTGATCAAAGTGCCCATGTGTTAGCCAGATTTGGGTGAGCTTCAACCCACGGCGCTGAATTTCATCTTGCTGGCGCTTTGGTTCAAAGGAAGGGTCAATAATGACAGCTTCCGCAGTATCTTGATCAGCTAGCAAATAAACATTGTTTTGCAAGGGTCCTAAGACCATGCGGACAATTTCCAATTTCATCTAAATCTCCATAGAGTAATCAAACGGAGTGTCGTAGGGCACCACCGCACGCGGCAAATCTGTCAGGCTGTGCACACCGTCCTTAGTAATTACCACGTCATCTTCGATGCGTACCCCTCCCCGCCCTGGCAGGTAGATCCCAGGCTCAATGGTGAAAACCATCCCCGGCGCTAGCAGCTGTGTGTTCGTTCCAAAAATATAAGGGGCTTCATGTGCTTCCATACCCAAGCCATGCCCAGTGCGATGGGTAAAGTAGGGTCCATAGCCCGCAGCTTCGATCACCGCGCGCACCGCCCGGTCCACCTCACCAGCAGGTATTCCTGGACTGGCGATCTCACGCCCTTTAGCATTAGCCGCCAGCACGACCTCCCCAATGCGCAGTAACTCCGGCTCCACCTCGCCTACCGAAAAAGTGCGGGTGATATCGGAAAAGTAGCCGTCTTTTCCTGCTCCCCAGTCGAAGAGCAGCAGATCGCCTTCCTGGAGGACGCGCTCAGAGGGCGCAGCATGTGGATTGGCGCTGTTGGGTCCGCTGCTGACAATGGGCTCAAACGGTAGTTCGATATCCGAGCCTGCGCGATAGAGAGCAATGACCAGCTCTGCAGCGATTTGTTTCTCGCTCATGCCGGGATGGATGCGCTTGAGGGTCTCGACTAACGCATTTTGGGCGATCAGTGCCGCCTCGTGCATTTTAGCCAACTCCTGCGAGTCCTTCTTCAAGCGCAAACCCTCTATGAGGGGGCTACCGTCGATAATCTCGGCTTGAGGCGCGGCTGATTGGATGAACTGCAGCTCCAGCAGGCGTAAGCGGCTCGGTTCGGCTGCAAGTTTGGCTTGCGCCAAGCCCAATGCATCTACCGCCTGATTGAAAGCCTCAAGCCAAGTGGCAGGGTCATCCTCATAGGTGAAAGCTTGCAGTTCAAGGTCTAACCCCGCCAATTTTTCTTTTTCGAGATAAGGCAAAACCAGCCCAACCTGCCCAGAGCGGGTAATAAAAAGCACCGTCGGGCGTTCCATCAGATGCATTTGCATACCTGTGAGGTAAGTAAAGGTTGGCCCTGGGTTGAGCACCAAAGCATCAATTTGCTGTTGTTGAAGGAGTTCCACAAGGCGAGAAGGGCGAGTGTTCATAGCAAGTCCAATCATTTCTATTCGAAATCCAGCCAATATTATACCTGCAGCAAAAATGTCTGACAGCTTTACCCTCGCTCTCGCCAGTCTCATCATTTTTGTTCTCGCCGGTCTCAGAGTGCGTAGCCTGCCCGTAGGGTACCGAGCGAGTGGTTTTGACCGCAGGTCTCCACCCTTTTCAAGTTTCGCCGTCCACCAGAACCAGCAAGCAACCTGAGACCTAAAGGTCAACTGTCTTTCATGGTCAGGAGACCATGAAAGAACTAAGAATTATCTGTTCTCGCTGGTCTCCAGAATGCGTAACCTGCCCATAGGTTGCCGTGCGAATGGTTTTGACCGCAGGTCTCCGCCCTTTTCAGGTTTCGCCGTCCACCAGAACCAGTAAGCAACCTGAGACCTAAAGGTCAACTGCCTTTCATGATCAGGAGACCATGAAAGAACTAAGAATTATCTGTTCTCGCCGGTCTCCAGAATGCGTAACCTGCCCATAGGGTGCCGTGCGAATGGTTTTGACCGCCGATCTCCTTCATTCATTGAGACCTGAAGTTCAAATGACGAACCTTGCACAACGAGAGGGTTGACACGTTTTTCGGTAGCGCTATAATCTGGTTATGATTTTTGAAAGGGAAGCAACAAGCATTCTTCGCACGCAAACTGCATGCATGTGTTTAGGGCGGGGTAGTTAACCGCCTCGTCTCTTCCCGTTAAAACTTTCAACCAGTCAAGAGCAGGCGGCGCTCCCCCGCAAAGCCCCTGCTGTGGATGAAAATCATCCTCACTGACTGGTTGTTTTATATTAAAAAACAGAATTATTGCAATTTTTAGAGGAGTTTATAATGAAAATCTACGATAACCTCACCCAGCTTACAGGGAATACCCCTTTAGTCCGCCTGCGCCGGCTGGTTCCGCGAGATGGGGCAGAAATCTTTGCCAAATTGGAGTTCTTCAATCCCACGCACAGCGTCAAAGACCGCATTGCGGTCGCCATGGTAAACCAAGCAGAGCAGGATGGTCTCCTGCATCCCGATTCCATCATCTTGGAGGCTACCAGTGGGAACACCGGCATTGGCTTAGCCTTTACCGCTTCAGCACGCGGCTACGCTTGCACCATCGTCATGCCAGAATCAGTGAGTTTAGAGCGCAAGCTTTTGATGCGCGCTTTAGGCGCTGAGGTTCTCCTCACCCCTGCCAGTGGCGGTATGGCTGCTGCTGTTGAAAAAGCAGAAAACTTACGCGCTTCCGACAGCCGCTATTGGTTAGCTGATCAATTCAATAACCCTGCCAACCCTGAAATTCACCGCCGTACCACAGCCGAAGAGATCTGGCGCGATACAGATGGCAGAGTCGACATCCTCATCGCAGGTGTGGGCACTGGCGGGACGATCACCGGCACCGGCAGCCGCCTGCGTGAATATCATCCGAACGTGCGCATCATTGCGGTGGAGCCAGCAGCATCGCCAGTGCTTTCTGGTGGTAAGAAGGGTCCCCACCCCTTGCAAGGTATTGGCGCGGGCTTTATCCCCTCGATCTTAAATACGAGCCTTCTGGATGAAATCATCACCGTCGAAGCTGAAGACGCCTTCGATACCGCGCGAAAAATGTCCATAACAGAAGGTATTCCGGTGGGTATCTCTTCTGGCGCTGCCACCTGGGCAGCCTTACAGGTAGCCGCCCGCCCAGAAAACCATGGCAAGCGCATCGTGGTGATCATCCCCAGCTTTGCGGAACGCTACCTTAGCACCGATCTTTTTGCTAATTTGCGGGAGGAATTCAATGGAAAACACTAATTCAGTAAAACTGCCAACCCAAGTTAAGCAAGCCCAACCCAAGGTGGAGCGCTTGAATTTCTTCCAGTTGATGGCGGAAGATATTCGCACGGCTTTGGAGCGTGACCCAGCTGCCCGCTCGGGTTTTGAGGTGTTTTCGGTCTATGCCGGCGTACACGCCCTCTGGGCACATCGTATTTCTCACTGGCTCTGGCAGCATCGGCTTTTCTGGCTGGCACGCGCCAATGCACAAATAGCGCGTTTTTTCACTGGCATCGAGATTCACCCTGGCGCCACTATTGGCAGACGGCTGTTCATCGACCATGGCATGGGTGTGGTAATTGGCGAGACCGCCGAGATTGCTGATGATGTAACGCTTTACCATGGGGTGACTTTAGGCGGCGTGAGTTTAGAGAGAGTCAAGCGCCATCCTACGATCGAAGAAGGAGTGGTAATCGGAGCGGGCGCCAAAATTTTAGGCAACATCACCATAGGTAGTTGCAGCCGCATTGGGGCTAATGCTGTGGTGGTCAAGTCCGTACCACCCCAATCGGTGGTCGTGGGTGTACCGGGGCAAATCATCAAGCGTGCGCATGAAGTCCATGAGGGCATCCCAGACCTGCACCATGCAGACCTGCCGGATGCAATCAGCCGTTACCTGCAGAGCATCAGTGCGCGCATGAGCACGTTAGAAGCAAAGTTAGATGTGCACCCCGAAGCAAATGCCGTAATGCAGCAGGGAGCTGACGGCACTTGGGAGATCGATTGGGATGGCGATTATGTTATTTAGACGAGCAGTAAGCTAGCTGAAATTTCAGGATTTCTGTTTATACCAAAGGATTTCGCGTAAAACTGCCAATAAGACAATGAGTACTAAAAAGCCGCCCATGATTATGACTTTATCAATATTGACCGAAGGTGGCGCGACAGCGCCAACTTCCGTTGGCAGCGGGGTTCCCAATGGAAACTGCGTTACTGTAGTCGCAATTTGGGTTGTCTGATCTGTTGCAGCCAAGTCCGGTTCCAGCACCACAGCAAAAACCAGAGCAATAACCACGCAAATCAAAATAATTATCGCAGTAAGGTGTCCATTCAGGTTGGTTAAGGACTTAGAAGGTTGGGGGGTATTAGATGCGCTCATTGGAGGCTCTCCACAGCTTTTTGGGCAGCTTCTTGGGGGTCAATATCATCGCGCAGTACGGCAATAACCGCATCATGCAGCGCTGGGGCAACACTATTGAGCACTTCGGTTCCTGGGGTGAGCTTCGTCACCGCAGCCAAGTTATCCAATTCTGTGCGCAATTGCTCATCTTTCCAACTGGAGAGAGCCGAAGGGCGCATGGGCAGCTGCCCAAAAGCTTCGCTCCAACCTGCCAAAAAGCCAGGTTCAACCAAGTTTTCTGCCAACGCCACAGCTAACCTTTGCTGCGCCGGCGAACGGGCTGCTACCGCCCAAACCCAGCCGCTTCCGGTTGTAAGAGAAACCTCGTTTAGCATAGGCGCTAGAGCAGCCTCTTCTTTAACCTGTCCAAGATTGCTCAGCAGCACACGCGACGGAACAACTACATTGTCCACTTCCCCTTTTGCAAATAACTCCCAAGTTTGTAAGCTGTTTTGCAGTTGGTACACCTCTGGATGGATACGTCCCAGTTTATTGGCTTGCTGTAAAAGGGTCAACATATCCGTAAGCGGCTTTTCGTCCAACATCGGCCGGCGCTGGCTATCCACAACCGAACCCCCCATTGCCAAGTAGAGCGTCAGCGGAAAAGCTGCCTGCGGATCCTCTGCGGGAAAGGCAAAGCTCACCCCATCGGTAGAAATTCCCGCCCAATCTGGCAGCGGCTGAACAGCTTGATTGCGGTTATATACAAAGGCTAAAGGATCACCTACGAATGGTATGCCATAGACCACGCCTTGGATTAAGCTCATCTCATGCGCGAAAGCGTACCAATCAGGCCCGTCCACGATGGTAGTGAGTTCATCCAGAGGGGTGATGAGTGCCTTTAAAGCCGCTGTTTCCAGGTCTCGCCGGTTGAGCACCAGCAAATCCGGCAAAGCTTCGGGCGCTGCCACGCTGGCAGCTGTAAGGGAATCTAACATGCCGCTGGCGCCGCTCATCGCCTTAAGGCGCACATTAATCTCAATCCCTTGCGATTGTGCAAATGCATCCAAGCGCGAGCGCAGCAATAACGCTGCTTGCGTCTCCTCCTCAGGGTTCATTTCTGCTGGCAGCCACACCGTTAATTCGGTGGGGACGGGTTCAGGCGTTTCGGTAGGGAACCCTCCATCCAAAGTTGGCTGCGGCGTCTGGCTTCCCACGGGCAAGCTTGGTAGGGTTGGCTCTACTGAAGGCTGAACCCATGGCAGCCGAATCTGCTCAAGCACAGTGCAGCCACTTAGACTGCCGACTATCAATACGATAACGGTTAGGCTCAGCCAAAGGCGGGATTTAGGGCATTTCCGTGTTTTCATACCAACCAGTTTATACCACCAAACGCAAAAGCTCCCTTACCTCAACCTAACTTCACATCGTGGCTCAGCAGCTCTACGAGCAAGCGGATCGCATTCTCTACATCTGCCCGCGATACCATTTCTGAGGGGGTATGAATATACCGGCATGGAATCGAGAGGCATCCAGCCGGCACGCCAGCGCGCGCCAATTGGATCGACCTGCCATCCGTGCCGCCAGCTTCCAATACTTCCATTTGGTAAGGGATCTCGGCAGCCTTTGCCGTCGCTGCCATCCAATCCACCACGCGCGGGTCGGCAATAAAAGAGGAATCGCGCACTTTAACCGCGGGACCTTTATCCAATGCCACTTCCATCTTGGAAGTGCGCGGCGTATCCCCTGTGCGCGTAACGTCCACCGCCAGTCCTAAGTCCGGGTCGAGGCCATAAGCCGCCGTAGCAGATCCGCGTAAGCCAACTTCTTCCTGCACGCTAAAAACAAAACAAACCTCATGCGGGCTATCCTTAAGTGCCTTCAGCGCTTGAATAGCTACGGCAGTGGAGATGCGGTTGTCCATTGATTTGGCGACCAAGTGCTTGCCTAAATTCAAAAAGGGCCGCTCAAATCCGCACACGTCCCCAACCTTTACAGGGCAATCATCTCGCGAGGTGGCACCCACATCGATGAAAAGCTTCTCTATCGTGGGTAGTTGGTTCGGCTCGAGGCGTTCGCAACCAATCACCCCACGCTGTCCGTTCATGAAGATCACCCTACCGCCAATGCAGGTGAGTGGAGAAACACCACCGATGGGGATAAATCGCGCAAAGCCGTCTTCATCCACATGTGTAACCATCAAACCGATCTCGTCCATGTGCGCCGAAATCATGATGCACAAACCATTAGGCTGCTTGCTGCCCTTGCGCGCAATCAGGTTGCCCATAGCGTCCGTGCGGATCTCATCAGCGCTGCCTTGGATTTCTTCCAAAATTGCAGCGCGGATCAGCTGTTCCTGGCCTGAAGGTCCAGGTGTTTCCACCATCTTTTTAATCAATGCCAACAAGGCGTCATCTTGCACAATTTTCTTTTCTTCAATGCTCATCTGTATGCTCCTGCTAACTCAAAATTTCGGGGGTAAGCCGTGTGAGGGCGTGATAGACCAACTTAAGCGTATGAGCCCAATCCTCCTGCCGGATGAGGCTAGCCGCAGAATGGGCATAGCGCACCGGAACCGATACGGAGATGCTCGGGACGCCCGCCCTTGTGCGGTGAATCGCACCGGCATCTGTCCCGCCTGGGTTGGGCTGGCGGATCTGCCAAGGGATGTTTTCCGCCTCAGCAGTTTGAATGAGCCACTCAGCCAGCCGCCGGTCTGAAATGGTAGCCCCATCCATAAGGTAAATCGCCGGACCGTGATCCAGTTTAGTGTTATAGCGGGTGTTCTCCACGTCGGCATCGTAAGCTGGCAGGTCATGCGCCGGTGTGGCGTCGATAGCCATCCCGATTTGCGGGTCAAAACGATAGGCTGCCACCCGTGCGCCGCGCAAGCCGACCTCTTCCTGCACGGTGAAGGCGGCCAGCAGGTCGATATTTTCCGGTGCGTGGCGCAACAGTTCAATCAAATTAATCACGCCCAAGCGGTTATCCAGCGCCTTGGCCCGAATGCTTGGTCCGAGCACTTCTAATTGGGTGCCAAAGGTGGCTCTGTCGCCCACCTTAGCTTTGCTGCTGCCCTCCGGTCCGAGGTCGATGCGCAATTCTTCTACCTTAAGCGCCCTTTTCCGTTCTTCTGCTGTGGTCAGGTGGATTGGTTTGGCGCCAATCACTGCAGGGGTGTGCTCGCGCCCTACGATGACCGCTTTGCCCACCAGCTGCCGCGGGTTGATCCCGCCAACAGTATCGAAGCTGAACAAGCCTTCGCCTTCATCATTGGTCAGCATAAAGCCGACTTCGTCCATGTGCGCCGCGATCATCACACGCACTTTTTCCGTTTGGCTGCCCAAACGGGTAGCCAATACGTTGCCTAACCCGTCCACTTCCACTTGGTCGCAGTAGGGTTGAATTTCCTCTAAAACGATTTGGCGTACCTCTTGCTCATCACCAGAGACTGCCATAGCATTGCATAGGCGCGCGAGGAGTTCCATTTGCTGTGCGTCAACTTCCGGGGGTGTTTTCATTGAAGGTTGTGTTTGAGAGCTCATAGCTATTTCCACTCCACAGTTTGCATAAAATCCACGGGTAGCCCGCAGATAAACTCGGCGATCAGCCGGCCAGCGCGTTGAATATCTTTGAGTGCTACCATCTCAACCGGCGTATGCATGTAGCGCAGCGGCATGCTCACCACCAAGCAAGGGATGCCAGCTTGCACAACCTGGATCGCGTCAGCATCTGTACTGGTCACGATAGGGGCTGCTTCGCGAGAATAAGGGATATCTAACTCATCTGCGGTTTTGGTGATGGCTTCATACAGCGCCGGGTGAATATTGGGCCCCCAAGGCAACGTCACGCCTTTGCCCAACGGGAAGGTGCGCCAGTCTGTGCTGCCAGGACCTTTGGCAAAGGTTACATCTAATGCAATGGCGAAATCGGGCTGAATGGCAAATGGTGATGTAAACGCCCCCGCAAAATTCGTTTCTTCCTGCGCGCTTGCTACCGCCCAAACGTCCCAGGCATGTTTGCGGCGCTGCAACAGCTCTAAGCAATGCGTCACCGCGGCTACCGAAGCGCGATTATCGAGCGTATGCCCAGCTACCGCGCCACCTGTTAATTCCAGCGGCGGCTGAGCAAAAGAGATCACATCTCCAACGCGCACCAGCTCTTCCACTTCAGCAGGCCGCAAGCCAACATCCACAAGGAGATATTGCAGCGGCACGGAGCCTTTTTCCACTTCCGGCGGCAGCAGAAATTCTGGCGGCATCACCACGATCCCGGGTAAGTCTTTTTGCCCGTGCACGGTGACGAGCTGCCCAGGCAAAATGCGGGCATCCACCCCACCCACTTGTGTTACGTGTAAAAAACCATCCGTGATAGCCGTAACCATCAAGCCGATGGCGTCCATGTGTGCCGAGAGCAACACTTTGGGGCGCGGCTCAGCGCCATCGCCGCGCTTTAGCGCATGCAAGCTGCCCACACGGCTGACGCTCAGCTCATCCGTGAGCGGGCGCCAAGCCTCGGCAACAATTTCGCGGATCGGGTCTTCGTAAGCCGAAAGCCCCGGCGCGGAAAGCATCTGTTTGAGATGAGAAAGCAAATCAAGTGTCATCAGGTGGAATACCTTTCATTAATAGTTCTTAGGGCGTTTCTTCTGGAGGGGTAGTTTCTGTTGGGGGCAGAGTCTCCGTTGGGGTCTCAGTGAACGTTGGGCTCAGCGTTACCGTGGGTGATTGGGTAGGTGTAGGCGTCTGGGTAGGCGTACGCGTCTGAGTTACGGTTGGCGTCAGCGTTATCGTCGGGGTTACCGTGGCGGTGCGTGTCAGGTAAGGCGTGAGCGTGATGGTAGCAGTGGCGGTGATTGTTGGCGTATTGCTGGGGGTTGGGGTTGGCTCAAGCGGCCCGCGGTTGAGCCTGAGCAACACGATACCTAACGCATAGCAAGGAATCGTGATCAGGATGAGCAAGGTAAGTAAGTAACGTGTACGCTTCTGCTTTGAAACCGAGTCCAAGGTTATCTCCAGGCTGCTTAATCATACCATCAAGCGGTGTGACCGCGGCAATTTACAGTATAATAGAGGCAGTACGATTGAAGCGACCCCATGTTTCATCAAAGGAGGTGCCTTATGGCTAGCAAAGACAAATCCGGAAAAGAAGAGCGCAAGAAGCCTAAGATGACCATCAAGGAAAAGCGCAAAGCCAAGAGCGAAAAGAACAAAACTTCCACATCGATCTCTACAGGCTCGTAAACCCAAACAATCACGCCAGGCATCTCAGAAGGTGCCTGGCGGTTTTTAAGTGCCCTCCTCAGGCTGTTTTCCTCCTTAGCTTGACATTCACCCCCCACTCAGGTAGAATTTTTTCACCCTGAAGTATAGGTTGATCGTCGGGCCTGTAGCGCAGTTGGGAGCGCGCTTCAATCGCACTGAAGAGGTCGAGGGTTCGAATCCCTCCAGGTCCATCATGAGCCGGGAGGCACCTGATGGACAAGACCACAGGCGCCGCCAGGTCAAAAAAATAATATTGGGCCCATAGCGCAGCTGGGAGCGCGTCTCAATGGCATTGAGAAGGTCGGGGGTTCGAATCCCCCTGGGTCCACAAGAAGAGCACCTGCAAAGGTGCTTTTTAGTTGGTAAAGAATAACATTTCACTTGAGCTGGTGGCTGCACACGGTTCGAATCCCTCTGGGTCCACTTTTTATTTAAAACACATTGAGAAGGTCGGCCCTCACCAGGGGGCTACGCACGGTTTCGAATCCCTCTGGGTCCACTTTTTATTTAAAAACACATTGAGAAGGTCGGCCCTCACCAGGGGGCTGCGCACGGTTCGAATCCCCCTGGGTCCACTTTTTATTTTAAACACATTGAGAAGGTCGGCCCTCACAGGGGGCTGCGCACGGTTCGAATCCCTCTGGGTCCACTTTTTATTTTTAAACACATTGAGAAGGTCGGCCCTTTACAGGGCTGGGTCCACAGAAAAAGCACCTTTCCAGGTGCTTTTTTGCTCTTACAAGCCCTGCTTCTCGGGTAAAATTCCCGCAAATAAGAGAGGTTCCGATGCACATTCGCTTGATGACCGCCGCCGATTACCCCCAGGTTTATACCCTTTGGCGCAGCACGCCTGGCATGGGCTTGAACAACCTGGATGACTCCGCCGAGGGTATTGCCCGCTATCTGCAGCGCAACCCGACCACCTGCTTTGTGGCTGAGGAGGCTGGCGCGCTCATCGGCACGATCATCAGCGGGCATGACGGCAGGCGCGCTTTCATCTATCACTTAGCCGTGGCTGAACCTTACCGCCGGCAGGGCGTCGGCAAGGCGCTGGTGGAGGCAGCCTTGGCTGCCCTGCGCGCGGAGGGCATCCATAAGGCTGCGTTGGTAGTGATGGCGAGTAACACCGCCGGCAATGCCTTTTGGGAGCAGCTCGGCTTCACCACCCGCCCGGACCTAATCTACCGCAACCGTGAGCTGGATGAGCTGCTGCGGTACGATACGTAATTACATATTATTCACGCTGTTTATCTTTATCTCCCCTTCGATTTGTAGTTATCTTTTGATTTTTCGAGTTGAATCTCCCAAATACGCTTTTGAAGCTCCACTTCTTCAGGTGTCCACCGGTGCTGGACGTTTTCAGCATGCCGTCTTACATCTAACCATGTCCGGTTGATGACATTTGGTTGCTTCTCAGGGTCATCCGAGTATGGATCCCCCATGTGCCAATATTTGCGCTCTTCAAAGTAAAAGTACTTATTGAAAAACTTTCCGAACCGTTCTCTTACCCCATATTTTTCAATGTACTCGATGAGTTTCGCATGATCATTGAGATCACACAAAGCCTTGGTTGTGTATTCATGAGGGTAAGTGCGGGCATACGTCCATGCAAATTTCCATTTGGCTCTCTCAATGATTTGTTCGAGCTGCTTCTTTTCATCTTCGGGAATAGGCGAGGTGCCAAATAGCGCGAACAAACGGAGCTCCGCATCTGGGACGAGTTGGTCTGCATAGTCATTCCAGTCCTTCGGGTTTTTGACCTTGGGGATATACAAGCGGTCAAGCTCCGGAAACGATTGATTCCCATCCGCTTCAAAGATTCTACTTTTATCGCCCAAGTTAATTATCCAGGCACCATATCGGTAACCTTTGCGCTCATAAGTCATCGACCCCCCATTGCGTTCAATCAGTGTCCGAACCAATTCATAAACACGCTCTGTCATTAACCCTCCTTTTTTAAGATATCGTATTCTTTAGTACACTTTTATCAAAATTTATTTTAACATAACCTGCTTTTTTTACCTCATTTAATTGTTGTTCAAAACCTTTTTAAAACAGTCAACTGTGATAAAATCACAATCTAAAACACTACGAGAGGAGTACTAAGCCATCCGCCAGAAAGCCGGCACACACGCTGCAAGCCGGTGGGCGCCCGCGGAGCGCATCGGCCCAACTCGCCTTTCACCTCTTCGCGAGGGGTGGCAGCAGTGAACTCAGTAGCTGCTGACGGAGTTGCCCGTTAACGCAATCCAAGCAGCCCGAATCACTCGGGAAGCAGGGTGGTACCGCGAAG
>Ga0208826_1001164_pt1 | contig 23133 bp, 15 predicted proteins | sample AD_UKC115_MetaG_FD_184451 | JGI IMG/M metagenome (GOLD analysis project Ga0208826, IMG submission 184451) | Active sludge microbial communities of municipal wastewater-treating anaerobic digesters from Hong Kong - AD_UKC115_MetaG (SPAdes)... | ecosystem: Engineered > Bioreactor > Anaerobic >...
GCATCGGCAACGATGCACAAGGCGGGACAAAGGTTTGAATGACTTCCGGCACTTCGGCCCGCAGCGACCCTGCGGCATCGTAACAATTGCCGGCCTAAACCCCAGACTCTATCCTTTGACTCTTTTCCAGCAAGCCGGAACCCCCGCCATGTCGCTCAACGTCGAACTCGCCCGCCACAACATGATCGAACAGCAAGTGCGCCCCTGGGACGTGCTCGACGCCCGCGCGCTCGATGCGCTGGCAGCGATCCGCCGCGAAGAGTTCGTGCCGGAGGCGATGCGCAATCTCGCCTTCGCCGATCTGGAACTGCCGATCGGTCATGGCGAAATCATGCTCAAGCCGGTGCTCGAAGGCCGCCTGCTGCAAGCCATCGCCCCGGAAAAAACCGAAAGCGTGCTCGAAATCGGCACCGGCACGGGCTTTTTTGCCGCCTGCCTCGCGCATCTCGCCCGCGAGGTGGTCAGTGTCGAGCGGCACGCCGATTTCGTCGACGCCGCCCGCGCGCGGCTGGCCAAGGCCGGCATCGCCAATGCCCGCATCGAATGCGCCGAGGCCGTCGGCGAATTTCAGCCCAATCGCCAATTCGATGTGATGATTGTCACTGGTGCCGTGGCCAGTCTTCCCGCACGCTGGCGCGAATGGGTCAAACCGGGCGGTCGTCTGCTCGCCATCGTCGGCGAGTCGCCGGCGCAACGCGCGGTACTGCATGTGCACGGCACCAGCGGCAAATGGCACGAACAAACGCTGCTCGAAACCGATCTCCCCTATCTTGCCCATGCCGCACCGACGCCCCGTTTCGCGCTCTGAACGAAACGCCGGAAGCGACATGCGTTCACCCAAGGAATATACAATGCGAAAAAGTAAAGAAATCAAGAATACTGCATCCGCTCTGTCGCGGATCGGTGCGCTCGCCACCGTGATCGCGCTGGCCGCGCCAATTTCGTCGCTGCGCGCAGAGGATCTGAGTCAGATCTACCTGCAGGCGCGCGAAGCCGATCCGACGCTGGCCGCGGCAGACGCCAACCGCCTTGCCACCAAAGAGGGCTCGCCGCAGGCACGAGCGCTGCTGCTGCCGCAGATCGGCGGCAGCTACGGCTACAGCCGCTCCGACAGCACAACCAATTCCATCGGCCCGCAACTGAACTCGTTCGATCAGAACGGTCATCCGGTGTATGTCGTCGTGCCGAGCACATCGGTCAACAACGGGCGCTCGCGCGCGGCATCGATCACGCTGACGCAAACGCTGTTCGACTGGGGCAAGATTACGCGCTGGCGCAGCGCGAACGCACTGTCCGAAGGCGCCGATTTCACCTACGACGCCGCCTCGCAAGACCTGCTCGTGCGCACCGCCGCGGCGTACTTCAACGTGCTCACCGCCGAAGATCAGTTGAGCTTCTCCAAACTCAACGAAAAGTCGTTGCAAAAGCAACTCGATCAAGCCGATGAACGCTTCAAGGTCGGCCTTTCCGCGATCACCGACGTGCACGTCGCGCGCGCCCAGCACGACGCTTCAGTAGCCCAGGTCATCACCGCACAGAATGCGGTGGAAACGGCACGCGAAGGCGTCGTCCAGATCATCGGCAAGAATTTCGGCGAGCTAAAGAAGCTGCGCGACCCGGTTCCGCTCGACAAACCCACTCCCACCGACATGCAGGCCTGGGTCGATCTCGCACAAAAGCAGAACCCGGCACTCGCCTCGGCGGAGAAATCGCTCACTTCGGCCGAGTACAACATCCAGACCGAGCGCTCCGGCCACTACCCAACCATCGGCGCCTCGCTGCAACGCTCCGCCACACCTGGCTGGAGCAATTCGGGCGTTGGCAGCGGGCCGTTGCTTCACGGCAACAGCGTCAATGGCACGACGACCGTCGGCGTCACCCTCAACATTCCGATCTTCACCGGCGGTCTGGTTTCTTCGCAAACGCGTCAAGCCGTGTATCAGCGCGACGCCGCGCAAGACCAGGTCGAGCTGACCCGCCGCACCGTCAATGCCAACACACGCAACGCCTATCGCGCCGTGATCGCCGGCATCAGCGAGGTCGAAGCGGCGAAAGCGGCGGTCGTCTCGGCGCAGAGCGCGGTCGATGCGACCCAAGCCGGATTCGAAGTCGGCACCAAGACCATCCTCGACGTATTGACCAGCCAGAGCACGCTGGTGCAGGCACAAAGCGCCTACTCGCAAGCACGCCACCAATTCGTGCTCAGCGGCCTGCAACTCAAGCAAGCCGCCGGCGTCATGTCGGGCAAGGATCTCGACGCGGTCAACGCGTTGCTGCAATGAACTTCCCCGGGGCGCGATTCCTGCGCGCCCCGGCTTCGGTTACCCTCATGCTGCCGCATGCCGCATGCACATCGCGCACGATGGTCATGGCGCACATCCCGCAGGCGCCGGGCCGAGCCGCACGAGATCGACCGTATTCTGGCTCACCGACTGCGAGTTCAACCTGTTCGGCCAAATGCGGTAGGTGAACGTCGCCGTCGTGCAACTGGTGAAACTCAGACTCACCTTGCCAACGACATCCGACGTCACCCCGCCGCCGACGGTAGCGTCGAACGTGCCGCCGCCGAATTGCAGTAGATCGATATCGCTCGACGAGGTTGCGCTCGGGCTGAAATCGCCGTCCTGGAACACGAACCACTGCTGGCGCGGCGAACCTGCCGGAAAGCCCGCGGGGAAGTAGGTATACCACGTGCCGAACAGGGTTTTATTGGCGGGGCTGACGTCGATGACAAAGCCCATGCCGGCGGTGTCCGGGACGATCCACGTGCCCGTGAGCAGGGAATTTCCCGGATCGCCGCCACGGTCGCCACGGGTGCTGCAGTTCGTATTCTGGGTCACCCGCGAAAGCGGTATCGAACCTGAGCGGCCATCGTGGAACGCATACACAAGCATGCCGGTTGAGCAGTCGCCGAAGCCCAACGTTGCTGTGCCAACCTGAGTGCTCGACGGGTTCTGTCCCGCATTGAGATTGCCATCGATTGCGGTGTAGATGCCCAGCGTTGCCGAGGGGGAATCGCCGTGGACGTCTCCCTGCAACGCGTACCAACGCTGCCCCCCGCTGCCACCGGCGAGGTCATACGTGTACCAGCCGGCAAACACCGTGCCGTGGCCCGGTGCGATGTTGTCGGGATAGAAATTGAACAACAATCCTTGCCGTGTCCCCGGCGTATTCGATCTGCCCCAAGCGCCAGACAAGCCTTGCTGATTGAGGTTCAGTGTGTCGGCAGAAAACGTTCGGGCCAGAGGATACCCGTTGTCGTTCGAGAACGTCGCGAGTTGCCCGCCGACGCCCAACGGCACGCCATCCAATCGCAGGGCATTGACATAGTCGAGGTTGGAATTGCCCATGCTCCATGCCATATCGAATTTGCCGTAAGCGTCGATTTTTGCCAAGACATTGCGCCCACTGCCCTGCGAAACATATCGAGACCGATCGAAACTGCCACCCACGAAGACATTGTTCTTGCTGTCTACGGCAATCGCCATGACAGGGGTTGGGATCGGCGCCATCTGCCAACTCAACTTGGCAGGAAACCCATCGGCTTCTCCGGCCATCCAGTCTTGATCCAGATCGCCATTGGCAGCCGAAAACCGGGCGATATTGCGTCGCATCTGATCGCCGACTGCGCTGAATTTTCCGCCCGCATACAGATAGCCCTGATGATCGAGCGCCAGGGTGTAGATGCCGTCATTGCGGTTGAAAAGCGGGTTTTTCCAATCCGAATCGGCTGCGCCTTGGCCGGTGCGCGATACTTTGGCTATTAGCGTGGCTGGAGACGTGCCGACAATCGAAAGGCTACCCGCAAAGATACTGGGGCCCGCTATCGCCAACGTCTGAACTGGCAAGGAGACTCCCGGCTCCACTCTCCGACGACTTTTCCGTCGCGAACCTTGGCCAGGTAAGGGCGTTGCACTCCACTGATCTGAGTGAAAAAACCGCCGACGAACAGATTGCCGTCGTCGTCGATCGCCAATGTCTCAACCGGACCACCATCTGCATCCACACGCCACGCGGTATCGAGCTCGCCCTTGGCATTGAACCGGGCGAGATTGCGCCGACTGCCGCTCGGCGTTACGAACCCGCCACCGACGTAGATATTACCTGCGGAATCGCCAACCAACGCTTTGATGATGCCAGTCTTGTGCGCGTCGTCGCACTGGATATCGAGATGCCAGCCGCGATCCCAACTGCCGTCGGGATTCATTCGCACTGCGCTGTTGTATGCCGCCCAATCCGACTCGTTCGAGGCCGACCTCGCACGAGCAAACCTGCCCGCCAGAATCGTCCCCCCGTCCGGCTGTCGAAGAATGGCCTTGCCTATCGGTATGGAATCGGTTTGTCCTTGTCCGGAATAAGCCAGACATGAATCGCTGGTCGCATCTGCCGAAAACAACGGTACCTGATACGACGGCGGATACGGTGCCTGCGCGAATCCATGCCGGGAAATCGCACAAAGCACGGCCAGCGCGCAGGTAAACGCCGAGCGATAAGTCGGGCTGAGCATGACTCTGAAAAAAAGGAACGGCCCGTAGTCACTCCAGCATGAACACGCATGTCAAACCCCGCATTTGGCTTACCCCAAAGCCATATTACATGTCAGCAATGTAATATTTTGTTATGTGTCAGCGATGGCAAGTTGTACTTCCTTGGCCTCCTCACAGCTAACCGCCGAGCGCCTTCTCCACGATCGCCAGCGTACGCAGCACGCTGCCGCGTTCGCGCTCGAAAGCGGCTTGAGCGGCCTGTCCGATGCGTTTGCGCAATACCGCGTCGGCGAGCAGGTGTGTGATCGCAACGCCGAGATCGTCGCCGCCGAGCACCTGGAGAACCGCGCCGGCTTCGGTGAGGCTGGCGTTGATCTCGGCGAAATTGAACATGTACGGGCCGACCACGACCGGCACCGCAAACGCGGCCGGTTCGAGTACGTTGTGGCCGCCGATCGGCACGAGACTGCCGCCGACGAACGCGGCATCGGCCGCGGCGTAGTAGTTGAGCAACTCGCCCAGCGTATCGACGATGAAGCATTGCGTGTCCGACGAGGCGGCACGATCTTCGCTGCGCGTGCGGGTGACGAAACCGAAACTGCGGCAGGATTGCGCGACCGGCTTGAAGCGCTCGGGATGGCGCGGCACGAGCAGCATCAACGCATCGGGAAAACGGCGCAGCACTTCGGCGTGCGCCTTGAGCACGGCCAGCTCCTCGCCGTCGTGCGTGCTTGCCGCAATCCATACCGGCCGCCGCGCGCCCCAGGCGTCGCGCATCGTCGCAGCTTCTTCGATCAGATTTTTCGGCACGCTCATGTCGTACTTCAGATTGCCGATCACGCCGAGCCGCTGCGCGGGCGCGCCAAGTGCGGTGAAGCGCTCGGCATCCGTCGTGGACTGCGCCGCGATATAGCTCACTCCGGCAAGCGCGCGCTGCACGAGCGGCAGGATCGGCGAATAGCCGCGCAGGCTTTTTTCCGACAACCGCGCATTGGCGATGATCAACGGAATGCCGCGCGCTTCGCATTCGAAAAACAAATTCGGCCAGATTTCGGTTTCCATGATCAACGCAAGGCGCGGTCGGATGCGATCGAGAAAACGGGCAATCGAAGCGGGCAGATCGTAAGGCAAATACAAATTGACGACGCGCTCGCCGTACACGCGGCGCACGCGCTCCGAGCCCGTCGGCGTAACCGTGGTGACCACGAACTTCATGCCCGCATAACGCGTCATCAACGCATCGATCAACGGCAGCGCGGCATTGACCTCGCCCATCGACACGGCATGGATCCAGATGCTTTCCTCAAGCTCCGCGGTCGAATAGCCGAAACGCTCGCGCCAGCGCTCGAAGTACTCGCGATAACGCAGGCCGCGGGCCGCCAGGCGATAGAGAATCGCCGGCGTCAGCAGGTACATGGCCAGGGTGTAGAGAAAACGGCGAAACGGCACGAAGAAACTCTCACGGGAGAGGGGCAAAGTATAGCCGCGAGGCGCGCTTGCGGATTGGAGCATCCGCGCAGCGCTCCCGTATACTTTGAACGATGACCGCGCCGAAGAATTCGCAACTCTCGCTTACATCCCCGCGCTACTGGCCCTCGTGGCTCGGCATTGGGACGATGAAACTCGTCGCGCTGCTGCCGTACTGTGTGCGATATCTGCTCGGCCGCGCACTCGGTTTGCTGACGCGACACCTGCCCGGCGAACGCCGTCGCATTGCGCGGCGCAATCTCGAACTGTGCTTTCCGCAACTTTCCACGCGCGAGCGCGAAGGCCTGCTGCGCGCCACTCTCGCCGATCTCGGCACGATGCTCATCGAGTTCGCCTTCGCCTGGATGGGCAGCGAGCGAGCGCTCGCGCGCGTGCCTTGCGAGATCGAAGGGCTGGAGCACCTGCAAGCCTGCCGCGATGCGGGCCGAGGCGTGCTGCTGGTCGGCGCGCATTTTTCGCATCTGGAACTGTGCGCGCGCCTGGTTTCGCAGCGCATCCGCATCGCCGGCATGTATCGGGTGATGGACAACCCCCTGTTCGAGCGCGAAGTCTTGCGCGCGCGCCTGCGCTACGCGCAAGCCATGTTCACCAAGGACGAGCTGCTGGCGAGCGTGAAATACCTGCGCCGTGGCGGCACGCTGTGGTACGCCCCCGATCAGGACATGCGCGGCAAGGAGTCGGTATTCGTGCCGTTTTTCGGCATCGATGCGGCGACGATCACCGCGACCCACCATCTCTCGCGCCTGTCCGGCGCTGCCGTGATCCCATTCTTCCATCGCCGCTTGCCCGGCGCGCGCGGCTACGCGTTGCGCCTCGAAGCGCCTCTGGAAAATTTTCCCTCCAGCGACATCGCCGCCGACACCGCGCGCATCAACGCGCAAATCGAACGCATGGTGCGCGAGGCACCAGAGCAGTATTTGTGGGTGCACAAACGCTTCAAATCACGCCCCGCAGGTGCGCCACCGCTGTACTGACATGCCGCGCCGCATCCAGCCAAGCCAGTGGATGCGGCGCGGATTCCTGCGCGTGCGCGCTACGGCATCGCGCCACGCCGAGCACGCAGCGCCAGCCACGCAAGGCCCAGCGCCAACAGGGTCAGTGCCGACACGGCAAGCGTCGGCGCCGGTATCGCAACACTCGCCACCGCCAACACCGTCACCACCAAGGCGGGCGCGCTGGTGCTCGGAGCATTGTTCGTATCGCCCTGATACGCCGCAGTGAGATTGTGCGTGCCAACGCCCAGCGTGGACACGACAAACACTGCGCGCCCGTTGTTGTCGAGCCCGCTGCTGCCGATCGGCACGCCACCATCGAGGAAAGTGACGCTGCCGCTTGCCGCCGCAGGCAGCGCATTCGGCGTGCCAAGGTGGGATGTGGATGTGCCCGTGGCCACCACCGCGGTCAACGTCAGCGGCTGCCCCGCGCCTACCGGATTTGGCGCGGCGGCAAGGCTCGTGCTGGTCGGGGCTTGCACCGGCGCGGGGGCCGAGATGGTGAAATCCTGACTGTCGCTCGATGCAAGATAAATACCGTTGGCGCTGAAATTCGCCTGCAACGTCGCCGGCCCGTTTTGCCCGCTCGGCAGCGCAATGGCGCAGCTCGCAACCCCATTCGCATCGGTGGTCGCAGCGCAGGTCAACGCGCCGAGCGTAAAGGTCACGCTGCGTCCGGCGAGTGGTGCGATGGGATTGGCCGATAGATCGAACAACACGCTCTTCACCGTCACGCTTTGCCCCGAAGTGCCGCCGAGTGGGCTCAAGTTCAGCGACAGCGCGGTCGTGTGCGAGCCGCTGACCCACGTCACCTGAGTGGTGTTGGAGGGTACCGTCGAGGTGCCGATATCAATCGATGCGCTGATGCGATCTTGCCCCGCGTTGATCGCGGTGTAGCTGAAACTTGCCGCACCATTGGCATCGGCGCGTACGATTTTCGCCATCGGGTTGACTCCGCTGACGTTGAAGAACACCGGCGTACCGGCGGGCACGCTCGCATTTTTCAACTGCGCAGTGAAGTTCTGGGTCGCACCTTGTGCCGGGTTCGGGGCCACCACCGCCGGGCTCAACGCCAACGCGGGCTGATTGACGTTCAGCGGGCAACTGCCATCGGCGTTGGTGATTTTGTATACCGTGGTGATCATGCCGGCATACAGGCAACCGTCCGGGCCGAGTATGTCGACGGTAGCAAACGCATTGTTGACCAGCATCGTCTTCGGCGTGATCGGCGTCGTCGTGGCATCGAAAATCTTCATGCCTGCGGGCAAGCCACCAACCACGGCATTGGTGCCCAACACGAGTGTCTTGGCATCGCCACCGGCCCCAGCACCCAGCGCAGCGATATCGAGCGCGGGCGACACCACGCCATTCAACTGCGTGCGCTGGCCGGGCGTCGGCGCACTCGTGCCCGCAATCTTCGAGAGCCCCGTGCCGTAGTAGTCAATGGCATACAGCGTACCGCCCGATGCAAACGCCAGCCCGCCGTTGGTGCCGGATGTCGTCGCATACACACTCGTCGTCGGCGTCACACTACCGGGATTGGCGATGCGCCAGATCGAGGGATTGTCCGAACCGGCGCCTCCACAGGAATCATCGACGAACAAATCCCCGCTGACCGGATCCGTCGTCAGGTAACTCGCGCAGGTAATCGCCGAGGCCACCGTGCGCACGTTGACGCCAGTGGTCGGGTTGATTTCCATCACCGCGCCGGTGAAGAAATTGCCCGTGGTCGCGATTTGCGCGGCGTAGAACTTGCCGTCCTTGCCGAAGGTGAGGCCCGCCAGCAGCGGCCCCAGCGGCGTCGAGGTCACTTTGGTGCCTGCACCGACCACACCGCCGCCGGGCGGGAACTTGTAGATGTTGCCGTAAGCCGCATCGGACACGAACAAGTTTCCAGCGGCATCAAAGGCAAGGCCACTGGCACCGCGGCACTGCGAGGTGAGACCGCCCGAGGCGATTTGCTTGGGCAGAAAGCCCGTCGCATACGGTGTAATCGCATAGCCCGGAGCGGCGGTGATGTTCGGATCACCGAAATTGCTGCTGCCGCAGTTGTCGCTGCCACCGGCATTGAAGGTCACTACGGCGGTGCCGGGCACGGGAAGACCGTCGGTTACGTCGACTGCGGTGTAAGTGACCGTCTCCTGCACGGTATCAGTGACGGTGAAGACGATCTTGCCACTCGCATCGGTCACGGCGGGATTCGGCGCGCTGACGATCGAGTGTCCATTTTGTGCGAGCGTCACCGCCTTGCCGGGCGTCGGTCGACTGAGCGCGTCTTGCAGCGTCACCGTAATCGTGTCGGTACTGACGCCGTCCGCCGCGGCGGTGGGCGAAAGCGCGACGATGGAGCTGCTCGCGGCGGGCGCAACTTGGAAATCGAATGTGCCCGTCTGGGTGAGCGTGATTCCGTCGGTCTGGTCGCGCGCGGTCAGCACGAGCGGCTCGGCGGTAAGGTCGGTTACGGTGAAAATTGCATTGCCGGAGGTATCACTGACGACACTCGCTGGTGTGATCGTGGCATGACTGCCCGCGTTGCCACTCAAGGTGACCGTCTTGCCGCCGACGAGGTTACCCATCGCATCGGCAAGTTTGACCACGACGTAACCCTTGGTCGTGCCATCGTTGAAGCGCACAAGGCCATTCGCCGTTGCCGGATAGGTGGTGAGGTTGTCGTCGCCGTAGACAAATACACGTGACACCGTGGCATCGACACTGCCGGTCGTCTGTGCGGTCAGCTTCTGATGCAGTGCCGCCAGCCGCGGTGAGCCGAGGCCGACATGAACGAAATCGCTACCCATCGATGCGGCGTTGTGAAACACGCCGTTTGCGGAAAGTGCATACAGTTGGGAATTGAGCAGGCCAAGGTTGCTGCCTTGAGTCTGATTGAGCAGCGCGGTGAATGCCGCCCAGGTCGGCGCGGCGAGACTCGTGCCGCCGAACTGTGCGCCGGTTGGACATCCGCCTTCGCTCGCGTTGCAGATGACGACGCCGTGGGCAGGATCGGCATTCGACACGACATCGGGTATCGAGCGCATGGCATTTGCGTTGAAGCCATTTTGATACGACGGGCGGGTGAAGAATCGACTGACGCCGAATCCACCTTGACCGGAAGGCGGCGTGTCAGCAGTGCCATTCCACCAGGTTTCGCTGGCATAGGTGTGGCCGGGGCCTTGTGTGAGCGACGAGCCTCCAACTGCCGTTGCGTGCGGCGAATCCGCCGGCACGCCAATTGTGTTCACGGCGCCGTCAAGGCACGTGCTGCCGGTGTCGCCGGAACCATTGAACACGCTGATTCCCGCGGCCGCAGCTGTCTGCAGAATCGAATCGATGCTTTGCACGTCGCCCGCCGTGGTCTGATCTTCGCAGTAGGCCCAACTGTTGCTGATGATGGTGACGTGATCGCCAATCATCGCGTTGAGCATCGTTTGGAAACTGGTATTACCGGTGAACGGCGCATCGTAGACACGAATCTTCGCGCCGGACGCCAGCGACAGCACGGCGTCGATATCCAGCAGCACTTCATCCTGCGCCGCACCCGGCGCGCCAGCCCCGCCGTTGAGGTGCACTGGCACCACATCGTTGATCTTGGTGACGGGCAGCGCCAATAGCGCGATGTAATCAACGATATCGCTCGGCGTGTAGGAATCGAACTCGACCAGCCCGATGGTTTGCCCCGTGCCGTCGGCGTCCTGCCATGCGGGCGGAGGCGGGTCGCTGCCGGCAAGCATGTCGGACGGTGTCTTGCCAAACAAATTCTTGAAGCACTGAACAAACGCACCGTAGTAGTCGTAGGTAGAGCCGGGCCCCGCACCGGCCTTGAACGCAGCCCCGGCGGCAAGCGCCCAAAGCTTGCAGATGCCAAGGCCAAAAACGAGCTTGATCATGCGTTGCGGCTGCGCATGCAGCGGTTGCGCGAGGTTGGACAAACCGCCGATGTATTGCACATGCGTAGCGAGTGCTTCCGGCAGCGATGGCTCAGCGTCATTCGCGTAAAAGTGGCGCTCACCCAGCGCATAGTCATCGATACCGACGGCAAACGCCTTGGCAGCATCGGCGCGCGAGCCTTGCACCGTCAGCGTCATGCGGTTCGCCGAACCGTGCGCAAGTTCGAAGTTCTGCGTGCGCAGCCACGCCAGGGTTTCATCGTAAGCCTGCTGCGACGGCCCGAATCGTTCCGCGAGTTGCTCGGGCGTCTGGAACTTGCGGAAGATCGGCGACGCCGGGTCGTAAACGTCGTGCAGGTACTGCTGAAAACCCGCTTCGTCGTCGCGGTTGAGCACCAGGGTCAGGGTGATCGGCTGCGCGTCGCTCGCATCCGTGCCGGTCAGCCATTTCGTCCAGCTTTGCGGCTGGCGCGTGGCATTGGCAAGAGCAGGCAGAACATGTCCGCTCAAGCGCGTGGTCGCCTCACTCGTGACCGGGGGGCCGCCCGCATAAGGCGTGGCGCCAAGAAAGGTGGGCAGTGCCACCGCCGCGATGAGAATCGCACGCCGCACAAGTGCGCGTGCCGCCGAAAACGCCCGTGTCGTTTGCATGGTTTTGCCCCTACGCCAGAAGCCCTCGCAACCGCCGCGCACGCTTCATCCCTCGCGGCACCTTTGTATGCAGTGGGCGATTTCTGAAATCCATCACGCAGCAGCATTTGCATGCGGCTTGCGCGCTACACTGCGCCGATATCGGGGGATCCTCTCGCGTGCGCATGAGCTTGATCGCATCATCGCTTTGCCGCCTTGGACTGGCGCTCGCCGCCGTCGGCGTCGGCACGATGGCGTTTGCCGCGATGCCCGATGCGACTGATGCGCTGGCACCGGGCCGCGCGATCCGGGCGCAGGTGATGCCAGGGCAGCATCGCGACTACACGGTGTCGCTCGCTGCCGGGCAAGCGGCGGAATTGAGCTTGCGCCAACTCGGCACACACTCGGTCGGACTGCGCAGAGTCGATATAACTGAGCAAGCTTCCGTGCAAGTGGATGCAGGCAAGAGTGCCATGCAACGCGTGACGCTGATCGCGGATGAGACGACGGCAATGCGCTTCGCGGTGACATCCAAGTTTGGCGGCGAGTATGAAATCGCGCTTGGCGCAGCACATCCGATTACGACAGCGGATCGCGGCCGCGCACGCGCGCAGACGCTGCTCGCGATGGCCAACGATCTGCGTCGCGCCGCCGGCAGCTTCGAGGCCGGGACCATCGATTCGGTCATGGCGACTCGTGCGGCACAAGCATTTCACGATGCGCTTGCGGCGTGGCAGGCTGTGCTGGATGCCTGCGAAGTGCAGCGCACCTTGTCCGGTCGGGCACGGTTGAACTTTGCCTTGGGCGACTACGCGCAGGCGCAGGCTTCCGCGCGTGCGGCGCTGGATTCGGGTTGCGATCGCGGTGGCGATCCGTCGCGCGCCGCCTATGCGGCCGAAGCCGAGCGCACGCTCGGCGCATCGCTTGCGTATGTGGGCGACCGGCTCGGCGCGATCGCCGCGCAGCAGCGGGCGTTGGCGCTGTACCGCCGTACGGGCGATGCACGTTTTCAAGGCGTCGTGCTCGGCAATCTCGTGGCGGACTTCACCGAAACCGGCCAGCGTGGTCGTGCGTTCGATGCGGCGACGACGGCGCTCAAATTGGCGCAGGATACGAGCGATGCACCGGGCATTGCGTTCAGCCGTGAGCGTCTCGCGGCGGTGCGGATGGATCGCGGCGAATACACTCGCGCGCTCGATGCGTTCGCGCAAACTTTCGAGGACTTGCAGCGCACGCCGTATGCGATGGTCGAGAACATGGCGTGGAGCGATCTTGGCCGCCTGTATCGCGAGCTCGGCGAACCCGAACAAGCGGTTGCGGCCTACCAGAAATCCGCCGCGGCAGCCTTGGCCAACAAAGAGCCACCCGCGGTGGCCGAGGCCCTGGCGAACCAGGGCGATGCGGCGCTCGATGGCGGGCGCGTCGATGCCGCCGCCGACTTGTTCACGCAGGCACAGAAACTCGGCAGCAGTGGCGGATTTGCACGCTTGCAAGCACGGGTTTTGCGCGGACTCGGTCAAGTCGCGCTCGAGCGTCGACGTTGGGACGAAGCGAGCGAACATCTGCTCGCCGCGCAAGCGCTGGCCGAAAAGCAGGGCACGCAAGATGAAACGATCGAGATCGAGCTGGCGCTCGGCGATCTGCAAAGCCGCCGACATCGATTCGCCGCGGCCCGCCCGTACTACACGCAGGCGCTCGAACGCGCGCGGCACACACACGCTTCGAGCAAGCAACCCGTGGCCCTCGCGGCATTGGCGCAACTGGAGCAACGGACGGGCGATCTCGTCGCTGCCACGGGCCACATCGAGTCGGCCCTCGATCTGATCGAATCCGAGCGCATGCGTCTGAGCAACCTGCGTCTGCGCACGAGCTATTTTTCTTCGATGCGCGCCTACTACGAACTTGGCATCGACATTCTCATGCAGCGCCAGCTACGCGAACCGCACGGCGGTCACGCCATGGCGGCGCTGCAAATCGCCGAGCGAGCGCGCGCACGCTCGTTGCAGGATCAACTCACCGAGCGCGGCATCGATATCCGCAGGGACGTCGACCCCACTCTGCTCGCGCGCGAACGCGAGGCCGAAGACGGCGTACAGGCTGCCGCCTACGAGTTGCAGCGCCTCTCCGCAAGTGCGAGCGACGCGCAACACGAGGTATTGCGCAATGCGCTCGATGCAGCGAATGCGCAGCTCGATCGGGCGCGCGCGGTGTTGCGCGAATCGAATCCGCGCTATGCAGAGCTGGTACGTCCAACGCACATCGATCCCGACGCCCTGCGTCGCGCGTTGCTCGACGACGACACCAGTGTGCTCGAATACTGGCTCGGCGATGCACGCAGCTATGTGTTCACGATCGCGCGCGATGGCATCGATGCGTACGTGTTGCCCCCGCGCACGCAGATCGAGCAAGCCGTGGCGGCGCTGCACGAAAAACTCATCGCACACCCCGCGTTCACCGCATCGGTGCCGATGCAGCGACTGGCCGAGCAGGACGCCGTCGACAGAGCCGCCATCGACACGCAGGCGCGCATCGTGCAAGAACGGATCCTGCCGGCAAGCGTGCGCGCACGTCTGCGTGCGCAGGTCGCCGTCGTTGCCGATGGCGATCTGCAACTCATACCGTTTGCATTGTTGCCGTTTGCCCGTACCACGACGGCACAACCGACATCACCGCCGGCTTTCGTCTATCTGCCTTCGCTTGCGACCTTGCGCAGCTTGCGCGCATTGTCGCCACCGGCGGCGGCGCCGGGCACGCTGGCGATCTTCGCCGACCCGGTTTTTCGCAACGACGATGTGCGCTTGCGCGCACAGGCGAACGCCGCCGCCCCCGAGCAAGACGAGGCGCTGACGCGCGCGATGAGCGAAGCCGGCATCGCCAGCTTGCGGCGCCTGCCGAACACGCGCCGCGAGGCACAGGCCATCGCCGCCTTGGCCACGCAGACGACACCGTGGCTGGCGCTCGACTTCGCCGCGAATCGCAATGCGGCGCTCACGGCGCAATGGGATCGTTTTGCGCTGGTCCACTTCGCCACGCATGCCTTGGTAAATCTGCGTCATCCGGAACTCTCCGGCATCGTGCTCTCGCTGTACGACGCCGATGGCCACGCGCAAGACGGCTTCCTGCGCGTCAACGACATCTACAACCTGCGCATGCCGGCGGACCTGGTCGTGCTCAGCGTCTGCGATTCCGGCATCGGCAAGATGCAAGGCAGCGAGGGTGCATCCAGCCTCGCACGCGCATTTTTTTACGCGGGCACGCGCCGCGTCGTCGCCAGCCTGTGGGCGATCGATGATCGCGCCAGCGCTGTTTTCATGCAAAAGTTCTATCGTGAATTGCTGCAAGCGCATGCCTCGCCGCAAAACGCGCTGCGCGTCGCGCAAAGGGAAATGCAGCACGACCCGCGCTGGGCATCGCCGACCTATTGGGCCGGCTTCGTCGTGCACGGAGACTGGCGGTGAACGACGCCAATGCAGCGAACGACAGTGCCGACGACATCGAACGCCGCCGCTTGCACGGCTTGATCGAGCGGCTGCGCACCGAAGCGCTCGCCGGCGGTTTCGGCTACGAAGCATTGCGCCGGCGTCTGGTGCTTTTTTTTCGCCAGCACGAACCGATCGACGCCGAAGCGCTCGCCGACGGCGCCCTCGACCGGCTCGCGCGCCGTCTCGATGACGGCACCGCCATCGACAACGCCGCGCTGTACGTTTTCGGCATCGCCAAATTGATGCTGTTCGAGGCGCACGAACGGCGCATGCGGCGCGAAGCGGCGCGCCAGGAGACGCTGAATGCGGCCGATGACGTGATCGACGACGACGACGCGACCGACCCGCTGCTGCTCGCCGCGCTGCGCGCCTGCCTGCGTGAGTTCGGCGCATCCAGCGCCGAGTTGATGTTGGCCTACTATCGCGACGACGATGCGCGGCGCATCGCCACACGGCGCGACCTCGCCGCGCGACTCGGCATATCGATCAACGCCTTGCGCAATCGCGCGTTGCGCCTGCGCGCAGCGCTTGAAACCTGCGTGCGCCGACGCGCACCGGGAGCAGCATACGACATGTCGCGTGATGGAATCGGACGCGCGCACACTCCCGATCATGAAGCAAACACCGACTGACATGACTGACATCCGCGATGAAGAAATCCGCGACTGGCTGCTGCGGAGGCTCGACGCCTCGCGCAGCGCTGCGCTCGAACGACACCTGTTCGTCGATGCGGAGCTGGCCGATCGCATCGACGCCATCGACTGCGACCTGATCGACGATTGCGCGCGTGGGCGCCTGCCTGCCGCCGAGGCGCGTCGCGTGCGCACGCGCGCCGCGTGGCGGGTGCGATTCGCCAAGGCGCTTGTCGAATCGCAACCACACGCGACGATGCTACCGCCAGCGCACGCGCGGGCATCTGCCGTGCGGCCTACAAGTTGGGGCCTTGCGTGCGCGGCCTCGCTGTTGCTCGCGTTCGCCGGCATCCGCTGGCAATGGTTCAACCCGGCACGCACACAGTCAACGATCGACGCCAGCGCTCTGCCCGTGGTGACACTGCTCGCCGAGCAGCGTCGTGGAGCAGCGTCGCCGCTCGCGTTGCCCATGCATGATGGCAACGTTCGCGTGCAGGCGGAAATCGACGATGCTGCGGCAAGCCCATCGTCGCGCTACGCACTCAGCATTGCCGACGCCGAACGCACCGTGTTCGTCGCGCACGATCTTGCGCCACACACGGCCGGACCGTACCGTTTCATCGAGGCGATCGTGCCAGCCACCGCCCTTGGCCCCGACATGCGGCGTATCATCGTGGCCAACGAGGGTTCGCGAAACGCTTTCGAGCCCTCCTGGGACGTGCAAATGCCCGCAGCGCACTGAGTTGCGCCCCCAACGCAGCGCGCAACCTCGGCGTCATCGCCCGGTTGATCCTCCTCGACCCGGTTTTCCGTCCTGCCATCGACATGAAAAACATTTGACGGCACCCGGGGGGGCGGGCGCTACTATTCCCCTGGGGTTTTCGATCGCGCAATGCGCGCGGAGCGACGGGAGACAGACGCGATGACGTTTCTGTGGATGTTCGTGGGCTCGGTACTCGGCGGTTGGCTGAGTTGGGTCGTATTCGATGGCGAGGTGGGCCTCACCGGCACGTTGTTTGGCGCGCTATTCGGCCTGCTGTTCGCGCGCACGCTGCGACTGGGTCGGCGCCTCGACGAACTCGAATCCCGAGTGCGACACCTGACGGCGGACGCCACGATGGCCCCGGTTGTCGAGTCGCCACGTACCCAGACACCCGCGACGCCCAGCAAGGCGCCGCCAGCGCAGCCTGTCGCCATACCGATACCACCGCGCGCACACCTCGATACGGTGATCGATTTGCGCGTTGCTGCCACGCGTCGCAATGCCGACGCAGACACTTCCGCGGTGCTGCACCCGTACCCGCTGCCGTCAAAGCCCGTGCCGCGCACGGCACCGCCCGCGCTTCTCTGGATCAAGCGCTGGCTCAGCGAAGGCAATCCGCTGGTCAAGGCCGGCATCGTCGTCGTGTTCTTCGGCGTCGCCTACCTGTTCAAATACGCGGCCGAGGCGGGCTGGCTGACGGTGCCGGTCGAGTTCCGCTTCCTCGGCGTCTCCCTCGTGGCACTCGCCGCGCTCGCGTTCGCCTGGCACAAGCGCGAGTCGCATCGCGCGTTCGCACTGAGCCTGCAGGGCGGCGCGATCGGCGTGCTGATTTTGACGATCTTCGCCGCGTACCGGCTCTACGCGCTGCTGCCACCGGCATTGACCTTCGTCCTGCTCGTCGTCGTCGTTGCCGGCGCTGGCGTGCTCGCCGTGCTGCAAGACGCGCTTGCACTCGCCGTACTCGCGATCGTCGGTGGATTTCTCGCGCCGATCCTCGCCTCCAACGGCAGTGGCGATCACGTCGCGTTGTTTTCGTACTACGCCGTGCTCAATGCCGCGATCTTCCTCATTGCCTGGGTCAAATCCTGGCGCGCGCTCAACCTCGTCGGGTTTGTTTTTACCTTCGGCATCGGCACGGCGTGGGGCGCTCTGAAATATCGCCCCGAACTGTTCGCTTCGACCGAGCCGTTTCTGCTGTTGTTCTTCGCCTTATATTTGCTGCTGCCCGTGCTGCAGGCGCGCCGCAGCTCGACGGACAAGCCGGACCTGCTCTCCGGCAGCCTCGTGTTCGGCACGCCGCTGGTCGTGTTCGCCTTGCAGGCCGCACTGCTCGATGGCGCGCGCATGCCGTTGGCCTACAGCGCGATTGGCGCGGCCGTCATCTACCTTGCGCTTGCCGCGCTCGAACTGCGGCGCTGGGGTTTCGCCGTGCTCGGTCAGGCGCATGCGCTGCTCGCCCTCGGCTTCGGCACGCTCGCGATGCCACTGGCACTCACCGCTCAGGCGACTACCTGCACGTTCGCGCTCGAAGGCGCAGCGCTGGTTTGGCTCGGCCTGCGTCAGTCGCGCCGTCTGCCGCGCTGGATTGGCTACGCTCTGCAAGGCGTGGCGGGAGCGATCTCGATTGATCGCATCGATGCGTTCGATGCGCTGCCGTTGTCGCGTGCGGCAACCATCGACGGCGGCGTGCTCGATGCGGCCTTCCTCGCGGGTGCCGGGCTGGTGACGGCGCACCTCCTGCGACGACGCGACGCACGCGCGCCGTTGGCGATGATTTTCCTCGTGTGGGGTGGGCTGTGGTGGTACGCCGCCGGCAACGCGGGCGTCGAGCGCTTCGTCGCCCATGTGCGTCACGCCGATGCGTGGCTCGGCTTCATCGCCATGACGGCGCTGATCGCCGTCGAGGCCGCGCGTCGGCTCAACTGGCGCGAGTTGCTCGTGCCCGCCGCCCTGCCGATGGTACTGGGCCTGCCGTTCATCGCGCTGACCACGCTCGATGGTCACGGCCCGCTCGAAGGCTGGCACCTCGCTGCGTGGCCGTTGTGGCTCATTGCAAGCTGGCGCGCACTGCCCGCCATCGCCGCGCAGCAAGTACGCATCGCACGCGTGTTGCATTTCGTCCAATTGTGGACATGCGCTCTGCTGGCGAGCGCCGAACTGGGTCATCTTGGACACACGCATTGGCATCTGGGCGACATTTGGCTTGCGCTCACCATCCTCGCACCGCTCGCGGCGCTGTATCTCTTCGTGCTGCGCGATGCGTTGCCAGCGCGCTGGCCGCTCGGTGCGGATGCGCGTGCGCCGCGCGTGCCGATGCTCGCCAGCCTCGCCGTCGCGATGGGTATCGCCTGGCTGGTGAGTCTGGCTCAAGAAGGACGACCCACCCCGCTGCCCTACCTGCCCGTGCTCAATCCGCTCGAACTCGCCCAGATCGGCTATCTCGTGCTGCTTGCGCTGTGGTATCGCGACGCGCAGGCGCAGGGCACTGTACTGGTGAATGCGGAAGTGCGAGCGCGCGCGCTCGCACTCGCCGGCTTCGTGCTGCTGACCACGATCACGCTGCGCTGCGTCCACTTCTTCGGCGGCGTGGCCTGGAACGAAAGCATGGCCTCCTCGTCGCTCGCGCAGTCGGCGTTGTCGATCGTGTGGACGCTGGCCGGCATCGCCGCGATGCTCGCCGGCAAGCGCCGCGGCTCGCGCGCGGTCTGGTTCGGCGGCGCCGCGCTGATGGCGCTGGTGCTGGTCAAGCTGATGCTGATCGATCGCAACTATCTCGCCGACCTGTCGGCGATCGTCGGCGTGCTCGTGGTCGGCGTGCTGCTGGTCGCGGTCGGCTATTTCGCGCCGGTGCCGCCGAAGACCGACGCCGCGGGAGAGAAGGCATGAAACGCGTTGCCGCATGGGCCGCCGGCCTGCTCCTTGCGCTCGGCGCGGCGCACGCCGACGAAACCGCGCGCTATGCGTACGCATGGCCGCTGACCCTGAGCGGCGACAGTGCGGCCTGGCAGGTCGAGTTGCCGATCGAGGTCTACCAGACGCTGACCGATCCGCAACTGCGCGATCTCGTCGTCGTCGATGAGCTAGGCAATGCCGTGCCCACGGCGGCGCGCACCGCCGATCCGGCGACTCCCGTCTCTGCGCGCGTCGAACTGCCCCTGTTCGCGCTGCCTGCCGGCTTGCCTTCGAATCCGGCCGATGGTCCGCTCAATCTGCGCATCGAGCGCGACGCGGACGGGAACCTGCGCAGCATTGGCGCCGATCTCGGCACGACGAACTCGAAGGCACCGCCGGACTCGCAGGATTACCTGATCGACGCGAGCAAGCTCGACGCGCCGATCGACCGCCTGCGCCTCGACTGGGACGAGGCCGCCGGTCCAATCAACGCACAATTTTCCCTCGCCGCCAGCGACGACCTGCAGAACTGGCGCGGCGCAGCCGCCAACGTGAACGTGCTCGGCCTCGCGCAGGACGGCAATCGCCTCGAACTGCACGAAATCGGTACGCCCGGCGTGCACGCGAAATACCTGCGCCTGCACCGCCGTGATCGCGGCGCCGCACTGCCTGGCCTGCGCGTCAGCGCCATCACTGCGGCGCAACGTAGCCCTGCCCGAGCGGCGCGCGAGTGGCTCGCCCTCACGGTCAGCGATCCGACCGCTTCCGGCACGCCAATGCCGGCCGGTCCCGAGTATCGCTATGCCCTGCCGGCCGCGTTGCCGATCGTGGCAATCAAGCTCGATCTCGCCGCCGACAATTCGGTCGCACGCGTCGGCGTCGCCAGCCGCCGCAGCGGCACGCCAGGGTGGACTCCGCGTGCGGACTTCACGGCGTTTCGCCTGCCGCAAGGCGGTGATGCCATCGTCAACGACGAAACAACGCTGACCGGCGCAGCGCGCGACAACGAATGGCGCGTGCAGTCGGCAACGCCGCTCAACCGCGCACCGACCTTGAATCTCGCCTGGCGCCCCGACCGCTTCGTCTTCCTCGGCGATGGCAAACAACACTATCGACTCGTCGCCGGCAGTGCGACCACGCGGCGCGCCGATTATCCAGTCGATGTCGCGCTTGCCCAGTTGCGCGCCAAGCTCGGTGCCGACTGGCAACCGCCGCTCGCCGCTCTCGGTGTTCGCCAAGCGCTCGCCGGCGACGCGGCGCTCCAGGCGCCGGTACCGGCGTCGAGGTACAACTGGAAAACGTTCCTGCTCTGGGGCGTGCTCGTCACCGCGGCGGTGGCGATCGGTTGTCTCGCTCTGAGTCTTTTGCGCGGGCAAAAGTCCTCGTCGTAAGGGTTTGGCTTTCGCGCGAGGTGTGCAAACGTCGCGTCACTGCGCGTCGCGGCGCACATGCAACGCCGCGCAATACAGCGCCAGCAGCCACCAGAAAAACAGCCCCCAGTCGGCCGAATAGAACGCGAAGTAGCCGTTGATCGGAAACACCATCGCCACGAGCGCGAGCCCCGGCGCGAACGCGCGCGCGCGCGCGGCCGCATCGGCCCGGCGCCATGCGCGCAGCGCCAGGACAACGCCGCCGATCCAGAACAAAAGGCCGATCGCGCCGGTTTCGCTGAGCACTTCGAGCACGAGATTGTGCGCGTGGCAGGCGCCGCCGTCGCAGCCCTCGGCGAGGAACTTGTCGCCGCGCCGCGCGTAGTCGGGATACGCGCTGCGGAACGCGCGCACGCCGACCCCGTTGACCGGGTGTGCCGCGCTCATGCGCAGCGCCGTGCCCCAGATCTGCAGACGTCCGGCCGCCGCCACATCGACCGACTGCTCGGTGCCGTGAAGCGCGCCGAGCGTGCGTTCGACGCGCGCATCGAACGCGGCCGATCCACGCAACGCGATGAAGCCGACGAGCGCGACCAGCGCGAGCCCCGCCGCGCTCCACGCCGCGAAGCGTCGCCATGAGCGCGCTTCGCGCCAGAGGAAAACCGCGGCAACGAGCGCGTACATGATCCAGGCCGCACGCGAGCCGGCGAGCAGCACCGGCACGAGCAGCAACACGAAGGCGGCGACCAGGCCGCGATAACCGAACCGTTCGCGCGCGGCGGCGAGCGCGAACGGCGACAGCACCGCCAGCGACGGCCCGAATTTCAGATTGCCGGCGCCGAAGATGCCCGAGAGTCGTTCCTTCTCGGGCATGCCGGCGAGGCCGTGGCCGGTCAGCGCCTGCACCCACGCATCGAGCGTCCAGAACGCGACGATGAGCCCGATCGCGCCGATCAGGCGAGGCCAGGGAATCGTTCCCGGCAGCGCCAGCACGGCGAACAACGCGAACGGCAGAAATCGTGGAAACGTCGCCACGCTCATCCACGATCGCGCCGGCGCGACCGAATCCGGCGCCGAAATCAGCGCCGGCAGCCAATAGCAAAGAAACAGCAGCGTCGCCAGACGCACCGCCGCGTTCGTCGTCAATGCGCGGCGCTGACGCCAGGCGAAGACGAGGCCGGCGATCATGCCGATATCGATCGCCGCCTCGGCGCTGCGCGCGAACGGCAGCAGGAAAACGACCGCGAGCAGAAGCATCGCGGGGCCGTGCCGGTGTAACGAGAAGGTGTTCAAGAAGGACCGATTCATCGACTCCCCCGCGTCAACGCGAACCCGTCGCCGCACCGCCAACGACATCGGCGTACAACGTCAGCGTCGCCGCCTGCATGTCGGCGAGCCGATATTTTTCCAGCGGCGCGACCGGCGCAGGCGCGCGCAGCAGTTCGACGGCACGTTCGGTCAATGCCGGTGCGTCGCCCAACGGCACACCGCCCTGCGGATACAGTTCGGCGAGCAGTTCACCGACGCCGCCATGCGCCCAGCCGAGCACGGGCCGGCCAAGCGCGAGCGCCTCGACGACCGTGCGCCCGAACGATTCTGGCTGCGTCGACAATTGCAGGATGAGGTCGGACACCGAATAGACCTCGCGCACGTCGCCGCGCGGCGGCGTGATCGCGAGGCGATCGAATACCCCGCGTTCACGCGCCAGCGTTTCGATCTCGGCGATGTAGGCCTCGCGCCCCGCCTCGCGCGCGCCGAGCAGCAGCAGGCGCGCATCGACGCCGCGCGCGCGCAGCGCGGCGAGCAGTTCGACCGCGTCGCGATGACCCTTGAGCCGCGTGCCACGGCCAGGCAAAGTCAACAGCGCACCGCCGGCCAGCTGCGGGAAATCGGCAAAGAAGCGCGCACGCCAGACGTCATCCGCACGATAGCCGCGCGGAAACTCGGCCGGGTCGATACCTCGCGCGATCACCGCGATGCGGGCGGGATCGAGTCGCGGGTAGTGCCGCAACACGTAGTCGCGCAGCGTGTTCGATACGCAGATCACGCGCTCGCCGCGGGTCAGAATGGCGCTGTAGCGCCCCGGCGAATTCAGACCATGCACCGTGGTGATGAAATGCGGTCGCATCGCCTGCGACATGCCGCGCAACGCCTGCCAGCCGATCCACGCCGGCAGGCGCGAACGCGCATGCACGATGTCGGGGCGGAGCCCGGCGAGCAAACGTCGCAACGTCCAGACATGGCGCAGCGTCGCCAGCGACTTGCGTCCGATATCGAGTGCGATGTGCTCGCTGCCCTCGGCGACGAATTTATCGACCAGGCGTCCACCGGCCGAGATCGCGATGGAACGATGCCCGGCGGCGGCAAGCGCGGCGCCAATCTCCAAGGTCGAACGTTCGACGCCGCCCGCGTTGAGCGCGGGCAGCAGTTGCACGACGGTGAGCTTGCGCGCGGACATCGTGCGCGTGGAAACCCGGGCTCAACCCTTGAGCGTGTAGACAGCGCCGCAGTAG
>Ga0208826_1001167_pt1 | contig 23110 bp, 17 predicted proteins | sample AD_UKC115_MetaG_FD_184451 | JGI IMG/M metagenome (GOLD analysis project Ga0208826, IMG submission 184451) | Active sludge microbial communities of municipal wastewater-treating anaerobic digesters from Hong Kong - AD_UKC115_MetaG (SPAdes)... | ecosystem: Engineered > Bioreactor > Anaerobic >...
CTTGAAATGCTATAGTTGCTGTGGTCATCGTGTGTTCCCTTTCTTGAATTGGTGTATGAGACCTTCAAGAAACCACACGATGACTCTTTTGTCAATTGCTTTTTACACCACAATTTGAGACATTATCGCCTATCCGCTGCACGCTGTGTTAGGCACTGTTCTGTGAAAAAGACTTAATTGCATTGAATCTTTATCAAGAATAGGTAGTTCCAAAGGGTGTACTTCTTTGAAGTTTTCACTATCTTTTGAAAAATTTACCTCACTAATTGTAAACGACTTGAAATGTCCGCTATTTGTAAAACCTCGATGTCTCTTATACTTATCAAGCATTTCTTTGACGGAATAAGAGATTACGTCCTGTTTATCACATTCTTCGCCAATCTTGGGAAGTTTTTGGTGTGGTGCGATTCCATGATAACAGGACCTTATTGTTGCCCCTAATAACAAATCGGTCGCTTGAAGTAAGTTTGCTGCTATGTATTCTTCAGTATCTTTTTGATAGTTTTTATGATTTGATGGTAAATGAATGATGTCCGTACCACTTGAGAAAGTGACGTAATCTCTTAACGGTGTTCTACGATTTAATATTTCATAGGTCAATTTGTGTATGATTCTGTCTTTATTTAAACTTCTATGTAAAGGCATACCGTCGGTAATTATTCTTTACGACAATTTGATTATTTTCATCGTAAAGGAAATGAGATGCTCCTTTGAGTAACATTCGTAAAAGCGTTTCATCATGCCGTAATTTTTGTTCTTTTTTCACACTACTGCCATATATTGACCAGTCAGCACCTTTTGGATAAAAAATAATAGCCATCTTACAATTCAACGGATAAGGAAATTCTTTTTGATACTTATGCCGCAATCCATCAACTGTTACATCAACTGTATGGCGATAGGCAAAATCGTATTTCTTCCAAGTTTTTCCGCTAATTTGTGAGAAATGCAGTTTTCCATCGCAACAAAATTTTGTGCGGAGTTCAAGGATTTTCTTGTAAAGGAGTTGTTGTGGAGAGTATTCAACAACTTCAGAACCAAATAATGGTGTGTTGCTGGCGATTGTAAGTTTGAGGGGGACAAAAAATAAGATGTGACCTTTGTAATTTCTACCAGCAACATCTTTTGTTTCGTCGTGATAAATAACAACTTGGTTTATCTTGTATTTACACATAGAAATGCTGAAAGGTGCCCAATGGTTTGCTTTACTTGCGGGTGGGCGGGTGTAGATAAATCTTCGAGAGCAGGGTTTTGTTCGAGCATAGAAAATGTTTTAATATGCCTCAGAATCCTGCCAGTCAGATGCACACTTTGCTGGAATGAGTCACGGTTCAGCAAACTCGTTTTGTTTTTCATAAGACTCTGCTTGTTGCGCTTCGGCTTTAGAAGTTTCCTTTTGCCTATCGGGGTTTGCTAAATGTTCGATGTATGCTTCCATACTTTCTCGCCAGTTTGTCCAATTTTTAACTTCCAACGCAAATTCCTTCAAGTTTTCAATTGGAGCTCCAAGCCTTACACTTTTTCGTAGCAAAGCCAATGCAAGATTTTCATTTACGTAAGACAACCTATTCCGCAAAATGCCACGAATATAATAAATTTCTTTCATTTCTGGATTTGTGCCATCGGATTTTTTGAGCACACAAATGCCACCAACTTTATCCCATGCTTTTTCTACAGAATCTTGTGTGGGTTTACCCTCATCAAACTCAACGTATTGTTTTACAGAGATTCGCATGGCTTCCATTACCTGCTCAATCGAAAACTTCTTACGTAAATGTTCTAGTGAACGCTTTCCATTATCTTTTAGAATGTAAGGCGGCACAAGTTCTGCCCAAAAACTCGCCAATTGTTTTAATAGCGTAATCGTCGAGTTTGGCTAACTCACTTTGCCACTCAATCATCATTTCGATTTGTTCTTTGCGTTCTTGTAAATCTGATAATTGTTTTCTCTGTTTTTCGATTAAAGAATTATCAGACAATGCTCTGTCGGACTTTCCAGCATTACAGGCTTTACAGGCAGTAATCAAATTGAGAATATCCGAAGAGCCTTCTTTTGCTACTGGCCTTATGTGATTAATTTCTATAATTATGTCAGGGGCTTATTGTCCGCAGTATTGGCAAGTGAAAGAATCTCTCTTGAAAACTTCAAAACGCATCTTTTTAGAAATAGTCTCTCTTACTATAGACATCCAATGAGTATGAGATTAGCGAAGCAATCCAACTATTAACTAAACGGACTTCTATGACACTTTAATTATGGATATACTTTAAGTTCCCTCTGACACTAATGATTATATTGATCTTATTAATAAAGACAACAATAAAACGCCCCTCTTTTATGAGGGGCGCTTCATGACGGCAATTCAATAAAGCAAAGATTTTACCCCTGCATCACCGGCCGGAACTTATACCCGTACATCCGACTCGGTCCGCGGGGGAGAGGTGAAGGTGTCGATCTAGCGCCAGGCGTTACCGGCAAGGGCGGTATTCGACAGAAAAAGCTACCGGATATCGAATCCGTGCTTGACCAGCGTACGTGGTATTAGACCGTTTTTGAATTGCGAGATTCCCATGTTTCAACCAAAAACAACGCTACAGAACCAGCCAAGTTTACCGCAAGTTCTGCATGTCGAGCCGCAGGACGAACAGTTTTTTTACCTTGTCCGTGGGCATCTCCTAACCTGTTACGAAGTGTACCTAGTCCATTGACGATAGCAGAACAACTGCCCAATATTTGTTTGAATACATCCTCTGTATATTGGCTTGGTGAAAGGCTTAATTCTGTAGACGCCAAGTGATAAAGTTGAGGCAAATCGGTTTTCGCATTGTATTCAATGCCTTTCTCATCCAGAATATGCTTACAAATAGTTTCTATTAAAGTTCGGGCCGCAGTAATTGCCCCATCAGGGTCTGATTGTCGCCTGTCTAAAGCTTTTGCCCAAACTATTTGCACACTTTCAGCATTAAAACGTTTCAAGACTTCGGAAATTGGCTGGTCACTTGGGGTTTTTGAGCCAGTTTCCAAAAATTCCAGTAAAGGAGCAAATTCATTCCAAATAAACGTCCGCCTTTCTGCATAAGTTGAGAACTTAAATTTTATGAACTGCCAAAACTGTGATAAATCTCGATTTAATCTTACCCATGATGGTAGTGTAGACTTGGTTGCAGAGTTATCAAGGAAATATTGGCGCAACTCCTGATACTCTGAATTTTCAGCTTGACCACCTGTAGCAAGATTGATCAGCAAATTTTGTAGATATTGTGCTCGTTCAAAATCATTTTCTAGATTTTCCATTGACACTATCTCTGAAGGAACGTCGTAATTATTATACAGAATCTTAGTCTGCATTTATTCTGTCGTAAAATGCGATTAATCCAGGCACCCAGTAGACAATCTTTATTTTCCCCCTTTTCTCAATGGTTTTGGTAAGAATTGGTCAATTTCATCATCGGTAAAAGACATTTCTTCTTTTATTTTCAATGCGGCTTGTGCCATTGAATATGCCTTCGATGAAGTATCCGGAGCTTCCAAATAAATCTCCTGTAGTTCCTTCAGGATAGTATCACGCTGTAATCGACCTTTATCATCATCGATAGCTTCATCAATTAAATCGGATAATAAATTGATGTATTTCTCACGAATTAACCATAAACGACGAGCGCATTTTCTGTGGTCTCTAATTAAACGCCCTGGATCAAAACTGAGTTGGTATATAGTGACCAATGTAGCAGCAGACGCCAATATGGCAGTGACAAGTTGTAACCAGAAACCTTGCCCAAACAATAACGTAATTGCTCCACCTGCCGTTAAAGAAATTAAAACCGCTTCTAACCAACGAGCAGTTTTCTCATAAAAACAAAGAATTTCTATTTGTTTCTCGTGGGTTTTGTGGGTATAGACAACTCTGCCAAAAGATTCGCGAATACTCATCAGGAGCGTATCAGATGCCATAAAACCTCTCCTTTTTCTAGTTATTCATTAAGGTTAGTCTGGAAACGAGTTCCCAAAAATATCTCGCCATTTTTGTTTTGCTGACCACTCTTGTTTGGGAGAGGCTGTTTCGTGGGCGATTGCTTCCAGTGAAATGTTATAGCAACGGTTTGCTTTATATTGGAAAAGGCCTTTACCATAAACATATTGACCGCTTCCAGGAGCTTTCCAATATTCTTGATTTTCATCTTGTTCTGCCATCCATTTAAAAAAGTCTCGGCAGAAATAATCATAATAAAGATACGACTTATCTCGATAAGTGTAGCTTTCAATGAACTGATATGCCAACGTATCAATAAGCAGTCCACCAATTGGAACGTTCCATTTATTTTTCCAAGAACGCATCATTCGACAAAGAAGAATAAGGTTGCCATTGCAAACAGCATTTCGGGAACGAATAGCCTCAATTTCTGGCTTGGGATTTGTTGTACGCCATCTTCCACCATTGTTTGAGTCCGGATATGTGAAACTATCATCTTTATTGATGAATGCAGGAACCACCTCGAAAGTTATGCCATCATTGAATGGAACGAGAATCACTTGACCATCTGCGCGGATACTTGTTGTGGAGTATGTTTTTTCAATTGAAGTCTTAACCGCATTTAAGAGCGCAGATTGCCCATTTCCTGAGTAATTGTTATATTGCTCATAGACAGAATATGGTAATTGGAAGATCATATCTAGATCACTGATTCCTTGGATGGCTGTGTTCCTTCCACATGAGCCTACGTATAGACTATGGGCAGTGTCAGACGTAGTTGTCCAATAATCCGAATTTAACCTCCGGGTTATGTTTTTGTATCTTGTGGAAATTGTTCCACCATCTTGAACTTGGATATTTGCACAGAATGTGCTGAACCATTCAGCTAATCCCATCTGGTCTCTCCATGTGAATATTTTTGTATCATACTTCTATGCCTTTACTGATCTTTCACTATGTAGCTTTATGAAAAGAATCCCGTATGGGTACACTTTTAATTTATAGCTTGTTCAACGCGGCCACAAGGTCTTCACCATGCAAGGCTACAAGGCCACTTGCAGATTGAGGTTGCCCTCCATCATCCTGACTAAAGAAACTGGGCAGAACCTGCCGTAAAAGGTCAACCTGGCCGTAGAAATATTCTTTGAGCAGCGGTACAACCTGGTAGTTCCAGATATCATCCAAACAATTAAGCTTTTCCACCTCATCCGCGATCCCCTGGAGTGGTAGAAAATAACTGTGTCCGATCTGATAATCTGCACCACGAAATTCAACAATGCGCTGATTCAAATTTTTCAAGCAGGTCCCAATGTTCAAAGCATCTTCTTCTGCCAAAGAAACATTGATTCCGTCAAGTAGTTCTGCCTCAGGTAATAATTCCAGAAAAGCGAATCGCCGGCGTAAAGCGACATCCAGTAAGGCAATGCTTCGATCAGCGGTATTCATTGTGCCGATAATGGCTAGATTTACCGGAACCTGGAAATCCTCTTTGCTGTATGGAAGTACAACTGCCTGCTTGCCTCGCTTATCCGCTTCAATAAGCGTCATCAGCTCACCAAATATTTTGGCGATATTTCCACGGTTGATTTCATCAATAACCAGAACATATTGGTTATTTGGGTCATCTTTAGCACGCGCACATAGGCTACGGAAGATCCCTGGTTTCAATTCAAAAGCCAAAACCATCGCATCGCCTTGTTCGGTTTTGGGGCGCAGGCCTTCTACAAAATCTTCGTACGCATAGGACTGGTGAAATGTCACCCAACGGATAAAATCTTCTGGTTGGTTTGTTGCGGGAGGGCCTTGCTTGATCATGGTAAGTCGATCCGTTAAGGTGCCTTGGACATATTCCTTGCCGGCAGGTGTCAAAAACCATTGGCTATTTGCAGTTTTGTCAAAAAGGAAAGGCTCAGCACGTGAAGTCAGATTGACGGTCTGACTTTCGATAGCTGTATGCGCCTGTAGATACCCCCATATTTGGTTTTTTGGGTGTTTTACCGGACTTTGTCTAAAACGAGCCTGAACCAATTCCATTTCTTCAAGCTGAGGGACTGTATATTTTTTATCATGTCCTGCTCTGTACATATCCAAAGCTAAAATATCGTAGAAAGGTAAATCCTCTATGACCGTTTGCAGAAAGGTCGCTCGAGACTGCGCCTGTTCGAGTTGAGGAGAGACTAGGCGGTTTGCAATAATTTTCGCCCAGAAAGTTTTGCCTGTTCCAGGAGGACCGAAAAGAATCAAATTCTTAAAGCGGTTCAACAAGCGCAAAGCATCAACTACAATCTTGGTATCCTTTTGAGGTTCTTCCGGTTTTTTGCCTGTCTCAGGTGGCGGCGGTGTCTCCACTTCATCGGGATTCCATTCTTGTTTAAGATCCCTGTAAAAGTCAAAGTTCTGGCCACTTGGTTGGGCGCCGGCTAAACGTTCCCGGATTTGGCGTAACCGCGTGTCGAGATCTGTGTGTGGGTCAGAAACATACTTAATATAGCGACTAACAATTTTTTCTTTGTGCGTGGTGCTGATAATCCGCTCATATTGATCTGGGAACATCAAATACAAGATGGCATGCCGGAGATCATAAGCTCGATCGCCTTTTGCTGGGATACCTTCCAGGATTTCATCGAGCATTGATTGGACTTGGGGCGAATCTGTAAGTATTTGTTCGGCATTACCTTGCTCTTTTAATCTTAAAGCAAATGCAGCCAATAAATGGAGTTGGGCATATCGAAAATGATATTTCTGAGTGGTTCTGGTAAATCCATTCTTTTGAGCTGCCCAAATGGGGTCGTTTTCTGGTGGTAGAGTCAAACCGCTTTTCTGAGCAGCCCAGCCTATATTACGCAAACGTGTGGCAAGCGTGATGTTCGTAGATGGTAAATAGTATACATAATGCATATCAGCTGCTAGCCCCCATAAGATTGGTGGTGCGCCAACCAGTTGTTGTTCTAATTTCTCGTTAAAATTTAAATTCCCTTCCAGGTTAGGGCTATCAATAACCTGCGTTTTCCAACGCTGCAAGTTGGCGATCGTCCATATCGGTTGGTCCGGCCAAATAAGTGAACGGTCCTGCTTTAAGCAACGTTCCTGAAAAAGGTGGAACGCATCGTAGAGTGGTTGAAATTCTGTCATACGGGCCATATTACCTCCGATGGTGAACCTACTTGCGATAAAGTCGAATACAAAATATTACGAAATTCCTGGATCAATGGAAAAATTTGATTCAATGGTTGATGTAAATTCAAAGTCGCAACGAATATCCGGATAGAGGTTTGCTCAACCATAAGCATTTTAGGTGTGAACACTTCTGCTCCAAGCGTGTGCGGGTACAGAAGTAAAATATTCCGACAATGAAATTGGGTGGCATAGGCTAGCATTTGATAAGCATCACCTTCAGCGACTGCACGATATGACTGTCTTAGAGGAAGTGCCTTATTTTTTGTGTCAATAATCAGATTCGGTTGACCGGGAAAACCTATGATAATGTCAGGTTTTAGGGGAAACATCGGTTTCTCAGGCAGCGGCATCGGTAAGACCAGGTGTCGCTTGGATATGTTGCCTTGTAACTCAATTGGTAGATCTCGCCATTCCTCAGGCAGAATAAGCCGGCTGTAAGTTTGCAAAAAACTGGCGATAAACTGTTCAAATAGGCGATCCATATCAAAAACAAAGGCAAAAGCGTGCTGCCCACCAGCCAACAACTGCACCGTTAAACCTTCCAACAATAACCGAGCTAATTGAAAAGCGGGATAAAAACGTTCGTTTAAACGATTGAATTCAATATGATCCAAATCTACGGAATTTAACTGTGCAGGGAGGTGAACTGGCTGCAACCAGATTTCAAGATCCGCCAACATTTGACGATTCTGTGTATCACGTGTTATCCGTTGTAACCGATCTACTGCAAGACGGAAAACCCGGTTAAGTAAATTATCTGGCAAATAATCATCGTAAGCAACATCCAATCCTTGAGTTAAATTCGGTTGACGGGAAAATTGCCTTGCAATGTTCCATCGCCCGCGTATATAGGGGAGTAAATCTTCTCTACGAACATAATCCTGGTGAAAACCCTGTTGTAATTGGGTTAGCAGTTCGACAGCGAACAGACGAGTAAGCATTTCAAGCCAGGTGCCACGATTGGTACTTAATGACGCCATAGATTGGTTGTGCAATTTCAGGTGGCGCGCATGGGTTAAGAAGTGCAAAAAGTTTTGTGATGCAGAGACGGCTGCTCTTTCATAAGGTGCTGAGCCTACGACTGCTTCAGTATTGGCTTCTGGATCACAATCAATTTTGGGTAAGATTTGAATCGTGCGTCCACCTGCCTGGATCACCCCCACAAATTGAGTGGCGCGCAAACCCTTGCGTTCAAGGCGGATCAATTCCTTTCCTGAATTTTGATTTAAACGATCCAGGATTTCCAACAAGGGATCATTGGCTGTCAAGCCAAGAGACTGGTAAGGAATTGTTTGTCTCTCAAAAAGGGTTATTACATCTTCCACTAGGACCTACTCTGTTTGTTCAAACTTGGTTGATAACTATTTTCCAAGTTATCTCAATTTTCTGCTGCCCTTCACCTATCTTTGAGATGATTAAGAATACATTTACTTAACCAACATAATCAAGCAATAATTCAGCCTTTTTGTTTTGACATAACCATCGAAAATACCAGGTTGCCGGGTAACTATTCCCCATACCCCCCCATTCTTCATAAAGCCTTTGATCAAGTCTTAGTAAAATTCTATCGAAAGCATTATGGTCAACATCCTGTCCTTCATCTTTTTTAGCATCGACCGAATCACGTATTCTCCGCCGAACTGCGCGATCAAATTCATCTGAATCTTGTTGCCATCTGCCAGGCAAATCAAAGATATCTGGAAATATAAGCAACTGATTTTGGGTGTGGGCACCATTATCGACAATGGCCCATGATGACCCGATTTGTACTTGAACCACATCCCTTGCAGGCTGAATATATGAGTGAAATGTTTCTGACAAATTACGAGGGTGCAAATATGTCAAAGGATCTTTATCTTTCTTGATTTTTTCATTGCATGTAATGCAAATGGGCAGAAGGTTATATGGATGAACGCTTAATGCAGGATATATTGACCGAGGAAGAAAATGGTCTATTGATCCAAGAATTCCGGTACTTGTTTTCTCCATCCATGTCCCATCACACACTGGACAAACGTATAAGCCATTGTTTTTTGAGAGTGTTTCGGAATTTATAACCTGCGCATTTATATCGCATTTATATCCTGACACAATAGCAGGAAATCCCTTCTGCGTTATGACATCATAAAAGTTTTCTAACCAGCAACCGACCTGAGCTGCTAAAAGCGATGGCAGATTTGCCTTAGGCTGAAGACAAAAAGTAAAGGTTCCATCATTATATTGTTTGTAATAATTTATATCGTGGCGGAATGCGGTAAGTATGTCATTTTTCTCTGCTGAATTCGTATGACTATAAAATCCCCTTAAAGGGTCAATTAACTTTTGCTTATATTTCCATAGCCAAGAAACAGTATCTGATCCAAATATTGAATTGAGGTTTCTAATATCCGAAGGGTCAAGCGCTAAACTTAATTCCAATAACTCTTCTTGAATATAAACAGCTAGCCATAATGCATCAATACAGTCTGGGCGATTAACGGGATGAATCATCTAATTCCTCCAGCCTGTCTTGAATTCTGTATCGCCAATAGCCAGGGCCAATTTGTTCTAACAATTTTCGTAATTCCTCCTGGTTCCCTCTTTCTAATGCTTCGGAAAGATAGCGAGTAGCATATGCGCCGACCGATTTTTTGGTTTCGAACCAATCAACCATAATGTCGCTTGGATCTACTGCAAGAATTGGTGTTCGTATCACCACTTCTTCAGACCACCCTTGTGAGTTTTTGGACAGGAGAGTAACCTGGGATTCGGTTACATCAGACAACATAATGCTGGAATGTGTGGTCACTAGAACATGGTTATATTTGCCAGAAAGCATTTTGTCTGCGATATTAATAATTTCTCGTTTCCAGAAATCGTTAAAGTGGGCTTCCGGTTCATCAAGGATAATCAAGCTATCTTGCATATCTAACATGGCCAGCAATGCCATTCTGCCCAAAAAAGCCCGCTCGCCATCGCTCAACCAGTCAAGGAGAAACACGCTCGGGATATGAGCGTTAGCGATTTCACCATCAACCGGTTCTATTGATTTCCTTTGCAAAAAGAGATTGATATCCTGTAAAGTCGGGCTGCCGGTGTGTGTGGGATCGTCATCAAGCTGGGCGTCCAGAGTCTTGAATAATCCAAAGGCACCATTGAATTGATCGAGAAGCCGTTTGGCTGCTCCAGGATCCTTATTTATTTCAAAAACCACCAGCCGGTCGGACGCTTGTTGAAGGATTGTGGGGCGGGGCTCAAGATCAAGGAGTTTCTCATAGAATGATTTATTTGAAAGCCGGTCGTAAATGCGAAACCGCAAGGAAAAACCCGCAAAATTTTCGATACCAACCGCATCCAACACGCCGGCAAGTGGTTGGTGATTGACTGATTCAGGGTCGATTAGGTACCGCAACAATCCGCAGAGTGTTATAGCGTTCAACCGCGAGCTACGCAATAGCAGAAAAGGCATTTCTTCTTGCGCAAGCGGCTCAGTTTTTTCTTCCTTGACCACCTGAGTTGGCGTTTCATAAATAAACCGTTTCTTTTTATCGGTAAGAATTTCTTTGTCTGCGGGAGAATTGTTCGTTGCCAGGTAACGATGGTTAAGGATGTTATCCCACTCTTCTTCTGAACCGGTGGTATATACAACGATCCCTTCAGGTCTGTATTGGCGGTCTACAACAGGATTTTCCAGGTTTTCTTGAGACCCATCTGGTTTTTGTACAGAGGAAATCACGTGCCAGGCTTCTAACCCTGTTTCCCAGAATTTTCTGACCAACACCTTGATCGGTTGACCTTTGTTTTCCAATTCATATTCAAGCTCATAATGATATTCTGCCCCTTCCCCTGTTTGTAATGACGTAAATATCTCGACCAGGGTGCGCAGCAATGTGCTTTTTCCAGACCCGTTGACGCCTACCAGGAAATCCAGACGGTAACTTTCTTTTTCATCCAGCCGGCCGTCACGATCAAACCGCAAATTCAAGTCATGCAGCAGTAAGTGATCTTTTATATACAGGCGAATTAACTTCATTGCAGCGTTCCTCCAAGGAATTCGCGCTCGCTGCTCAACCGGTAATACTCAGAGCCATCTATCAAAACACGAACCACGACTCCCATCCGCTCAAATAGATCCAATACCCTCACAAGGTCTGGTTCGGAATAACTGTTGTCCGAAACAAAATTCAGCATGTCTTGTTCTGTGTGATGTTCTAGACCCGCTTTGCCATCTACCAGATCGGGATCCACCTGTTTCATAAAAACATCCCGAAGGTTATTTCGAATTTGCGTATCGATATCCGAAACCCGAAAAGGTTTTGGAGTAAAAATGCTCTCGTGTTCTTCCACCATGGTCTGAATGATATCCCAAACATCTTTTTGGATGCCCTGCAATTCTCCCATTGGGCTAAATTTCACCCAGAACGGTGGGATCGATTCATTCGCCACGGGCTTCATTTCCGCCAGGGTCAGCAATTTCCTGATCTGTCCGGCTAATTCCAATTGTGCCATATGAATATTTTTCAAAACTTCAGCCGGGCTTTCTAACCCTGCCTCGCTGGTTTCGCGTTGGCGCGGAAAGTAAGTAGTGGGCTGTAGATCAAGGTTGCTGGTTTTTTGAATGATATGACTCGGTACAGCCACGCCCAACACTTCACCTTTTCCAGTAAACACAACTCCGCACTGCCGCCCGTCCGATTCGAATACTGAGCTGCCGTTCTCGTGAAAGAAGATTTCAAACTGTGCTGAATTGTTCTTCTCCAGATGAATACGCAGCCAAGTGTGTTTTCCGCTTTTCAAAAGGTATCCTTGCTCCGCAAGTTTCATCCCCTCCAGCTTGCCGGGCGGGAAAAGTACCAATGTTCCGCTGTTCTCATTCGGGGAGGCAGTCTCAACCCCGTTGGAGTCAAATGGAATCTCAGTATCCCAGGGGAAAACGGTATCATCGGCTTCTTTAAAACGATTGGGAATATCATGAAGAATGAATGCCGGGCCAGCCGGGTACCCTTCCGCATTGAGGACAATGCCCATCCAGGCCGTATCATCCCAATGGGACGAAATCTGTAGGGGGTAAGTGTTCTTCCGCTCACCTCTAATTTCTCCCCCTTCACCAGTAAGTTGGATCGAATATGCGCCTTGTAAAAATGTCGCGTTAATCTCGCGCGTATATTTTTCTGGCAAGGAAATTTTGATCGGCTGTGTTTGTCCGTTGATCGCCAGAATGTTGGCCTGATTGATCCAATAGAAGCTGTTTTCGGAACCAGAGCCAACATCCACCAAATAACAGGTCTCGCGGGCATTCAAGCGGGATAGCCGATTGACCCGAAAGCGCGAATTTTCATCGGTGAAAAGGACTCTATAACCGGCCGGCCCCTGATCGGTTATGTCCAATGGAATGACCGCTCGAGTCTCCTTCCGACTGCGGATCGCAGCGGTGATTAGCGGCAGATCGTTATGTTCAGGGTCCGGCTGGCGGTTGCGCCCAGATGTGAAGCCGTCAAAGCGGGGTTGGAAAAACCAGTTGATGTAATTCGGCTGCCGCGTCTTTTCGATCAACAGCGCATGCGTGGCTACCTGGCTGTAGGGCTGAAAGGCGTCTTTGGGTAAAGTCACCACAGCGGTTAGCTCACCGTTTTCAATCCATCCTTCACGCAGAATTTGTTCGCCACCGCTGTTGGCAAACAGGGAACCTGAGGGTGCGAAAACCACCATCTGACCGTTTTCACTCAGATGTTCACAGGCAAGTGCCGTCAAAACGGTTTCAGAACGCCCGCTCATCTTAAAATCAAACGCCATCTGTACCAGCGAGTCATCCACCTTGGCGCCAAAGGGCGGATTCATCAGAATACAATCAAACTTCGTTTCCTTTTCTCGTTTCCCAAAGATGGCCAGGGAGTTCCCGATGCGAATATCTGGTTTTTTGATGCTGTGCAAGAGACAGTTCGTGAAAGCCAGCCGCGCCCAGTTGGGTGAGATTTCCACGCCGGTCACATGGGACAACTTTTCGGCGGTGGCCACCAAGAAACCACCACTGCCGCAGGCAAAATCGGCCAGGCGCGCTCCGGGAAAGGTTTCCAGTAGAGAGGCAGCCCAGCGGGTGAGATGGCGCGGGGTGAAATAGCGTCCTCCTGGCTCCATGCGTTCCAGAAAACCCGGAAGAACTTCATTGAAAATCTGCCCTGCCGGTGAATCGTCCTGCAGCAATTCATGAACTGCATCCCCAATTTGCAGGTAGCCGCTGATGCCCAGGGAATTGGTAAACTGTGGCAACAGTTGTTTGATATCCGACAATCCTTGCAGATCCGGGAGTTTATTCAACAAGTCAGGCAGCAAATCAATCGGCATGAACCCACCGCGGACGCTTTGCTGCGATTCGAGCAACTGCCGGCGGCTGGATGTGACCTCGTAAAGATCCCCGATCTGAAATTCTTCCCGCAGGAAAAAATAAGCCAGGTTTTCAATGATTGTCAGCGGATCCGTTACCCCAGCGGCAGTGAAAATTTGCCAGATTTGATGGATACGGCTGCGAATTTCAGACTGGGAATTCATCGTTTACAACTCCCCCCGAAAGGCTTGCGCCAGAATCGACTGCTCCATCTGGTTCAGTAAAGTACCTGTCTTTGCGTTTCCAAGCTGGGCTTCTGCTACTTCACTTGCTGTCATCTGAACTCGGGTGATGATTTGTTGCTGGATATTCAATGATTTTCCAGGATTCTGAGGAAAAGGAACAGGAATTAAATGATTTTCCAGGAAATCCGCTGGAACTCTCTGCTGCCCGACTGCACCGCGGAATTTGGTTTTGGCTTCCTGCCGGAATGTTTCACGACGAATAAAATAATAGATCCACTCAGGAAGAATACTGTCAGTAGGGCGTAGCACATGAAACTCAGTCGAACCAAAGCCAAAACCATTGATTAACCCTCGCGCAATGGCAGCCTTGCCATTTTCCATACATGGAGTGATTTTGGCAAACAAAACATCATTTTCTTCAAAGTAAGTGTAACCACGTTTGATTTCGCCAAATGGTCGAGCTTGTAGATCCATAATCCGACCTTCTCGATCATCAACTGCTGCCATCGGAATAAAGGAGGTCATTGTTACATCGCTTTGGGAAAGATTACGTGGTCGTGTTGGATTGATCGTGCAAATACCTGACAGCGGAAGAAGCTTCCAACCTTCTGGAAGTTGCTCGTCATTAGTTGGGTATACTTCCGCCAGCACGGATTCCATCAGCCGGTTGGTGTCGGCGACAATCTTTTCGTGCAGCCGGCGGGCTTCGGTAAGTTGATGAAGTAATGTTTCTATTCGTAATAACAAAACTAATTGATCTTTTTCTGAAACAGGATGAGGAATAAAGACAGATTTGATAAATTGCTGATTTATTCCACCTTGGGCTGCCCCATGAAAGGAAGATAAAATCATTTTCTGTCCCACTTGACTATATAAATAGTAAAAGAGCAGTTTTTGATTAATAATCTCTGTATTGACTCTTAATCTGAATACATGTTCATTTAGAATGGCCGAAAGATATGGGAAATCTTTGTTAACAAAAGCTACTCTACCTGTTGTTGCTCCATCCTTAACAATCAATATATCTTCTAATTCAATTTTTCCTCTACGGACTGTTGATGCAAATTCGTCAGGAACATAACGAAGATGAGTAAAATTAAATCCGCCCCAATTATTAATGTGTTCAGCACCAATACTTGGCGTTCCTTCAGAAAATGCTTTTACACCTCCACTAGGACGGCTTCCTGATTCGAGAACTCTATATACATCGCCAATACAAGATATGACCCAATTTTTAGGTAACGAATTATTCAATAACATTATCACTGTCTCCATTACCTAGCTCCTTGTTCAAACTCTCAATAATAAGAGTTAGTTCACGTAATCTCTCCAATAAAGTTGTTGTGATTTCCCATGGTTTTGGAATATCTTGTTCAGGCGAACTATGTGGGTTTGCTGCTGTGAGATCAAATTCTTTAATTTGGATGTCATCATACCTCTCAATCCAGGCATTCACCTGATCCGTTGGCCTTGGCCCTTCTGCCTGGTGTGCCTTCAATGCCAATTCTGAATCCCCGGCATTTGCTTCTGGCCTCGACGCTTTTCCTGTAGTGTCATTTCGGTAAGCCTCCCACAGGCGGTGCACTCGCCACTGCTCGCGCAGTTCCGCTGCCAGCCCAAATGGCCGCTCTCCACCTTGCTGACGGTACTTCTGCCAAGCCTGCCAAATCTGGCGCAGCTCCTCAAAATGTTCGTCGCCAATCGGGCTGCCCTTGCTGAATTTCTTCAAGCCTTCCGGGATGGGCAGCTCGTAATACAACACCTCCTGGGTTGGCCCCGGGCGCTCAAAAAATAACAGTGCGGTCTTCACGTCGGCATAGGGCGCAAAAGAACCTGGCGGCAGGCTGACGACCATAAACAGGTTGAACTGCTCCAGCAGGTCTTTTTTCACCGTAGCGAAGGCTCCGCCGCCAAACAACGTGCCTTCGGGGACGACCATGGCGCAGCGCTTACCGGCTCCAGATTTGAGCTTTTTCATAATGTGTTCGATGAAGAGCAGCTCGGTGGCGTTGGATTTGACCGGGAAGTTATCCTGCACCGCCTCGTTTTCAGTGCCGCCAAAGGGCGGGTTGGTCAGCACCACGTCGAAGCGCTCGGCGGGCGTGGTCTTCATCGGCTCTTCCAGCGTGTTGCGCCGGCGAATTTTGGGGGAGGTGACCCCGTGCAGCGCCAGGTTCATCATCCCCAGCAGCGCTGGCACAGCTTTCTTCTCGTTGCCATAAAAGGTCTGGGTCTGCAGGAAGATCTCCTGTTCGATGGTGCGATCGGGATTGTGACTGCGAATGTGATCAAAGGCGGCCGCCAAAAAACCGCCAGAACCGCAGGCCGGGTCGTAAACTGTTTCACCCAATTGCGGGTCGATCACTTCGACCATAAAACGAATGATCGGGCGCGGGGTATAAAACTCGCCGGCGACTTTGTTTTCATTTCCCAGGCGTTTGAGCAGGGTTTCGTATACATGCGACACGGTGTACACGTCATCCTGGTTAAGGAAATCAATCTCATCCACCAGTTTGAGCACATCTTTAAGGTTATAACCGGAGGCACATACCACAACATTTCGTTCAGAAAAGATGGAAGAGATCGTCTCGCGGAACGGGTCGCCGTGCAGGCTCTGCAGGCTGGGGATCAGGCGCGTGTGAACGAACTGGATCAGGTCATCCGCCGGCCAGTCTTTCCGCGCCCAGTTCGCCCAGGCCAGGTCGCCTTCGAGGATACGTTGATACGTTTTGCCCTCCAAAGCCGCTTCGGTTTGCCAGATATCTTCCTGGGCATCCAAAAAGCGCAGGAAGAGCAGCCAGGCCAGATGCTCAATATACTCCATTACTCCGCCGCAATTGTTGTCGCGGCGCAAGATTTTACAGGCTTGCCACATGTCATTGGCAAGGGTTTCGCGTGTTTGTCCGTTGGTTAATGCCACAATGTCACCCCCATATGGATAAGATGAAAGATTGAACCTGCGGTAAAAGCTCTGCTGCCGGGGGCGCATCCGGCACAAAGGGTAAGAGCTGCTGCTCCCATTCATTCCTAGCAACAGATAATAGATCTTCAGACACAAAATCGTTTGGAGATGTGTACGCAACATCTCGGATAACACATTTATGATTCAATAGAGGTATTAATTCTGGCGATTTTAGACCGGGAATTTGCAACAAATTCCACAAATCAAAATAATCCCGGCAAACCCGGCTTGCCCCCCAACCGCGTTCCTGCAACCGTGCTTTGCTCTGTAAAAGTGCTCGTAATTTCTCCGCGGTGATTTCTGTCAGAGAATACACCGGGATGCGCGCATCAATCTCCTCAACAAACCCGTGCAAAACCGGACGAATTTCCACCGGTGTAAGAATGGGTTCGTCCACCGTGATCTCCACCTTGAGCCGGCATAACGGTTGTCGTTGCTCCGGGAACTGTACTCGCACCAGGTAAGCTTTTTGATCGCCTGGATGAGGTTGTTTCAACAGAAGTGGTTCCAGGCCAACCTGAAACGGTCCATATTCATTTAATAACTCGTCCATGGAGTGAACAACAGTCTCCATTAGTGAATCAATTTGCTGGATTGGTCCTATTACCCGCGTAGAATAATCCAGATCTTCAGAAAATCGGTAATCCGCGAAATAGAGCTTCTTTAACGCCGTACCGCCTTTCAATACCAGGTTCTCGCCCAGACCATCCGTAGAAACGATTGAAGCCAGCAGGTAACTCAGTGCGTAGTCCTTTTCAACAATGTATTGTTGAACTTTTTTCTTTTGGGAGACTGATCGGATTAATTGAGGTACGCTTGGCATTTAGGTCCTTTTTAGATTTTCAGATATATGCCAATGAGAATTTTTATTAGCGTTTGTTTCTTCAAGGCTGGGATCCAATCGATAGTACCTTTTTACTGGATAAACACGTAAACTTTCGAGGCTGTTCCCTGTATAACCGAGATTTTCAAGTGACCAACCCAACCGCTTGATCACTGAGCCTACATCGTACTTTAAGGCATAATCCACCAATTGATCCACATTGATTTGGTTAATGGCGTTTTCCAGAATTTCAATTGCAGCCGAGAAACCACCGAAAATATCAGGGCGGGCGATTAAATCCAGGGCGGTACGTTCACGATCTGTAATGTTCACCTGTTGCCATGAGTTCACCCACATTTTCTGGAATCCCCAAAAGAGGTTGGGGGCAATATGAATGAATTCAAAATCATGTCCTGAGACTGTCCACACAGCTCGGCCTCTTGGACTGTGTGCCTTTCCAAGGCGCATTTCAGGTGTAATCACTTTCGTTGGGGTTGTTGCCTGCACCATGACCGGATTCTGTGTCGTAAAACCATGGTAGGCGCAAGCTGACCAGTGACTGATCGCCATCGGCTGAATTAATGCTGCAGCAATCGCATATACCGGAACTTCTTCAGCATACAATGGGCTCTTGACTAGATAGGTACCGCGCTTTAGGATCTCAATCCAACCAGCATCAGATAAAGTGCTCAAAAGGTAACGGAGGTGGCTGGTTGATAATTTCTGCGTGTTGGCAAGCGGCTTGATCTGCTCCAATGTAAACAAAGGACCATATTCCTTAACTGCTGCTTCAAGCAACTTTAGGCCTTGTGATTGCGAGTAACGGGGTTCGCTGTTCATCATTTACACTATTATACTGCGATAATTAGTTTTAGGATAATTATCGCAGTAAGTTAGTTCAGTTAATCGTAAATCCGTCTCTGCAACTCGGCTAAATTCGATTGTAATTTAGGCAACGAACCAAAGCGGCGTGCTACGCCAGGTGCTTGCCCCATTTCAAAAAATGGTGGTAAGCGAAAAATTCTCGGATCACTGATCTCATCCACGCCAGTTGCACGGTACTTTTCCAACAACGCCAGCAGCACTTCTTGAGCTGGTTTGGGTTGCGCCTGAAGAAACCGCGATTCGCGGTTAATGAAAGCAGCAGCTCTTTCAGAACGGGTTCGGAGTGGTGTGCCAAAGGTTAAATGTCCCAGCAGGTCAAACTGGTCCGCTTCGCTTTGACCAAGTACGTCAGCGATCACATCCACATAAACTGAAGCGGCTTGAAGGTCAGTCAGCAGCTTTCTGCGCGTTATGGCATTAATCCAGGTATTGCGCAAATCGTCTATCTTCTGAGCCTGGCTAACCTGCCGCACTTTTTCTCTGGTGTAATCTAGATACTGCTGTTGGGTGAGTTGCTGGCCTGAACCTTCGATGACAAAGACAGCTTCGTCGGCGATTCGCACTTCAAGACCTTCGACACGAATACGACCGACCGGTTCACCTTCAGGGCTTAATTCAACATCTACGGTCGTGGTTTCATCTGCAAGGGTCTGAACTTGTAGCTGTCGGCGCCGAAAACCAGTTCCGCTGACAATGAGAGATAAACTTCCTTCGGGCAGATTTGTAAAACGGAAGCAACCGTTTTCATCAGATCGAATTGGCCCCCTCTGAGCGTTTGGACCGGTAATCAGTGTTACCGTCGCTCCGACGATTATTTCTCCGGTTTCAACCTTAGAGACATGTCCCTCGATCGATGCGCTCTGTGGTCCTTGAGGAACCTCAGGAGCAGGGCCAGGGGGACGATCCCACTCATCAAATAGATGTGTTGCCCCGGTATAGTCGATGATTCTAAACCATAACTTATCTGTAGCTGGATCTACTCGGCTGCCGCGCCCAATAATCTGTTTGAACAGAACCGGAGAAGAGATGGTTTTCATGAACACAATGTTGCGGCAAGCCGGAACATCTACCCCCGTGCTCAATAATTCTGCAGTTGTGGCAACAACCGGTGTGGCATGATCACTGTCCTGGAATTGTTGCAGCCAAACAGGTGCTTGCCCTTCCTCTGCCACAATGGGAACTGCATAAGGTTGCAACCCCAGATGACCTAATGCATCATTTAACAATCTGGCCACCAGTTGAGCATGGGGAATATCTACACAGAAAACCATGGTTTTCTCTGTTGGCCCAAATTTCCTCAGCAAGCCGGCCAGGTGATCCACCATCACCCTGGTACGATCTGGAACAGTAATTTCGCGTTCAAATTGCGGCGTGGTGTATAGTTCTCGTGTCTCTGCATCTTCTGGGACAAAAACTTCCGCACCCTGCTCGACGGCTTCCTGCAGTTTCAAGCCATTCTGATCAACAGTGGTCCGCACCCGGTGTACTTTGTAAGTAGCAAGAAAACCATCTTCTATGCCCCGTCCCAAACTGTATTCATAAGCTGCCTGGCGGCGGGAACCTTTCGAGGGGTCTTCAGCATCTATGAGTATTTCAGGCTCATCTCTACAGAAATAGTCATAAGTATCTACATTATCAGTGGTTTTTGGGGTTGCCGTCATGCCAAGATGAATGGCATCGCCAAAATGCTTGAGGATCTCCTGCCAGGTGCCAAACCCTGACCGGTGGGCTTCGTCAATGATGACGATATCAAAGAAATCCTTGGGAAACAACTCGAACAATCGTTTTCCCTGATCATTTTCAATCCAAAGGGATTGGTAGATTCCAAAATAGAGATCTCTTGTCAAAATGGGCGGATGCCCTTCAATCAACCAACGAGGATCATTTCCATCACGGGCAAATGGAGCAAACGCATTGTAGGACTGATCACGAAGCACCACTCGATCAGCAAGGAAAAGAATCCTTCCTGGTCGATCCGGGTGCTGTCGTTGCAACCAGCCCGACTTGATTAGTTTCCATACCAATTGCATGGCCGTGAAAGTTTTTCCTGTGCCTGTTGCCATGGCAAGTAAGATTCGTTTCTGTCCTTTAACAATCCGGCGAATTACCTGGTTGATAGCTGCTTCCTGAAAATATCTGATACTCTTTCCTGTGATTGTTTCAGGACAATAAGGATATAGAAGTGGGTTTTGTCGTCGATCAGTTGCATCATCTAGGCTATAACTTGCCCGATTCTGAGCAATTCCTGGTGATCTCAAGCCAGTATTGATCATCCAGCGATGCCAGAGCTCATCGGGTGTGGGAAAATGATCGATATTCCGGCTGTCTAAAGTAAAGAAGTCAAATTCAATGATATTGTGGCCATTTGTCGAAAAGGCAAAAGGAACAGACAAATCTTTAGCGTAAGCTTTCGCTTGCTCAAGGCCAGTTTCAGCCGATAAACCTTCTTCTTTTGCTTCAACGATGGCCAAAGGAAAAGAATCGGTATAACGTAATAAATAATCAATTTTCCGACCTTCTCGGTGATGTGCTCGATCACCGTGCAATACAATTCTTCCGGCTGTATATTGCACGTCACGGCGATAAAAATGCTCTCTTCGTACAAGTTCTCTTCCCCAACCGGAGGATTCAAGTTTGGGATCAATTAAGTATGCGCGAGTATCAGATTCGTTATATGTCATAGTTGCCGTTGTTCCGAGTTATTATGGTGTCTTTCATTACGGAGCAGGAATCGTTTCTTTTTCGTAAACCAGTAAATCCCCCACCTGGCAATCAAAATATTCGCATAACGCCATGATCACCGCTGCATCATATCGGGTCAACTGGTTATTCGCCCAGGAATTTAGCGTTGACCAGGCAATGCCCGTCTCGCGCTGCACGTCCATCAGAGCGATATTTTGCTGCTGCTTAGTTGCCTTTTGTGCCAGTAAAATGCGAAAGTGATTGACAATTTTTCCGGGCATGAGCCACCTCACGTGGGAGTATTCTATAATCATAGGTGAGGAAACAAAAAATGTCAACGAAAATGGAGTACAAGTCGATAAACATGGACCTTACAAACACTTTTCAACCTCGAAAAATTTAAAATTGTCTCTATCGCGATTTGGCAGGATAGAAAACGCGTGCTATAATGAAATTACAATTGAATGAGACGCAAAAGCGTCTAAAATAGTTAACGATAGCTTGTTTTTATACCGTAATACTGAACGTTGGCCTGTTTATTTCCGCCCGGGTGCAATGTTTGGTATTTTTGTTTTAACACGCAAAAACCGAACCGGCACAACCAGGGGGAATGGATCGCCGGCAGGTGTTGCTGATCGCGTGAGAATCCCCAAAAGTTGACCTTGCACCCATCACCTTCCCAAAGCGAAGTACGCAGCGGGAGCCGCTCAACAGAGTCCAGTCGATCTATTGAGCGCACGGCAGCGAGATTTGACCGTACTCTTGCTGGTCCGTGGGCCTCACACCAAACGGTCACCCTGTCCGATGGATAGGGCGCCCATCCCTGGGTGTGCAGCCGAAGCGGCTGTCTGAACGAGGCAAGTACAACAAAACGCCCCATTTTTAGAAAGGGGTTCCCTTAAGGAAACAAAGGGAAACAACCAGAAACGGTAAAAAAAGCCGTTCGAACCCGATTTAAGCGTAAACAGGCAGGTGCAGAATTATGTCACAACAAGGTGGATTATCTTATCAAATGATGAAAGCGCTCCAGGCAATCTTTCGACCTGGTGGCAGCCGGCACGAAGATAAACAACATGGACGCAATCAGGATGTGATCCGCAGTATTGGAACCATGCAGAGCATGGTGGCGGATGTGCATGAATTTGCGCGATTCATCCGCAGGCAGTGGCCTGAAGTGAGTGAAGTTGAAGATGTCGAGCCAGAGATGGCTCAGACATTCGTCGAAGAATTAATTCGGCGTGAACGCAGCGGTGGCCGGATTGGACGCGTTATGGCATCGTTACGTAAGCTGGATCGCGCTTGTAGGATTACCGGAGTATTTGGCAAAGATGCACCCCCGTTACTTCCTTATAAAACCGATAGGGGATTAGGCGGCTTCCACTCCGAACCTCGACCGGTGGCTTATTTTCCGGAGCAAGCGGAACGAATTATCGAGTGGATCATCAATATCGATCCAATTTCAGCGCGGGTACTGCATGTGATGCAAAAAACTGGGCTACGAATTCGAGAAGCAGTCTATCTTAGAGCACAAGATATTGATGTGGCAACATGCTTTATCACTCTGGAAGGGAACGTGAATCATACTAAAGGTGGCAGACCTCGCCAGGTACGCATTTCACCAGAAGAAACACCCTTCCTTTCCGAGATCAAAGCCATCGGCGAGAAAAATCCAACCGGTCACATTTTCCATGACCGCGGCTCTCTCCCGGATCGAGTGCGCGAACAGGTGCGTAAAGCGTGTAAAGCCCTCGGAATTCCTTGCCTGGGAACACACGGCTTCCGGAAAACATTCGCAGCGCAAAACTATAAAAACAGGATTGAAGCTGGAGCGGATGATGACCAGGCGTTATTGGATACATCCATTCAGTTAGGCCACAATCGTAAGGAAGTCACTATCCAGAGTTATGTTCCTCCCCAGGACCGGAGAATCTAACCCTTGACGAGCTGCATCTTTAACACAACTTCAAATCGATTATTGGCAATATGCCGGCTGCTTTCTCAACCTCCGTTTGCCCATCCTGAAATTCATCTTTCTGTGATGGTTGAGAAATGGGAGATCTCACT
>Ga0208826_1001168_pt1 | contig 23064 bp, 23 predicted proteins | sample AD_UKC115_MetaG_FD_184451 | JGI IMG/M metagenome (GOLD analysis project Ga0208826, IMG submission 184451) | Active sludge microbial communities of municipal wastewater-treating anaerobic digesters from Hong Kong - AD_UKC115_MetaG (SPAdes)... | ecosystem: Engineered > Bioreactor > Anaerobic >...
GGCTGAGCTCCGCCGGGAGATGAGCCGGCAGCGCACGAGTCCGACAGAGCTGGCACCCCTGGTGGAGAAGTTTGAGGAGGTTGCGGAAAAACAGGAAAAGATCGTGCGCAAAAAGCGTCAGCCGCGCAAAGCACCGCCCAGCGGTCCGCTGCGCATAGGAGAAAAGGTGTTGGTTCGCCGGCTCAAGACTGAAGGCGTGATTACTGCGCTCGAGGGGGACGAAGTGGAAGTACAGGCGGGCGTCTTGCGCATGCGCCTGCACCCGGAGGAGATTACCCGCCGCACCCAGGCAGAAGAGGAAATGCCTGAAGAGCCGGCCAAATCCGTTATCGGTCGAACCCAACTGCCGGAAGTGACTTCGCCTGGTATAGAGCTGGACCTGCGTGGGCAGCGCGTTGAAGACGCAATTGATCGATTAGATGCGTACTTAGAGCAGGCTTATCAGGCGGGGCTGCCTTTTTGCCGTATCATCCACGGCAAGGGCACTGGTGCCGTGCGTCAGGCTGTGCGCGAAGTGCTGCAGACATCGCGTTATGTGAAGCGTTGGGAGTTAGGCGGAGAAAAGGAAGGCGGCGATGGCGTTAGCGTGGTCTTCTTTGAAGGGCGTTAAGCCCAAAAGCATAAGATTTGCCTAGGTTTACTTGGTGTTTTCCATTTATTTTTTACGGCGGTGCATCAGAATAGTACAACAATCTTGCTCAACCAACACTTAAAACCAATTGGTGAGTGCATTAGCTTTGCCGTGCAGCCAGAAAGCTACCCCAATACCAGGGATATAAACGCTTTTCTTCTTGCTCTTTATTCTGTAATGTCTCATCTGGTGCTTAGTGACATTTGCTGGGTCCTTTCATGATGGGAAGCCAGTCGAGTACTTTCTGAATATAGGTATTCCAGAAATCCCAATCGTGTTCTCCAGGACCTTCCTCATAAGTCACGTCAACGCCATTGGCTTTAAGAAAATCAGCAAAAGTCCAATTGGCTCTCCAGAGATAGTCCTCGGTTCCGCAGGCAATATATACCTTTGGAAAAGCAATTTCCCCTTTTGCTTTCTTGTGAGCAAACATGGCTTCTGCTGCCACGCGTGGGTTTTTGTCTGTCAGGGCTGCAGCCCGAATATCTCCGAAGCAGGCATCCTCCCCGATGATATTCCGCCCTGGTTCATCAAAAGGATACTCAAAAATGTGAATTGCTCCAGATAAGCAGGCAATATAGCCGAAAGTTTCGTAGTATTTTAGCCCGTTTCTGAGCGCACCAAATCCGCCCATGGAAAGCCCTGCGATAAAGGTGTCCTCTCGTTTGGACGACAAGGGAAACATTTTTCTTGTGATCTCGATCAGCTCTTGACCAACGTAAGCTCCAAAGTCGCCATAACAGCTGCTGCCGAAAGGCATTTCAACATAGAAAGAATTCTCGCCGGAGGGCATGACCACGGCAAGATTGCGTTCGCATGCCCAGTGCTCAATACGAGTATTGGAAGTCCACGCAGTGCAGTTGTCTGTCAGACCGTGAAGCAGATACAGAGTCTTCAGAGGCTCCTTGCTCTCATTCCATGTATCCGTCGGGAGAATTACCTGCATTGGAACCTTGCGGTGCAGTGACGATGAGAAAAAGTTTACATAAAGCAGCGCCATGATTTGAGTCTCCTTTACGGGATTTCTTTAGGTAGCTCCATACGCCCAATAAGTTCCCGACTTCTCACTTAGCTTGCTCCATTTGTTTTTTACGGCGGTGCATCAAGAGGGGCGCAGCTAACTTGCGCAACCAATACTTGAACACAATCGGTGAAAGCGCCTTGCCCCCATCGCGATAATGCACACGCAGCATCTCCGGCCAGCAACGGTCGTCCGCGGCGATTGATTTGCCTTCGCCATGCAGCCGGAAAGCCGCCCAAAACTGAGGTATATACACCAGAGGTGCCAGGGCTGCCAAGCGCACCCACAAGTCGTAGTCCATAGCAAAGTAAAAGCTCACGTCTAGCGGCGCTACCTTGTGCCAAAGCTCCGCGCGGAAGAAGCTAGCCTGCTGGGGGATGTGCACATAGCCGCGGCGCAGCTTGCGGTAGTCGGTTTGCGCCGCCGGGAATTTGCCGATGGTTTTCCCCTCAGCATTGATGAGCAGCGCGTCGCCATAGACCATCGCCGCCTGGGGGTGCTCGTCGAGCGCGCGCACCGCTGCACTTACCGCTCCAGGCAGCAGCAGGTCATCCGAATTGAGCCAAGCCAAGATCTCGCCCGTGGCATGCGCAAAGCCTTGATTGATGGCATCCGTCTGGCCGTGATCGGGCTGGGATTGCCAATAAGCCAACCGATCGGCATACTTTTGGATAATCTCGCAGCTGCCATCTGTTGAGCCGCCGTCGATGACGATGTATTCCAGGTTGGGGTAATCCTGCTCCAGCACTGAGCGCAGCGTCTGCTCGAGGAAAGGCGCCTGGTTAAAGGAGGGCGTCACAATGCTGACTTTGGGTAAAGCGTTTTCATCCATTCTGGTTCTATTTTACTTGTGATGCGCTTGTTGGTAACGCTGGCGCGACGCGCTGCGCAGGCTTTCGGCTAGTTTGCGCAAACCCAGCACACTCGCCAATGCCGAAAGAATGCGTTTCCAATCTTGCAGCGCGATGCCTGGGAAGCGCCAAAAACTACGCGCATAGCTGCCGAGCGCCTTACCCGCTTGCCCGCTTTCCATCAGGTAAAAGCCAGCTAAGCGGTATGCCCCCGCCCAAATTTGGCGCTCGATCTGGCTCGCGAGCGGCTCAAAGCGGGGGTCTTGCATGAGCCACTCTGCCAGCCGCATCGCTTCCGGGCCAAACCCAGCGGCCTGAGCCATATTCTTGGCGCCGGCATGCATACGTGCTGCTGCCCAAGGCTCTCCGTGTACGTAAACCGGCTCGGCTAAGGCGGCTAACCGCAGCCAGAGGTGGTGGTCGAGTAGGTAATGGTAGCTCGGGTCGAGCAAGCCAGTCTGCGCAAGGAACGTGTGGCGCATAAAAACCGCCGGCTGCCCGATGATGCGAAAGCGCATCAGGTCGGCTAAGCCCCAATGCCCGTAATGCATGCGGTGGAAAGGCTGGCCAGCCTCATCGATGGACTCAACATCGCTAAACACGAAAGAAGCTTGTGGGTTGGCTGCCAAGGCTGCAATGGCAGCTTGCACCGCGCCGGGGTAATACAGGTCATCCGAGTTGAGCCAAGCTACCACATCGCCCGTGGCGCGTGCCAAGCCCTTGTTGATGCCCTCGGCTTGGCCGCGGTCCGGCTCCGAGACCCAACCGGCGAGCTGCCCGGCATATTTCTGGATTATTTCAAGGCTGCCATCCGTCGATCCGCCGTCGATCACCCAATATTCGAGGTTCGGGTAATCTTGGTCCAGCACTGAACGGATGGTTTGCTCGAGGAACTGGGCTTGGTTATATGAGGGCGTAATAATGGAGACGCGCAGCAAATCCATAAGGCTGATTCTACCTGATAATATTGGGAAAACTTACTACAAGGTTTGGCTGAGCTTGCCTTGCTTGCTCAAATCTCTTTTAAAAGGGATGTTGGGCTTTACATTCCTGCACCAAAGCCTGGTAAAGCTCCGGCTCTTGCACGGCAAAGATGTTGCCCCAGGCGCGCGGACACTTCAGCCGGCAAGGATATTCTGCAAAGCGCCGCCAGCTATGCTGTACGCCATATTTCTCGATCGGGTACCATTCCGAGATCAACAGGCTGTAGCCTTTACCGGCCAGGAACTGCGCCAGCGCCAGGAAGTCATAGCCCAGCGGCTTGGTCTTGAAATCATCAAACTCGCACAAAATCAGGCGCGGCTGCCCTGCCGCCCAAGGCCAGCCCTGCAGCACCATCAAGTCGTAGCCTTCGGTATCCACTTTGAGGAAGTCAACCGCCTCTGCCTGCAATCCAGTTTCAGCGAGGAAGTTTTCCAGCGTGGTAACGTCTACGCTTGTGCTAGCCTGATGGCTTGGCAAAAAGCTTTTCAGGGAGCTCACGCCGCTGGATTGGCTGCTCTGGAAGAAAGCCGCGCCCTGTTCGGTATGGTCCGAAAGCGCGCGCGGGTCAATATGCACATTGGATAGGTCTGCCGTATTGGCTGTCAGGGCCGCGCGGTTTTGCGGGTCGGGCTCAAAAGCATAAACCTGCCAGCCGGCCCGGGCGAAAGGCAGCAGCGAGGTGCCGTGGTGCGCCCCTACATCTAGCATGACGCCGGTTTGACTGAGCTTCGCAAAGGCACCCAGGACGAGCGCCGGTTCATCCGGAGCAGAAGGGTGCAAGAGGCGCGAGCGTGCCGTGAGCAGGGCATCGCCCAAGCCTTTTTCGGCGCTAATCTTGGTGAAAGTCTGTACTTTGCTCTTCAGGCTCATTTATCTCTCACTTGGTGAAAGTTGAGGAATTTTAAAGTCATTTTATCCTGATTATAGGATACATGGGGAACATAAATGCTTGGAAAAAGGAAGACCTACGGTCAAATTTGCTCGCTCGGTACCCTACGGGCAGGCTTCGCACTCTGGAGACCGGCGAGAAAAAAACTAAACTTAATCAATGGAATAGGCTGGTGTACTCGACCTTGGGGAAAACGGTCAACTTGCCACCGATGGTGGCATCCAGCACCTGCCTGCCAGCGCGTTCGTATGCCTGCCGCGCCATGCGGTAAGCTAACTCCGAGGTCTCCAGGTCAGGCAGCTGCCAGCGGAAGCCTTTGCCAAAGTAGGCACTGGAAAAGTGATTGGGATCATCGCCCTCGGATTGCACCGTGGTGTTGGGTTTGCCCTGGGTTACAAAGCTATGATCCACGCCCACCAGGATAACGGTGGAAAAGCCCAGGTGATAAGCCAGTTGCAGCGCCACATAAGTGACCGTGGCGCCTTCCCATACTCTCCCGCGCACGTCGGTGGCAAACTTGGGCGTGGTATAGGTGGTGTAGAGATAGGTGATATCCTCTGCCATGCCTAAGTAGCGCTTGGCACGCCAAGAAAAAAACTTGGGTAGCTGTAGCGCGCGGAACTCCTCGACCGACTGCTCGATCACCAAGTCGTTGATAGAAACGAGGCACGAAGGCGTGAAGTGCAGCTCGTCCGCCGCCAGAAAGATGCGGTTGAAGCCAAAAGTGAATTCATCCTTGAGGAGGGTTAGATCCGTTTGGCGCAGACTGGGTCCGTTGCCAATCAGAAAACAACGCTCACCCTTATGAGAGTCTTTGAGTGCTGCTAATTTACGGTTGGAATCCCGCCGCCAAGGGTGCAAATACGCCGAGGGCAGCTCTGGCAGCCGGTGTAAGCCATCATAAGCTTGGCGCGCAAAATTCATCAAGCTCGAATCACGTCGGAGTTGCTTTTCCGCACTCATCATACCTACTCGGTACTTAGGCGTGCAGAGGCACCGCCATCCACTACCACTGACTGACCGGTCATATAGCCAGACTGGCTACTATCCGCCAGGAAGTAAATCACGTTAGCGATCTCATGCGGTTGGCCGATGCGCCCGTTGACAGTTTTACGTGCCAACTCCGCTTTCTGCTGCTCTACGCTGCCCTGGGCTAAGTGTCCGCGGTTGAAGCCCGCCGCGAGCATGGGCGTATCTACTGCACCCGGCAGGATGGCATTCACACGGATATTCGCCGGGGCAAATTCAATTGCCATGGCACGCGTAAGCGCGACCAATCCGCCTTTGCTGGCGGCATAAGCGGCGATGTTAGGGGAGGTCGCCACGGCGTGCACCGAAGCCACGTTAACAATGGCACCGCCGCCCTCGGCAGCCAGCAACGCAAAGCCGTAGCGTGCACCCAAAAAAGCGGCACGCAAGTTGACGGCAATCACCTGGTCCCACTCCTCAACGGAAGTCTCGCTAATCGGTTTGGTGACTTGGAAGGCAGCGTTATTGACCAAGGCATCCAGCTTGGGAGTAAATACTGCAGCTTCGCGGTAAACGCGCTCGACCTCTTGTGGCAGTGCGAGGTCAGCCTGGATGAACAAGCCATCCGCGGGGAAACTGGCATAGACTGCTTTGCGGTCCACGCCGATCACCCGCCAGCCCTGGGAGGAGAAATGCGCCACGGTTGCCTGGCCGATGCCGCCGGCAGCTCCGGTAATCAAGACGGTACGAACTTTATTTTCTGCCATGATCAACCTTTCTTTTATTGCGGCTGAGCTTCAGCCCGTAAGCTATCCAAATCCTCAACGGGCAATTGCAAGCCCAGCAGCAAGTTGCGGATGCTATTCCAATGCACGCGCTCCCAATAGAAGGGGCTGGAGTTGGAGTTATGCGGCGCCAGAAGCACATTGGGCATACTGCGCAGCGGGCTCTCGGTAGGCAGGGGTTCCTGCTCAAAGACGTCCAGCGCTGCGCCACTCAGCTGACCGGCTTGCAAGGCTTGCACTAGCGCCGGTTCATCCACCACTGGCCCACGGCTGGTATTGATCAGAACCGCACTAGGTTTGACGAGGCCCAAGGTTTGGGCATTAATGAGATGGTACGAGGTAGGGTTGAGCGAACAGTTGAGACTGATGAAATCCGCCCGGGCAAGCAAGCCTGGCAGTGTGGTCATTTCCACACCATTCTCTACGAGGAAGTCTGGCGCAATCTCGACGATATCATTGCCCAGCAGCTTCATCCCAAAAGCGCGTGCCCGGCGCAGCACGGCTTTGCCCACGTTGCCCACGCCAACCACGCCCAAAGTGCATTCGCTGAGGGTGATACCTGGGATCTTCTCCCATTGCCCCGCTTTCATCGCATCATCCATCCAAGGCAGCCGGCGGGCAAAAGCCAGCATATAGCCCAAAACGCTCTCTGCTACAGGTACGGTGAAGGCATTAGGGGTATTGCCAACGCTCACACCCAGCTCAGAGGCAGCTGCAAGGTCAATTGAATCGATGCCTGTGCCCCACTTGGAGATGACCTTGAGGCGCGGTGCGCAAGCAGCCAGCACCCGGCGGGTGTAGCGGTCGTCACCGCAGAGCGTGCCATCGAATTTGCCGGCATAAGCCAGCAATTCCTCCTCAGAGAGGCGCTCATGCACCTCGGGGATGATTAGGTCGAGATTGTAATGTTCGAAGACCGGGCGGAAACGCTCGATAAAAGGCAGCATATAAGGTGCTGAGATAAGGATGGTAGCCACGTTTCCTCTACTTTTCTTTTTTTTCGGAGCGGGCTTTGAGCAAAGTTTCCGCGATGGTGAAATCCAGCTCTTCATCGATATCCCAGGCTTCTTCGGCTGGGATCTCGAACATCAGCGGGCGCTCACCTAAGCGGTTGCGCCGGCTGATGAGCGTCTCCTGCGTGAAAAGATACAAACAGGAGTTTTCTTCGAAAACCGGCGGTAAGTCTTGCGTACGCAGCAAAACGGCGGGGTTATGGTTGATCGCACGCCCCAGCTCATCCCATAGGCGGGTTTGTAGGCGGGTAACGCTAAAAAGCGAATCGTAAGCAGGGTAGACAGCCCTCAGTGCCGCGATAGCGCGCGAAACTGTCTGCGGCTGGAGCAGCGGATTGGTGCTATGGGTCTGCAGGTAGACGTCCGCCGGCACGAGTGCGGTATCGTGCACCAAGATTTCGTTAGTGGGGATGGTGTCGGCACGCAGTTCCGCCGGGCGCTCGAGCGCCACCACCTGGGGGAAGTCTTTGGCTAAGCCCGCCAGGATCACCGGGCTGTCGGTATCGACCACCACTTGGGCAATCTCTGGGCAAACCAGGAGCGTCTCTAAGATGTAGTGATAAAGCGGCTTGCCTGCCATAGGGCGGTAATTTTTGCCGGGCACGCGCACGGATTCGTGCCGCATCGGCACCAAGGCAACGATCTTTTCTAAGCTCATGCTTCCTCCTTCAACATAAAGTTGCCGCGGCCGGTTAAGCCTTCGGCAATAGCGTGCAATGCGGGCGAATTTTCCGGCAGAAGCTGTTGCCAATCGAAATCCTTCAGGCGGACGTAGCCCGGCCAGATGCCATCCTCTTCGAGGTAAGCATCAAAAGGCAGTGAGGAATAGTATAGCTGATAGTAAAGGAAGCGGCGGGCGTTGTGGCTGTAGTGCGGCGGAGCTTGCACCTCGGGGGCAGTCAAAAACGCTTCGAACTGCTGCAGATATTCTTCGCGGCTCTGCGGGAGCAAGACTGTCTCGGCTTGGCTGAAGCGCGAGCGCCCGGCTGAGAGCACCATAGCGCCCATGATAGCTGCCTCCAAGCCGATGGTGGAGTTATAGATGGTCACGAACTTCGCCATGCGGATGAGGTCGTAAGAGCTGATGTACTCCTCCGGCGGAATGAACTTGACATTGGGCAGGCTGGCTATGTTACGCGCTTTAGCCCACTCCGCCACCGATTCCTCGCTGGCTTTGCCCTTGCGTGCTTCATCGGGGTGCGCGCGAATGACGAAGAGGGTCTCCGGGTGCTGGCGCGCAAGCGCGAGCAGGTCATCCAGCCAGGCAAACATATCCTCGAAGATCACGTTGGCATGTGGCTGGCTGGTATCAAAAATCACATTGGTAAAGATGGGCACCACTTGCTGGAAGTGACTCGCCAGCTCGAGAAAGTCTTTATCCAGACGGCTCATCTCCGGCCAAAATTTCACTCCAGCCATGATGAAGTTGCCCTCAAAGCGCTGCTGCAAGTAGGCATCCAGGCGCGCGTTTTGCTCCGCGCTGAGCTCAAAACCAGCCGGCAGTTCAAGCGGATAAGCCGTTGCATCACCGCTCGTGAAGAAGGCGCTCAGCGGGCGCAAGCCGACTTCGTAACTATAAACCGGCAGCCCTTTTTGGCGCCCTACCCAGCGTGCTACCGCCTCTGGGTACATCATGCCGTTATAGACCGCGCCGGCTGAGGGCTTGATTGCGTCAAGCAGTCCCTCGAATTGGTTTTTGAGCGACCAAGCCGAGCGGATGTACTCGCGCATGATGTGTTGGGTGACTGGGTCATCCTGCAGATGGTGCCGGCGCAAGATCCAGCGCGCCGCCGGCAGCACCAGCTCCCCTAATGGCACCCCTTGATACGCAAAACCCGAGAGCTGCTCCAAATTGAGGGAAGCTAACTTCCTATCGAGTTTGGGGTCCGCCTCGAAGCTGAAGGGCGTCACGTCTGCGTTGCTATAGATAGCCTGAGATTGCTTGATGCAACTGCGGCAGGGCGGGGCTTTAGGCGGGTCTTGCCGGTTGGTACCCAAAACGCACTGGGTCAGCCCACGATGGCAGACGAAATTCACCACCGGAATGCCCTGTAAGCGTAGGGACCAAGTGGTCACCAGGCTGAAGCCGGCATTTAGGCTGAGGCCGGTGAGGCGCGTGCTGGCGTTGAAAAACACGAGCGGGGCTTGTTTGGGCGGCGGGTAATGCGCTGCCACGAGGCTCGCCATCTGGCGGATGCGGCGGTCATTGGCGGCATGCGCGCGCTCGACAGCAAAATGCGTATGCACACGTTCGGGAAGGCTCTGCACGTTCATCTTACTGGCTGAACCGCCGCAGTTTGGAGAGGGAGGACTTCTCACTCTCATAGACTTTTTTCACGCCATCGCCAAGCGACCGTTCGGTTACGCGGATATATTTGACCAAGTGCTCGAAGCCTTGCGGCTCTACCGAAGCGGATTGATCGCTGCCCCACATGGCTCGGTCCAGGGTGATGTGGCGCTCGACTAAGCAGGCGCCTAATGCCACCGCCACAGCAGTGGGCACCAAGCCGACTTCGTGCCCGGAGTAGCCAATCGGGCAGGAAAAGTGCTCTTTGAGCGTTTGGATCATACGCAGGTTGAGTTCATCCGGCGGGCAGGGATAGCTACTGGTGCTGTGGCAGAGGATCAGGTTCTCCTGTCCGAGCAGCTCAACCGCTGCCTTGATCTCTTCCATGGTGGACATACCCGTGGATAAGATGATCGGGCGGCTGGTGGCGCGGTAAGCGCGCAGCAATTCATGATCAGTGAGCAAGGCAGAAGGAATCTTGTGCGCCGGTGGATTGAACTGCTCCATAAACTCAAGCGAAGGAATATCCCAGGAGGAGGCGAACCAATCTAAGCCGAGCTCGCGGCAATAGCGGTCAATTTCTTCGTAAGCGGCTTGATCGAACTCAACCTTGTAGCGGTATTCGAGGTAAGGGATATAGCCCCAAGGCGTGTCGCGCATTTGGTTGCGCTGGTGCTCCGGCACGCACAGCTCCGGCGTCCTCTTCTGGAATTTGACAGCATCGACGCCGGCGTGTTTCGCCGCAGCGATGAGCTGTTTGGCGGTTTCCAGGCTGCCATTGTGGTTGATGCCAATCTCAGCGACGATGTAGGTGGGGTGCCCCTCGCCCACTAAACGCTTGCCAATAGTAATTTCGCGGGTCATATATTCTCCGTAAATTTTAGTTTAATTTTCCGAGCAGCCGGTCTGTCAGCTCGCGGATAGCGCCCCGACCGCCCTTATGCTTGAGCACCAGGTCCGCCTGGCGCAGCACCTCAGGCTGAGCATCTGCCGGCGCCACAAAAAAACCAACCAGCGGATAAACCGGCAGGTCAGTGACGTCATTGCCCACATACACGATTTCCGCCGAGTTCAATCCGCGCTCGGCAATCAGGGTTTGCAGCAGCTGCTCTTTTTGTCCAATGCCTTGGAAGACTTCCAAGCCAAGCTTGCGGCAGCGGGCGCTCACCACAGGGTTTACTTCGCGGGAGATCACCAACGCCTGGATAGTGCTTTGCTCACGCAAGAGGCTCAGACCTAAGCCGTCGGCACGGCTAGTGGTCACAGCTTCGTGCCCGTCCTGATCAGTGTGCACGCGGTCATCCGAGAGCACGCCGTCAAAATCCATGACAAGCAAGCTCACTTTAGCCGGGAATTTGCGGCGCTGGGCAAGCGGATCCACGGCCTGGAGGTTGGGGTCGAGCATCAAGCGCTCATAGCGCTCCCAATCGGCGGGGGTGTCGATATCCACTGTATAACGCGGGTCAATCACCAAGGGGAGGATGACCTCGCCAGTGAGCGAGCCTTTTTCTAAGATGGTGCGGGTGCGAATAACGTCGATATGTCCAGTCTGCCAATAGGTAGGGGGCAACAGCTGTCGTGGTGTATTATAAGGTTCCTCAATCCCCCGCAGGCGTAGCAGGGGATACATCTGCTTGGTAGTTCGGTCGATTATCCACATTTTGTAGGGGTTTTGCCCTGAGGGCACTACCCCGCGCACACAATCCGCTTCAGGGTGAGCGAGCAGCAGGTTGACGGCGTCATCCACGCAAGTGATCGGGCGCACCGGCGAGGTCGGGCGCAGCTGCACCACAATCTCCGGGCGGTAGCCTTCGTGCTCAGCCAGCCAATCTAAGGCTTGCATAAAAACAGGGTAGTCGGGGGTCTCGTCTCCAGCCAGATCTGCTGGGCGCAGGAAGGGCACTTCCGCACCCCAGGCGCGCGCCACTTCCGCTATCTCTTCATCATCGGTCGAGACAATCACGCGCGTGACAGTATTTGCGCGCAAACCCGCAGCAATGCTATACGCAATCAGTGGTGCGCCGGCAAAATCGCGGATGTTTTTGCGCGGGATGCCCTTCGAGCCGCCCCGCGCGGGGATTAGCGCCAAAACTTCCGGGGCTGCTACCACGCCGTCCAACCTCCATCGACGATCAAATTCGAGCCGGTCATGTACGAAGACGCATCTGAGGCTAAAAATAGCATCGCTGCGCTCATTTCATCCAGGTTTGCCATACGCCCGAGGATGGTCTTGGCGGAATAGGCTTTGACGAAGACTTCATCATGCTGGTTATACACGCCGCCTGGTGTCAAAGCGTTCACGCGGATGTTTTTGCCAGCATAGTAAGCAGCTAAGTAGCGCGTAAAGCCGAGCACGCCGGCTTTGGTGACCGAGTAGTACACCGGCTTGTAAGAGCGCGTGCCATCCGGCCGCATATAAATACGCTGGTCGGGGCCGTTCAAGCCATAAGTTGAGCAAATATTGATGATGACGCCTTGGCATTGCGCTAACATCGGTTGCACGGCTGCCTGGGAAGCCAGGAACATACCGGTCAGGTTCACGTCCAGGGCTTTGCGCCAAGCCTCGAGCGAATAAGTCTCGAAGGCGTTGGCAGCTTGCTCGCTCTGATGTTGCGGGTCGAACTTGGGGTCTAGCGCGGCGCTATTGATAAGCACATCCAGCCTGCCAAAGCGTGCCAAAGTCTGCTGCACCATCTCATGGGTCGAGTCCGGGTCGATGACGTCCACCGCTAAAGCATTGGCACTCAAGCCTTCCGCGCGGATCACCTCAGCCTGCTCGGCAGCCGCATCAAAAGCCAAATCGGCTAACATCACGTCCGCGCCGGCTTGCGCGAGCGCCAACGCAAACTGCCTGCCCAGCAAACCCGCCCCGCCTGTCACCAGCACGGTTCGGCCCTTCATATTAAATTTATCCAAAACATTTTGCATGTTTACTCATCCAATCCATCCAAAGATTTTACCACTGCCATCTTTTCAGGCGAGCTTGATCCTGCGGCTGGCTTGCTCTGCTGACTGATGCGCGGCTAAAGCAATCTCCAGCGCGCGGATGCCGTCTTCCAGCGTGCAGCCGGAGGGCTCCAGCCCTTGGCAGACGCGCACAAAATGCGCCATTTCCGCCAGGAACATGGCATTGCGCTCGAAGCCGGCGGGCGGGTCGAGCCGTTGCCAGCTGTTGGTGCTCACCGTGTAGATTTCCGCCGACCCGCTGGCATTCGCCCAACGCGCAAAACCGTTGGTGGCGATGATCTCCAGCCAGTGCGCAGCCGGCTGCTCGAAGTAATCGAGGTGCACATGTCCAGCGGCTCCGCTGCGGAAGCCTAAGTTGATCTCGGCATAATCCTCCACTTCCACCTCCAGCGGGCTGATCTTGCCCATCTGCGCTGAAACCGAGTCCACTTCGCCGGCTAACCAGCGCAGGTAGTCCAACGGATGCGAGAGCGTCAGCACGGCACCGCCACCCAAGTCCGCACGGGCAGCGTAAGACTGGCGGTAATCCTCCCAGGGGTGCCAATCGGGCAGGTATTCGCCCCAATGGGCGGTAAGCGAAAGCGGCTCGCCCAGCTCTCCGGACCTCAGCAACGCCTTGATTTGCTGTAGCATAGGGTGAAAGCGGAAATGGAAACCCACCAGCACCGGTTTGCCGCTGCGGGCTAAGTTCGCGCGCAGCTCGTGCATGCCTGTCAGGGTGTGCGAGATAGGCTTTTCGATAAAGAGGGCACATCCGGCAGCTGAAGCCGGCAGCGCCACGCTCATGTGTGCAGCAGTGGGGTTGGAGATGATCACGGCATCTGGCTCTTGAGCCAAAGCCTCGTCCAAGTTAGTGAAAACCGGTAAGCCTGTCAGCTCCTCCTCGGGCAAGGTGGCGTGATGCGTCCGGTAGAGGAGGATATCGTCTTGACCCAAAGCGCGTAGGTTGCGCAGGTGCCGCCGGCCAATGGAACCCAATCCGCAAATCAGAAATTTCATCCTTCCCTCCCATCTTGATGCAGCCAACCATAGAGCATGTTAATCAAGCCTTGTAAGCCGTTGCGCACGTGCTGGTTGCGCAAAATGCGCCGGCCCAAGCTGCTGCGAACGGGTTTAGGCGTCTCAGCAGCCTCAGCGCTGATTCCATCCTGATGGGCAATCTCAACCACTTCCGGGTCCAACGCGTTGCCGAGCAGGCGCATGGTCTGCGCGTAGGTGGTCAGGCGCAGGTAACCCTTTTGGTCCATGCGGTCGTCCATTTCCACCATGCGGCCCATCAGCTGGTCACTCCAGCCCTCGGGCAGCATCTCCTCGAGCACTTCCAGCAATACCTTTTTGGGCGTGAGCACCTCAAAGTGATGCGCCGAGACCCACGCCTTAAGCCCGTGGTAAGTGACAACTACATCTTCCACTCCAGCTACTTCCTGAGCGTAGCGCTCAGGCGTGCGGCCGGAGTTTTCCATATATTCCTCTTCCCATTTATGCGGCATGAGCAGCCCGCGTTCGACCGACTCAGCGCTGATCTTAGCCCAAGCCAAAGTGCTTTCGGAGCTCATCACCACACGTTGGCGGATGTAAAAACCCGTCACGGCGCCCACATTCGGGAAGGTATCCAGCACTTCCAAGTGCGCCGGCAGCCAGCCCTTGAGGTGATAAACATCATCATCGCTATAGGCAATCACGCTGCCGCTGGCTAGGTGCGCGATGCGGTAAAGCGCGTTCAGCTTGCCAATGTTTTGCCGCGAAAGCAGCAGCCGGTCGATCTTGCCCGCGGCGTAAAGCCCTTGCAGGTAGCTGACCATCTCTTCGCAGCTGCCATTATCGAAGACCAAGAGCTCATAAGGCGGCTCAGTATTGGCTAAGATGCTTTCGAGCGTCAGGCGGGTGACGTCTAAGCGGTGCTGGAAGTAGCCGGCTTGATGTGGGGCATATACTAGCACTGCCACGGTCACACGCGGCGGGCTGAAGCTGAGGGTTTGGTTGCGAGAGGGATTGACGCCAATACGGGGCATAATTTAAGCTCCCTGCGAAGTCTGTTCGAGCTGGCGCTGCCGCTTGCTCTCGTACCAGGCGCGCCTGGGGTGAAAAAGCGCAAAAAGCACTTGCGTCAGACTGTAATTGCTCCAGGCTAGCAGCGGATGAATCTCGACCTCGCGCCAGAATTTCTGCCAGCTGCGCGGGAAGGGCACCAGCTGCCCATGGACAATTTGGTGGGTGGCATCGTCCAGGTTGAAAAGCGTCCGCCTTCCGCCAGCCAGGCGAATGTTTTCGCCCGTCTCGGGGAGGCGGTAGTGCGGCTGGCTATTAGGCAAATGGCTATAATCGTGGTTCTGATGGATGATATCCACATCCGGTGTGGCGTCCACCACGGCCCAGCTTTGCCGGCGCGCTTCGTAAATCATCCAGTTATCCCAGCCGGCGCGTCCGATGCTGAAATCGGGAATATGTTCAAAGCATTTACGCGGGAAGATGAAGTAATCGCTGCCGGCGCGCAAGTGGCGTTTGCCCTCGCGTTGCAAGCGATCGCGCAAAGCTGCCTCCCAGCCAGGACCGAGGCTCAGCTCCTGAGTTACTTCTAGATCCCAGCGCTGCCCAACGATCAGGAAGCGCTCGCAAACTGCGCTGACCGCGCGGGCGGCTTGCACAAAGTCAGGGAAGAGGATGATATCGGCATTGACGTACGCCAGTAACGGGCTTGCACTGTAGCTTCGGCCCAGCTCAAAAATGGCACTCACTAGCGGCGTCCCGAGCGCGTTGCGGGCGACCTCCGGCTGGTGCGCAATGCCTAATTCCGCCGCCGCATCCGCCAAACCCTCTTCCTGCCCAATGAGCACCACCTCAACCTCCGAACCCAATGCCTGCCATGAACGCAAAGCGTTGCGCTGGATGAGCGCAATGTGTGGGTTGGTGAAAGGCTTAGGCGCGGTGAAGAGCGTTATCAGAGCCATCGTTACTTTTCCTCCGTCGGCAGCCAGCTGCGTTTGGGGTCTAGGCGGGCACGCAGATCGCGCCAAGCGATGGCAAAGCTGCGCTTAAGCGGAACGGCGCGCTCAGGTTTCACGTCGTAATCCGCTGGTGGGTTAGCGCTAGGACGAGCCAAAACGTTCAGATAAAGCTTGAAAAGCTCAGAACGCGGGTAACCGTGCTGGCGCAGGCAAACCACCTCGTAGCCGGCTTTGCTGAGCGCTTCTGCTATCGTGTGAGGCGTGAAGCAGCTCAGGTGAGCCAGCTCGTAACTATTATGCGCATAGAAATTAGGCACTTCCAGGAGCAGCCACCCTTGGGGAGTCAGCAGCTCCTCGCGGATCTGGCGCAGCACCCCGACTGGATCCGGCAGATGCTCGAGCACATGCATCAGGCTCACCAGGTCAAAACGCTGAGGCTGGCTAGCGATGAGCTTTGGGAGGCTCTCCACCATGCTCACGCCTTGCGCCTCAGCCAGGGCGCGATAAGCATTGCCGGGCTCCACGCCCACGCCTTCGGCGTGAAATTCTTGCTGCAGCGCCCGCAAGAAGGAACCACTCGAAGCGCCGATATCCAGCACGCGCAAGAGGCTCTGTACACCCTGTGCGCGCAAAAAGCGGATCTGGTACTCGGCGCGCAGCTCCTGCTGGTGCAGGTCTTTGGGCGTCGGGGCCTCGCTCTCCTGGTAAAGCTTGCGGTAATTTTCAGTGTAGAAATCAGGCAGAGCAGCCCGGCTCGCAGAGGCATCCTGAAAGACAAAGCCGCAGGCTTGGCAGTGGTAATACACTACCGGGAAGCCGAAGGATTGCATCTGATGCAGCACGCGGGCACTCTGCTTGCCGCATAGCGGGCAGATAAGCATGGCGGGCCCTGGCTGTGAATCTGGGGTTGCTTTTTCGGGGTCGCTGTTTTGGGCGCGGGCGTCCACCTCCGTCAGGCTCTTGTGGCGCACGCCAGCCAGGCTCGCCTGCCACTGCGGATGCAGGGCGTTTTGCTCCAGGAGCTCTGGCAAGCTAAAGTCATCGCGGTTATCGAAGGTGGTATAAATGGCGCGCGCCACCTGCAAATCTTCTTCTGTATCGATGGTGAAGCGTAAGTGCCCAAGGCTGGGCTCGGTCTCCACAACCTTCACCCGAAAGCGCCCGGGCGTGTCATAAAGGTAGGGCATCACATGCTCACGTTCATAGGGCTGGGTGGCATTTTGCCAGGCTTGCGTAAGTGCAGCAAAGCTGCACACCTCGGTATCCATGCCAATCGGGCTGGTGCGCTGGGCGGGCGGTGGCAGGCGGTTGGCAGCAAAATCGTATCCCCCTTCCAGAAAGGCATTCACCACGCGGTCGATTTCCTGTGGGTCGATCATTGGGCAGTCCGCGGTGATGCGCACGATCACATCCGCCTGGTGAGCGCGCGCAGCTTGGTAATAGCGGTCTAAGACGTCGAACTGGCTGCCGCGAAAGACCGGCACTGCCTGCTGCTGGCAAAACGCAGCGATAGGGTCATCCGCTGGGTCAGTAGTGGTGGCAACCACAACGCCGGTGATGGTTTGGGCGCGCCGGACGCGGTTGATTACGCGTGCTAGCACTGGCTCGCCGCCTAGGTCGCGCAGCACTTTTCCGGGCAGCCGGCTGGAGCCCATGCGGGCTTGAATGATGGCAAGGATGTTTTCCTGGCTCATAAACTCCTTGGGCTTCAGGGTTGCGGCGTCGCAGTGGGCGCAATAATCATCGAAGCGACGCTGTAATCAAAATTATCTTGCTGAGCAGCCAAGTTGGCTGGCGGGGTAATAAAAAGCACAACCCAGAGCAGCCCCTGCTCCTTGAAAACGTAAGCCGACCAGCCTGTGCTCTCTTTGCCATAGGTGAAGCGGGTCACTTCACGCGGGCCTAGGGTGAGAGTTTCGGTTTGCAGAGAGCCTGTATCGCTACCGAGGACTAATTTGACAGCGGATTTAATCAGACTAATCGGAACGCCCTCTAGCGCTTCATTTTTGACAATCAGCAATTGGGTTGGATAAACAGCCGGCGCAGCAGTATCTTCTCCCCACCAAGCTACATTGCTCTCTAAATTATCCATGAGGGAAGCAATCGGCGAATCCTGCCCGCCGACGAACTGCTCGAGAGTGTTCAATATGCCGCCTAAATCCTGCTTAGCGTCACGCTGTTCGTAGGTATCCGGCAACAGGATTTGCATACCGGTGCCCTGATACCAAACCATGCCAAAATCGGGCGTAGGGGTAGGTTCTGGGGGTGCCGGGGCTTGTAATAAACCAGGTAAATTGCAAGCGGTGATGGCTAGCAGCAAAATGCAGCTCACCAGTAGTAAGGTCCAATTCTTTTTCATGCTTTACTCGCTTTCCCGTAGTCAACGGTATCTTGATAGCATTTTAAGAGCTTTTGGAAATTCTTGCTCCAATCGGCGCGTTCCACGGCATCTTGCCGGGCTTGCAAGCTCATTGGGCGCCAATCCAACGCCGCAGCAGTCAAAATGACCTGCGCCAGCGCTTGATCATCCCCATCCGGGAAGATCCAGCCGTTCTCGCCCTCGCGGACCCATTCTAAATTCGCCGGGATATCGGAGACAATCGCAGGCAGCCCGCACGCCAGCGCTTCCAAGAGGGATACCGAGGTGCCATCTACATGTGCCGGGCTGATGTAGAGATCCGCGGCGCCAAAGTAGGTGGTCAAGTCAGCATTAGGGATGCGTCCGCCAAAATAGATTCGGTCTTCAACGCCGCCGGCGCGGAGGACACTACGGATTTTAGCGGCTTCAGAGCCCTCATTGAGCAGGATAAGTCGCAAGGCAGAGTTTTGCTGCGCTGCCTGCACAAAAGCGCGTGCCAAAACGTCTACGCCATAGTTCGGCTCCCAAGCGCGCAGGCAGAGCAGCACAATAGCTTCGTTCCAGCCTTGCTGCTGGCGCCAAGCTTTGCCAGCTGCCACGCAGCTTTGCGGTGAAAAATGGTTGAGGTCCACGCCCCAGGGGAAAACACAAATATGCTCCCTAGGGAAACCGAAGCTAACAGCGCGCTCGGCGGTCGCCTGGCAGTCGAGCGTGAGCATGTCGGAATGTGCCAGGGTCCAGCGTGTCTGCCAGCGCTTGAGTGGTGAGAGGTAAGCGTCCTTCATCAGGTCGAAACCCCAGCTCATGGTAAGCAGCGGGTGGAAGCCGGCTTGTGCCACCAAAAACGCCACGTCCTGAATGGGCCCGGCATGCACCAGGTCTGGCTCCAGGTTGCGCAGCAATGTACGCAGGCGCGCGCTCAGGGCTGGCACCTGCGAGAGCTTGAGCGGACCCGGAATCCCCTCCCAGGGCACCTTCGTGACGCCCGACGGCGTCTGCGGGGTGCAACCTTGCAAGCGCAGGGCGTAAACCTTGTGCCCGCTTTGGCCCAGCGCGGTCAAAAAGCGCTGGTCATGCGGGCTATCGCGCCGGGTGCAGTATAAAACGCGCATTTTGCTCTTAGGCTCCAAGCATTGTCCAGCGCAGCTCTTGCCCAGCGGCAATGGGGACGAGCGCCCGTGTGCCCAGCACGGATTCAATCTCGTAGGGCATTATGGCGCCCGGTGTGGCAGGGCGCAGCACGTCAATCATCTCGCGCGTGAGGGTTTCGCCGGGCTGGATGGCACGCGCAGCCCGCAGGCAGCGCCGCTGGATGACAACGGTGTCTTTTTCGTTCGCGGCAACCACTTTATTGCCCGAGCCCATCGCACGCTCCAGCTGCCGCGTAGCGCTCACCATTTGGGCAAAGCTTTCTGGGTTCATGGCGAAGGCATGGTCGGGACCTTCACGGCTGTTATCATCGGTGAAGTGTTTTTCGACCACGCGGGCGCCCAAAGCAACCGCACCAAGCACGGTTGCCATCCCTTGGGTGTGGTCCGAGAGACCCAAAATGAGTTGTGGATACATGTCATGGTAGGTTTTGAGCACATTGAGGTGGATGTGGTCAAAGTTAGCCGGATCGGCAGTGTAATTGGTGTTGCACTGCATCAACACGAGCCGTGGGTTGACCGCCAGGATGGCATCCACAGCACGCTGCACGTCGCCAATATCAGAAGCGCCCGTAGCGAGCAGCACTGGCTTGCCCTTGCTTGCGATGCGCAGGCAGGCTTCGATCCAGGTAATATCGCCCGAGCCGATTTTGTAAGCCGGCACGTAAGGGTCGAGCATATCAATGGCGTCAAAATCGTACGGAGCAGAGAAATAATCAATCCCTACCTCATCGCAAGCCTGCTTCAGGATGGGGGTCCACTCAAAAGGCAGCGAGGCGTCATTATAGACCTCTACCACGCTCTTGCGCCACTTCGCTTGATGTGAAACCTGGGATTGCATGTGGCTAAAGCCATAATCCGAAACGATCTGAGGGCCGCGGAAGTTTTGGAACTTGGCGGCATTAGCGCCCGCCTCAGCACACTGGCGGATGAGCTTGAGCGCGCGCTCTAAGTTGCCGTCATGGTTGGCAGCGATATCCGCAACAAAATAGGTGGGGTGATTATCGCCTATGAGCGTGTTTCCGATCTTGAGTTCCATGGTTCCTCCAATATCAAGCTAAGTAGCTGACAAGCTTATCCGGTAAGCCAGCCAGGGCGTCCTCGTAGAGGGCTTGCAGCCCCTCTTGTTCACTGGGCAGGGATACGTCGAGCTCGGCTTGCAGCTTATCCGTGTTCATGCTCAGGTTGAGCGGGCGCGGTGTGCTCAAGCCGGCATCCGCAAAGCTGACCGGGTTGATCAGCGACTCATCCAGCCCAAATTGGCGCGCTAAGCTGACGCCAAAAGCATATTTGCTTGTGGCTTGCGGGCTGAAGACGTGGTAGAGCCCAGTGAGTTTCTTTTCTACCATAAGGAGCAAAAGCTGTGCCAGATGCCGGGCATAGAGTGGCGAGAAATAGACATCGGTGAAGCCGTTTACGGTCTGCTCTGCGCGCAGATGCGTATAGAAAAACTCAGCCAAGCTGCGCTGCCCGCTGGCGGACCAACCGTAAAAGTTCACGCGCGCCACCAGCGCCTCGGGGTAAGCCGCAGCAACAGCTGCTTCACCAGCCAGCTTGGTGCGCGCATACGTGTTAATCGGGTTGGGCACGTCCGTCTCGCGGTAATCTCCCCGCATGCCGTCAAACACGGCGTCGGTTGAGATATGCACGAGCTGCGCGCCGCAGGCTTTGGCTGCCTGGGCAATCACGCCGGGTGCCTGGGCGTTGAGCTTTTCTGCTAGCCCGGGGTGCTGCTCAGCTTGGTCAATATCTGCCAGTGCTGCGCAGTGAATGATCACATCGGGTGCCAGTGCGGCGATGCGCGTAGGTAAGCTCTCCAGCTCGGTCAGGTCCACCTGCTCTGCCGTAAAGGGCGTTTGCACCAGGGCATGCCTGCCGCTCCAGCCGGTGACGCGGTAGCCGCTTTGCGCTGCCGTAATGGCTAAATTGAGGCCGAGCAAGCCGCTCGCGCCAGTGACTAACACGTGCTTCATGCTATTTTTCCTTCTCAAAATCCTGCGCAATGGGGGCAATCAGGGCATTGATCTGCTCCACATCTAACCAATCTGTATTAGTGTTGCTTGCATAGCGGAAGCCATCCGGCAGCGGCTTGCCCAACTTTTCCCAGGTATGGCCAAACCATAGCGCTGAGGGAGGCTGCACCACGAACATATCCGGCAGTTCAACGGTCGTGCGGGCTTCATCTTCCGAGATCAGGCTTTCGTGCAGCTTTTCGCCCGGGCGGATACCGATAATCTCAATCTCGGCTTCCGGCGCCATCGCTTTGGCTAAGTCCAGCATGCGCATGCTGGGGATCTTGGGAACGAATACCTCGCCGCCCTGCATTTGCTCGATGCAGCGGATGACGAAGCGCACACCCTGCTCAAGCGAAATCCAGAAGCGTGTCATGCGCTCATCCGTGATGGTGAGGCGCCCGTTTTCGCGCTGCTTGAGGAAGAGCGGCACCACACTGCCGCGCGAGCCGACCACGTTACCATAGCGCGTGCAAGAGATGCGCGTCTTGCGCCCGCCGGCATAGGCGTTGCTCTGGATGAGCAGCTTTTCGGCAGCCAGCTTGGTAGCGCCATATAGGTTGATCGGGTTCACGGCTTTATCCGTGCTGAGGGCGAGCACTTTTTCAACATTATTTTCAATAGCGGCATCGGCTACGTTGCTGGAGCCTAAAATGTTAGTTTTAATGGCTTCCATGGGGTTATATTCGCAAGCCGGCACCTGTTTGAGCGCGGCGGCATGCACCACAATGTCGACGCCGTAGAGCGCCCGCATAAGGCGCTCGCGATCGCGTACATCGCCAATGAAGTAGCGAATAGACGGGTCATCATAACCGCTGGTACGCATCTCGTGCTGCTTGAGCTCATCACGGCTGTAGACAATGATTTTAGCGGGGTGATATTCCTCGAGCATAATCTTGATAAACTTTTTGCCGAAGGACCCCGTCCCCCCGGTGACTAAAACGACTTTATTATTCCAATCCATGCTTGCTCCTTAGCGCGAGTTGCGCTCATCTTTCGAGATAATGATGAGGGGATATTGCCCCTTCTCACCAAAAAAGTGGGGGAACCACTCTTCCAGCTGATATAAAACTTTTAACCAGAAGCGTCCTCCCCATTCTGGTTGAATAACAGAACGAAGGAATTTCACTGAGACACTGCGCCAAACGCGAATTTCGTAAGGAAGCTGTCCTTCCATCACGCTGTGGAACCACTTAGCGGAAGTTTTCAGCACAAAGGTCCCCACCGGCTCTTGTTCAGAATTCTCTTCTGCTGCATCTGTCTGATCCGCAGGGGCTCCGTTCGGCATAGGAGGGGCTTCCTTGCCAGTCCACCGACGCATTCGATTAGCTACGCGCATCATAAACGCCATCACGTTTCCCAAGGGAACCTCTGACCAGCCGTCAACAGTCACTAACGTGCGCCCGGGCTTCAGGCAGCGATGCAATCCCTTGTAGACAGCTACTTTTTCGTCAATCGGGACGTGATGAATAGTATGCAGCGAAACAATGCCGTCAAAAGTATCCGTAGCAAAAGGTAAGTTGGCAATATCAGCAATTATGTAGATGCCTTTATCCCCCAGACGTTTGCGGGCTTCCTGCAAGGCTACGAAAGACAGGTCCATACAAACACGATATTGGTAGCCTTCCGAATAAGTCAGGTATTCATCGTATTGCACTGGTCCTGAGCCGGCATCCAGTAAATACTTACCCGTAGGTGCCAGGTGGCGCTTGACGCGCATGTGGCATTTATGAATGTATTCTGCAGAAACTGGCCGCAGGTCTTCGTAGCGGGCGTTCTGATACAAGCCATCAGCCTCTTTTTGCCAGCCGACCTGGTCGTAAAACTTGCCCACTTGCTGCTTGAGGTCGCTTGTGCTCATGCGGCTGGCTCCTTGGGCTCAGGCAGCTCGCGAAGACGCGCTAGCCCCCGCGCAGACCAATCCAGAGGATCGCCAGCCAAGTAACCAAAAGTCTGGCCATAGCGCGCCTGGCCTTCCGGGCTGAGCACAGCGCGCATCGGCCGGAGGCGGAAGTCTTCCGCGAGCCAAAGCAAATGCCAAGGGAAAGGCAGCGAAAACTCGAAGAAAAAGAGATAGGCATACAGCCAGGCTTGCTCCACTTGCGCCGGGCTGAGGCGGTAAGCTGCTGGATCTTGCAGGATCTCATCCAAAGTTTGCTCGTAGTCTTGCCAGGTGGGGGGGTCAATGGTAAAGCCTTTGCCA
>Ga0208826_1001173_pt1 | contig 22970 bp, 24 predicted proteins | sample AD_UKC115_MetaG_FD_184451 | JGI IMG/M metagenome (GOLD analysis project Ga0208826, IMG submission 184451) | Active sludge microbial communities of municipal wastewater-treating anaerobic digesters from Hong Kong - AD_UKC115_MetaG (SPAdes)... | ecosystem: Engineered > Bioreactor > Anaerobic >...
CTACCATGATAAATTTCAATTCCATTGGAAAAATCACCCTACAATTTTTGAATTTATTCCGCGTTTTGAATCCGATTCATTACCACCAATTATTGTATTTGTTGAGACGTAGCATGCTACGTCTCTACCATGAAAAATTTCAATAACATTGGAAAAAATACCGAGTAATTTTTGAATTAATTCCCTGTTTTGAATCCAATTTATTACCACCAAATTAGGTATTTGCATGCTACGTCTCTACTTAATGAATTGAATTGCAAAATGTTAACTGAATATTGAATATTTAAAATTCTTCCAACCTTATCGTGCAAAAAACCTTAATAACCTGAATAAGCCCCAAAATCGAAACCTTATTACCTTATTTTACTGTGAAAACAATTGACGTTCTCGCATGAGACGTAGCATGCTACGTCTCTACCATGATAAATTTCAATTCCATTGGAAAAATCACCCTACAATTTTTAAATTATTTCGTGTTTTGAATCCGATTCATTACCATCAATTTGGTTTTATCATGATGCAAAATACTACCCAATGGACAAAATTAAAGAATTTTTTCCGTATTTTTTTGCTTCTTTGCGTTCTTTGCTTTACCTTTGCAAAAGATTTGAGGGACATTTTAATTGTTTATCCAAACAATTTATTTTCAACGAAATAACTGATTTATAACCCTACTAAATTAAAAACAAAAAATTATGTGGTTAATTGACTCCTCTGTCGGACGGAAGTTTATAATGTCGATTTCGGGTGTATTTCTCATCCTGTTTTTAATGTTTCACAGTTTAATGAACATTGTGGTGATTATATCGCCTGAAGGTTACAATCAGATTTGTGCTTTTTTGGGAGCCAACTGGTATGCCGTCGTTGGTTCTTTGGTGTTGGCGTTGGGTTTTGTCATTCATATTTTGTATGCACTGTATCTGACGCTTTTGAATTTGCGGGCGCGTGGGCATGAAAAATATGCGGTAAAAGATACGCCCAAAGGGGTGGAATGGTCGTCGCAGAATATGTTTGTGCTGGGGCTGATCATTCTGGGATTCCTTGTGCTTCATTTATACAATTTCTGGTACAAAATGCAGTTTGCAGAGTTGACGGGCATTCATACCGGTTCTTTTGATCCTGCCAACGGCGCAGCCTATGTCAGTTCTCTTTTCAGCCACTGGGTTTACTGTTTGCTCTACATTGTTTGGCTCGCAGCCTTGTGGTTCCATTTGACTCACGGCATGTGGAGCGCCATGCAGACGCTCGGCTTGAACAACCGTAAATGGTTGCCGCGATTGAAAACTATCGCAAATGTTCTTTCCACCATTATCGTTTTGGTATTTATGTCGGTACCGATTTATTATTTGGCAATCAATATTTTCTGAAAATTTTTCATCAGTACAAGTTATTGAAAATTTTCATTTTCTTTTGTAAGTAGTTAAAATACAGTCAATATGAAACAACAAGAAAAACCATTGGAAGAAATTAAAATAGATCCCCGCATCCCCGAAGGGCCATTGGCTGAAAAATGGACCAATTACAAAGCTCATCAAAAGCTGGTCAATCCCGCCAACAAACGTCGTTTGGACATAATTGTCGTGGGTACCGGACTGGCAGGCGCATCAGCAGCTGCCTCGCTGGGCGAATTGGGATTCAACGTGTTGAGTTTCTGCATTCAGGATTCACCCCGTCGCGCACATTCCATCGCGGCTCAGGGCGGTATCAATGCAGCTAAAAATTATCAGAACGACGGTGATTCAGTTTATCGACTTTTTTACGATACCATTAAGGGCGGCGATTACCGGGCTCGCGAAGCCAATGTTTACCGCTTGGCTGAAGTTTCAGGAAATATTATCGACCAATGTGTAGCACAAGGCGTTCCTTTTGCACGCGAATATGGTGGTTTGCTCGACAATCGTTCTTTTGGTGGCGCTCAGGTTTCGCGTACTTTCTATGCCAAAGGTCAGACCGGTCAGCAATTGCTGCTTGGAGCCTATTCTGCCATGAGTCGGCAAATTGCCAAAGGAACGGTAAAGCTTTTTCCACGCCGCGAAATGTTGGATGTAGTCATTATCGATGGCCGTGCACGTGGAATAATTGTACGTAATCTTGTTACCGGAAAAATTGAACGTTATTCGGCTCATGCCGTAGTGGTGGCTACCGGCGGTTATGGAAATACCTATTTCCTTTCCACCAATGCTATGGCTTCCAACGGTTCTGCGGCCATTCAAATATACAAAAAAGGAGCTTATTTTGCCAATCCTTCTTTTGTTCAGATTCATCCTACCTGTATTCCTGTTCATGGCGATTATCAGTCGAAACTGACTCTTATGTCGGAATCGCTGCGTAACGATGGAAGAATTTGGGTACCGAAGAGAAAAGAAGATGCAGAGGCCATACGTGCAGGTAAGTTAAAACCAACCGATTTAAAGGAAGAAGATCGCGATTATTATCTGGAACGTCGTTATCCGGCATTTGGTAATTTGGTGCCGCGTGATGTAGCTTCCCGCGCTGCCAAAGAACGTTGCGATGCAGGTTATGGCGTGGGTAACACTGGTTTGGCCGTTTATCTCGACTTTTCTGAAGCCATTTCACGTTTGGGTATCAATGTCATCAAGGAACGATATGGAAATCTTTTCCAGATGTACGAAAAAATTGTGGACGATAATCCTTATGAAACGCCAATGATGATTTATCCGGCCATTCACTATACAATGGGTGGAATTTGGGTAGATTATGAATTGCAAACTTCTGTGAAAGGTCTTTTCTGTATCGGAGAAGCCAACTTTTCCGACCACGGTGCCAATCGTTTGGGAGCTTCGGCTTTGATGCAGGGTTTGGCAGATGGATATTTCGTTCTGCCTTATACCATTCAGAATTATCTTTCCGACCAGATTCAGGTTCCGCGATTCAGCATCGATATGCCTGAATTTGAAGCTTCCGAAAAGTCTATTAACGACCGGATTAAGCAGATTATGAATATCAAGGGAAAACGTTCTGTTGATTCCATCCATCGCGAACTGGGACTGTTGATGTGGGAATATGTAGGAATGTCGCGCAATAGGGAAGGTTTACAGATTGCATTGGACAAAATCAAGGAAGTCAGGAAAGAATTTTGGACAAATGTTTACGTGCCGGGAGATGAATACGATTTCAATACTGAACTGGCAAAAGCTTTACGTTTGGCCGACTTCATTGAGATAGGCGATTTGATTACACGTGATGCCCTTATACGTGAGGAATCGTGTGGTGGGCATTTTAGGGAAGAATATCAGACGCCCGATGGTGAAGCAAAACGTAACGACGAAGAATTTTCTTTTGTTTCCTGCTGGAAGTTCAACGGCGAAGGAGAAGAACCTACACTGCTGAAAGAACCGTTGAATTACGAATTTGTTCAACGTCAGCAGCGTAATTACAAAGAATAAAGGGAACAATTTCCCAATCAAACTTATGATTCAATAGTCTATTCCAATCTCAACAATATGGAAAAATTCATAAATATCACGTTAAAAATCTGGCGACAAGCCGGGCCAAAAGCAAAGGGGAAATTTGAAACCTATCAGCTTGAAAAAGTTTCCACCGACAGTTCTTTTCTCGAAATGCTGGATATTCTGAACGAAAAACTTATCAGCGAACACATTGATCCCATAGCTTTCGATCATGATTGCCGCGAAGGAATTTGTGGTATGTGCAGTCTGTATATCAATGGACATCCACACGGTCCCGATACGGAAGTAACTACTTGTCAGTTGCATATGCGGAAATTCAAGGATGGCGAAACTATTGTGGTGGAACCGTGGCGTTCGGCCGGTTTTCCGGTGATTAAAGATTTGGTTGTGGACAGAGGTGCTTTCGATAAGATTATTCAGGCGGGAGGATATGTTTCGGTCAATACCGGCGGCGTGCCCGATGGCAATGCTATTCCGATTCCGAAAGAACATGCCGACGAAGCAATGGATGCGGCTACCTGCATTGGTTGTGGTGCATGCGTGGCAGCCTGCAAAAATGGTTCGGCCATGTTGTTTGTTTCTGCCAAAGTGAGTCATTTGGCTTTATTGCCGCAGGGAAAAGTGGAAGCTGCGAGACGCGTTAAAGCTATGGTTGCAAAAATGGATGAACTTGGCTTTGGCAATTGCACGAATACCGGTGCCTGCGAAGCAGAATGCCCCAAAAATGTTTCGATTTCCAATATTGCACGTCTCAACCGGCAATTTCTTTCAGCTAAATTTAAAGATTGACATTCTCGTTTATTACTCGATAGTTTTCAGTAAAAGACCGCTTGTTTTTCAGGTGGTCTTTTTTATTTCTGATTCAGCATTAGAAAAAATACGGTTAAAACTAATTGTAAATCAGTCTATAAAGTTCAGAATTTAGCCTAATTGTTTATAATGAATAAGTTAACGTGAGTTCGATAGATGAATGTTGTACAAGCAATTATAAATAAGGTAATAAGGTTGAGAAAAGAAAGTATTCACCTGTTACGAAGGTTAGTTATTTCAAATAAGGTCATTATATATTCAGAAAACGAACCCCGTTATTTTAATAAAACCTTATTATCTAATTAATTATCAACTTTTTATATGATTAAAACAGGTAAATCGTTATACCGAACTCACGTTAAGTTACATAGTTCATTGAGTTGCAGAAATGATGTTTAATATTTTTGAATGCGTAATCTGGGTTTATTTCTAATCAACCAATTACCTGAAATTGACCGAAATATTTTTGCTAAATTTCCGATTCTCGGAGGATAATGAGTTAATGAACAAGACTAAAGCAAGTTTGCCCCGAAAATAGTTGTCGATGGGTTGTTTGATGGATAAGGATTTTTTTGAGATTTATTGGTCGTAGTGTTTTCGGAAAAAGTAGGCAATGGTAAAGGTTGGAATAAAATCGATGGAAGGCATTAACTCCTCAATTAGGTTAATCAGCGCACCAATTTTACCGTTTTTCCCGCCAAAGACACGATAAAAAATGTAAGCCGACAAGGGAGCGAAGAAAATATCTGTCCATTCGGAAGCAAAAGGCAAAATGTAGGTAATGCAACCCAGTACATCCATACACAGGCAAAAAAGTAAACTTGGTTTTTCTTTTTCGGATTTTCGATTCATTTTAGTTGTGAAGATAATTTCAGTAATATTTTAAAACGGATAATTTTTCAACATTGAAAATAACTCGAGCAATTTCCTGTAAATCTTTAGGTTGAATGATTTCCAGTTGTTTCTTCATGGTTTCCATATCTTCCATTTTACCGAAGCGCAAATAGCTTTTTCCCAAACTGAGTGCAAGATTTTCAGTATTTTCTCTCGAAACAGTCATCTGTCCGATCAGTTGCTGTTTGTATTTATAAAGTTTATTTTCCGGTATGGGTTGGTCAATGATTTTTTGAAGTTGCTCCAAAACCAGATGTTCGCATTTTTCGTCGTTTTTTTCGTCGCATGCATAATATACACACCACCATCCGCAGTCGGTAAAAGGTTGATAATTGGACTCCGCGGTATAAACGAGTCCGTATTTTTCGCGCAGCGATAAATTGAGCAAACTGTTCATACCCGGTCCGCCCAAGATATTGTTCAGCAAATACATGGACAACCTGTTGGGATGGTATAAATCGAAACAACGGTTTCCAATGATGTTATGGATCTGATGGGTTCTTTTCTTCAGTTTCGTCCTTTCCGCCCGATATACTTCCGGCGAATTACGTTTCAATATATTGGTCTCATTTTCTGAATTTTCTGAAACAAAATATTCTTCGCACCATTTTGTCAAATGATCAAAATTTGTGTTTCCAACCACAAAAACGACCATTTGGTGAGGCTGATAGCATCTTTTTACAAAATTATTGATGGTTTCCGAATTCATTTTTTTCAATAATTTTGAGTTTCCCAGTATATTGTGTCCGAGTGGATGATCTTTAAAAATCATTTCTTCGAAATCGTCAAAAATGAGTTCTGATGGATTATCGTGGTAGGAAGCTATTTCATCTAAAATTACTTCCCGTTCTTTTTCGAGTTCCTTTTGAGGGAAAATAGAGTGAAGCGTCATGTCGGCTATTAGTTCAATCATGCGGCGGGTATATTTTTTCGTGGCCGCTGCATAAACCACTGTTTCTTCTTTGGATGTATAGGCATTGAGTTCGCCGCCGATATCTTCCAGTCGGTTGATAATTTGCCTTGCATTTTTTTTTCGCGTCCCTTTGAAGAGCAAATGTTCGGCAAAATGTGCACAGCCTTCTTCATCTCGATTTTCGTCACGCGAACCGGCATTTATCGTAATACCACAAAAGGTTACTTCACTTTTCTTGGGAAGATATATGATACGCAATCCATTCGGTAGCGTATGGGTTTGGTAATTCATGTGCAGAGCTTGTTTGTCGAGATTTGATTGGTTTCAATTGCGAAAAGGAGACTGTTTATTTACTTTGTCAGTTAATTTCACCACTTCCGATACAAATGTGGGAGTCTTTGTCGTAAATCACGCCAAATTGCCCCGGAGCAATACCTTGAATTTTCTTTTCGGAAACAACCTGCCATTCATTGTCGGAATACAGTATTTTTCCTTTGGTAAATTCCGGTGTATGTCTGATTTTGAAGGTTATTTCCGTTTCTTTCGTTTCGTTTTGCCATGGATTTTCAGTAATAAAATGAAAATTGCGCATCGAAAATACATTTCCATATTGCGTCTCCACATCGTAACCGCAGGAAACGTAAATGATATTGGCAGCAATATCTTTTTTTACCACATACCAGGGCCCGCCCGAAAGTCCCAAACCTTTGCGTTGTCCAATGGTATGAAACCAGTAACCTTTGTGTTTTCCCAAAATTTTCCCTGTTTCCCATTCTACAATTGGGCCTTCTTTTTCTCCCAAATATCGACGAATGAAGTCATTGTAGTTAATTTTTCCCAGGAAACAGATTCCCTGACTGTCCTGTCTTTTGGCGCTGGGCAGACCGGTTTTGTGTGCAATGCTCCTTACTTCGCTTTTCATTAAGTGTCCGATGGGAAACATCAGTTTTGAGACTTGCAGATAATCGATTTGCGCAAGAAAATCCGTCTGATCTTTTATCGGATCTTTTGCGGTGGACAGATAAGTTTTTCCGTCTTTTTCGGTGATGGTAGCATAATGTCCTGTAGCAGTTTTGTCGAAATCTTTTCCAACTTTTTGTTCAAAAATGCCGAATTTTATCAACTTATTACACATCACGTCGGGATTTGGGGTTAATCCTTCTTTCACCTTGCTTATTGTGTAGGCAACAACGGTTTCCCAATAATCTTTGTGTAAGTCGATGATTTCGAGGTTGCAACCATATTTTTGGGCTACGAGTGTAGCCATTTCGATATCTTCTTCGGACGAACAATTCAATAATTCGTCTTCGTCTCTTCCAATTTTAATGTAAAACAACGAAGGAGTGTACCCTTGTTCTTTTAGTAGATGAACGACTACTGAGCTGTCAACACCACCCGATAGTAAAGCCGCTATTTTCATTTTTGTTTTCTGTCTCCGATTTAAATATAATATTCAGCCAGATTGACTATTCCTGCCCGCATAGCATATTTTGTGGCTTCGTGCACGTTGTTAACTTTGATTTTGCGGAAAATATTTTTTCTGTGTGTCATAATGGTATGAACACTTACAATGCGCTCGGCAGCTATTTCCTTTGTGGTTTTTCCCAAAGCAATTTCTTTCAGAATTTCACGCTCTGTAGGTGTTAAAACCGACTTACCGTTCTGTCTCAAATTTTTGTTGCAGTCAATCAGCAAATTGGATACAAAGTTACAAATAAACCTGTTACCTGACAATGTTTCTTTTAAAGCCAATTTTATTTCGTCTTCATTGCTGTTTTTTGTGAGTACACTGAAAGAGTGGGTGTTGTAAATGATTTGTTGAAGAAATTCTTCACTCAATTCTTCGGAAAATAATAGCCAATCAGTTTTTTCGAAACGCATTCCGCAAATTATCAATTCGTTGACGTTTTCAAAATCGAAGAGTGTATAATCCAGTATAACCAAAGATTCCTGATGCTCAGCAAGCAGCATTTCCAGTTCCTTTTTTGTAGCAGCTTCCTGAATGGAGGACACCAACGGATTGTTTGAAATCAGATAGAGCCAGCCGGCTTTGGAAATATATTGATTATCGGAAAGAATAATATTCTTCATGTTTTTTGCCTGTCACTCGTTTTTTAAGCATCTGTAATTGAAATTCAGTGCATTTAATTATAATCGCTACAGAATAGTTTTTGTTCACTTGTCCGCTTAAAAACTGGAATTTGTTTCAAATTTTTTTGTGGGGAATAATCAAAATTGCTGAGCATAAGCAAAAAAAGACGACCCAACAGCCGTCTTTCTGTGTATTTGAAATTATTAAGAGGTTTTTCAATATTCCCACAAATCCTGTTCAAAATTCAGTAGTTCATTATCTATTCTGTTCTGTTCTTTTCTGACTTTAGCAGGGTCTATAACATAATCGAGCAGCATTCTGTTGAACATGTTGCTGTCTCCCAGCAAATAGCTTGCATAAAGTTTTTGAGAAAAAAAATCGTCGAAAGTCATGCGCTGTGTATCGTTCCCATTCGGAATAGCATATTGTTTAGCCAGATAGGGACGAAGTTCATCATACGCAAACCAGCATATGACAGAACCCCTGAAATATCCCATTGTTTCTTTTGATTCGACATTGTCGGGATGAAGCGCATAAAGCGGAGCAATACCAATAATTTTGGAATACATTCTTGAAGTATGCTTGTCGTAAAAAATAATTTCCTGAATGAGGAATTTTAACTGGTTGCGCACATACTGCATATAGCGGTAATTATTGAATGTCCTTTGCTTAGTAACCGGATCAACCTGAATAAGGTCGCTGGTCTTGTCTTCATCAAAAGCAAAAGCTCTTGATAATTCTTCTCCTTCCAGTAATTCATCAAATTCGGGTTTAATATCGCGAGGATTTTTTTTGTACACATTTACGCCATCGCAAATGGCATCAATCATGACGGTAAACAGATTTCTATATTCCTTATTGGGTCGGGTTGGAAAGTAGAGCTGATAATTTTGCTTGTCCCGCATGTCAATAACTCTATAAACTACTCTTGACCACACAATATCGTCCCTTCTGTGTTGAGTAACAGCTATAGTATCAGCCAGCGTATCGAGTTCGGTGGTGGCTATATTGACGTTTCCCTTGCTGTCGAAAAATGGAATTTCATTCATTTGGGCTGAAAGCGTAAGAGGAAGAATGAACAACCCCATGAGCAATGCAATAACACCAATTTTTTTCATAAGTGAATAAATATTTTGGTTTATTAGTTTTTTATTTTTAAAATCGTAATTTCAATATCTATTTAAATCTGTACCTGTATCAATCCTAAATTTCTAACTTTTCCATCAGGCCCTACTGCCTTAATGTTTTTAAAAGTAATATAATCGCCTCCTTCCAATCTTTCAATATCAGATAATTGTCTATTGCTTAATCTCGATCCGGAAGTTTCTACCGAGCCAAATACGGTAAGCATGGCGAAAGAAATAACATTGAATTTGGCCTGAATCAGCTCATCTTCTCCGTAACTTGCCACAATGGCCACATTGTCGCCTCTCAACATTCGTTTGTTTAGGCTTCCGTCCTGAATTAAGCGAGTAATTCCTCCTGCATCGGAATATTGTAAATAAGCTTTCGGATCAGGTAAATACCTTACCCTGTAGGAATTATTTCCCATTAAAATTTCTTTTCCTTCAACTTTTGCATACACAGCAATATTAATTTCTCCATCCTGCGTTGGACGTATAATAAATTTACCTCCACTGGTTTTTTGTACGGTTGCTCCTGAAACTCTGACCGAAATATTTTCAGCAGCAACACCTGGAACAGATATACTGAATTTGTGATCAATACCGCGATAAACCACGTTTAAATCTTCATTGGAAATGGTGGCTGATGGTTCTCCAACAATGTAGTCGCTCGAGAAAGGAAATTTACGTACGTTACCATCGTTTCCCGCCAGCAGAATAAAGCCGGAATAATTAAAACTGCCTGAGCGAGTACAATTCACCTCATATTTCCCATTTGGAATCATGGAGTTTCCAATAAAGTATTGAGGCGTTTTAGTGGAGTCCACTGCTGAAAGAACAATTTGAGCCGAATATTTGCCTCCTCTTATTACGTAGCGTGAATTGGGTACTACAAGTGCCTCAATTTTGTTTACCCTGAAATCGGAAACATCAGTTTGTGATTTCAGATACTGAATAACTTCAGCTTCAGCCATGCGAATATCACTCTGATATTTGGTAAGAACGGTTACTACTGCTGAAACAGGCATCATTTCAAAAATGGCGTATTCCCATGGCGTTCCCTTCTTTGTCGGTGCTGTTGAGAAAATGGTTGCATACATTTTTTGTTTGGCAGGACTGTTTTCAGATAATGAAATTAAAAAATCTCTGTAAGATTCAATGTTTCGTTTCAAAATTTTACCATTTCCTTTTACCAGTGCATACTCACCAGGTGCATCATAATTTTCCTTGTTGATCACATTTCGGGCTTCGGGATCAGCATCTCCGTTATCCACCATTTTGATAATATCGTATTTAAAATTTTGAATATAATTGTACAATGAGTCGGATTTTTGTTTTACCATCAAAGCTTTGTCGAGCCATTCTTTCACTTTGGCAGGATTTTGTTTGTACAAGTATTCGAATTCATTGAACAAATCTTCATTTCTTACGGCGGTAGAATTAATGGTAGTATGCAAACTGTCATCTACCATAGTAAAACCTTCCAGCACTTCACTCGATACGTTCAATGCCAGCATGGCCGTCAGTACCAGATACATCAACCCGATCATTTTTTGTCGGGTGGTCTCCGGACAATTTTTTGCTCCACTCATTTTTCTTTATTTGATCTTACCTGTTTTGTAAATTGGTAGTAAAAAATTAAATCAACTCAATGCATTCAACATGTTGCCATACACCCGATTAAGTTCTGTAATCTGTTGTGTCAGTTTGATTGTTTCGTTTTTGTATTTTTCTGATTCTTCAGCACTTTCAGTGGAATATGAATTGATTTTTTTCAAATTAGAGAGAATAATTTCCAATTCTTTGTTGGAAATTCCTATCTTGGTTGACTGTTCTTCCACATTTTTCAAATGAATTTCGTAAATGGCATTGAGTGAGCTCAAGTTTTTGTTAATTTTCTCGATTTCGCCGGTATAATCCTTTGATTTTTCTTCTGCTTTTCTCATCTCAGTGCCAATTCCTTCATAAATGCCGGATAAATTGTGAAGAGAAGCGTTCAAATTATTTTGGTTTTTAGAGAAATTGCTTACAGATTCGGAGGCAGAAGCAATGTTGCGGATAAAATCAGAAGTAGGTGTCGTCAAATCAGAAACAGAAGCAAGTTGCTGAGCTGTTGTAGAAAGATTTTTTATTCCTTCGGACAATTTTTCTACATCATCTTCCGAAATTTTTTCTGCATAATTTATGTGAGGCAAATTAGGAGCAGTAGATACTGTTCCACTTCCTACCAGTTCAGTTTGAAATTTGGTAGTTCCATTTTCAAAATCGAAAATCCTGTCCCAGTGATATTCCTTGAAAGGCTTATCAAAAGCGCCCAGTGAAAAAATAAATGCTTCGCAAATCATACCGGTACCAAGAACAACATTTGCTCCGGGTAAATGCAATATTTTAAACATGGCTCCGATAATTACTACCCCGGCACCAACACTGTATATGGCATTGATGACTTTTTTCCCTTTGGGAGAATTCCACCAAATTGAGAATGCCGATTGTTTTTTGGGATTTGAAGAGTTTTGTGACATGTTTGTAATTTTTAAAGTTTACACTTTTATTCTCCATTATAGGATCTTACACACCTGAATCCGATATACGGTCTGCTTTCATTCTGATATTCATAGGAACGTGCACCGCATTGCAGGTAATAGGCAATGTCTTTCCATGATCCGCCTTTGACTACTTTACGTTTCAGCACCTGAGGATCACTGTTTTTAGCATTAAACTGAAAATTGGGGTTGATATCGTATACAATGTTGCTGCTGGAAACATTGAAAGCGGAAGAAGTCCACTCTGCTACGTTTCCGGCCATATCGTACAAGCCAAAGTCGTTAGGGAGAAAAGAGCCGACTTTCATGGTCGTTGTACCAGTATCGTCGTTGTAACTTCCACGCATGGGTTTGAAGTTGGCCATAAAACATCCTCTTTTGTCTCTAACGTAGTTGCCACCCCACGGATATAAAGCCATTTGACGACCGCCTCGCGCTGCATATTCCCATTCGGCTTCAGTAGGCAAACGGTAGTCCTGAGCGCTGATTTTATTGGTTCCGTTGTAAATATGTGTTCTCCACTGACAAAATGCTTGAGCTTGTTCCCATGTAACTCCAACTACAGGATAGTTGGCAAAACCCGGATGGGAAAAATACATTTTCATTTTTGGTTCATTGTATGCATACTGGAAATCTCTAATCCACATAATGGTGTCAGGATAAATATTAACTATTTTCGTAGAAATCAAATCTTTACGAGTTCTCAAAGGACGTTCGATAGTTTGATGATGAATGACTCCACTTTCGTCAACAAAAGAGGTGTCAACTCTAACTTTTGCGTTTTTTGGATAAGCGCCCGTGTTGACATCATACTTATTGGTAGCCAAAGCAGCCTGGTCATAATTAATCCATTCGTAACGATACCGAAATTTGGTTGGATTAATCTGTTTAGTACCCGAAAAAGAATTGATATCTTCGTAGTAGAAAGCATTGAGAACATCTTTGATTTCTTCATCTTGTGTTTTCCATGGAATTTTAGCTTTCCAGTTTAATGGTGCTGTTTCGGGTGGAAGTTCTTCCTGGTTTTTCAATTTCAGGCGAAATTCATCTCGACCGGCCATTACTAGTGAACGTAAAATAATGGAATCGCGCACCCAATTCACAAATTGTTTGTATTCGTCATTGGTAATTTCGGTCTGATCCATCCAAAAGGCATCTACAGTGACGTGAATCGACTTGTCATTGATAGCTCCAATTGCCGATTGGTCATTGGCTCCCATCAAGAACGAACCTCCTTTTATGAAAACCATTCCATAAGGATTGGCTTCACGAAAATTACCTCTGTTTCCTACTCCAACCAGTTCTCCAGCCGGTTTATTGCATCCGGTTAAAAGCAATGTTCCGATAAGAATACTAAATAGCACATTTCTTTTCATCCTTGTATAACGATAAAGTGATTGTTTTTAAATCTTTTTATAGAAAAAGTCTCTTAAAATATATTTCTGTTACAAAATTCGAATACTTTTGTATTTGTGTTTTGCTTTATTTAACTTATAATCAAAGCTATAACTTATCAAAAATTCATGCGAACCGGAACTTGCCTTAATAATTTGCGAAACCGGTAAATCATAAGCATAACCAATTGTTAAACCTGCAATGGCATTGATACCTGCAAAAAATACCACAGCGTCGCCCCATCGATAGGAAAGTCCACCCCAGTATTTATTGTCATACTCCATACGCGCTGAAGCATCCCACTGAAAGGAAACAAAATCGGTTTTAAAGAGTGTCGTCGGTTTAAGCACCATTTTTGGATCTGTCAAAGTCCAGTTATAACCACCGGCAACAAAAAGAACACCTTTTTCCCGGTAATCGAGTTGGTCGCTCCAACTAATGACAGGCTGATTGAGATGAGCGTAAGAAATTCCCGCTTCAAATTTTGGCGTTGAGTACCACGCACCCAATCCAATATCAAAACCCATTCCCTGAACATTGGTCGAAGGTATCACAGGATCAGTTGACTCATGATAATCACCAATGTTGACCGTATGAACGCTGTCACCTTCAAATCCGGCATTGATTAACCCCAACTCTGTACCAAAACTCCAAATTCCCGATGTCGTTTTCAGTTTATATGCATATTGCAAATATACCGAAGTACTCGAAAATAAGCCAACCTTATCATCTATAACCTTTAAACCAACACCATGAGTACTGGATAAAAAATCCACAGGCAAGTTCAGGTTAATTATATCCGATTGACCGGCATTGGGCATTCCAACCCATTGAATACGATGTTGCCAAACTGTTTCGATCATTCCTTTTTCGCCGACCGCTGCCGGATTGAAAGATGAAGAATTAAACATATACTGGCTCCACTGCGATGCAGTTTGAGAAATAATACCCACTGATGAAACCATAAATACAATAACAGTGAGTACTATTTTTTTCATGAGATGATTCTTATTGTTAAGTTTTTATTCAACTTTTTTCTTTCAATAAAAAGCTGGTCAACTTTTTAAATAACTTCAATTTAACAAAAAAATTGCACTTTCACCGTATCCATTACTTCTTACATAATTTTTAGCTCAACAAAAATAAGTAAAGTTTTGTAAAAAAAGAATTTTGAGAGATTAATATTCTTCTTCATTGAAGAAAAAGTCCTCTTTACTGGGATAATCAGGCCAAATATCCTCAATTGATTCATATATTTCACCTTCATCTTCAATTTCCTGCAAGTTTTCAATTACTTCCAATGGAGCACCTGAACGGATAGCATAATCTATCAATTCATCCTTAGTTGCCGGCCAGGGTGCATCTTCTATTTTTGAAGCTAATTCTAATGTCCAATACATATAGCTAAATATTTAGGTTCAACTTATTTGATTGAGTAATTATTTTTCATCTAAATTTTGCGCAAAAATAATTAAAAAAGTTACAAATTATTCGTTTTTCTCATTTTTTTGCCATAATATTTCTTGAATGTTGTTTTGAAACAACAAATATCGGGACAATGCAAAGAAATAATCGGACATGCGATTGATATAAATCAGTATTTTTTTGTCAACCTGTATTTGTTCATGTAAGTCGTACAAGCGGCGTTCCAAGCGTCGTGTTATCGTTCTGCATATATGACACAATGCTGATGTTTGACTGCCGCCGGGCAGAATAAAATTATTCAATAGCGGAACTTCCGACGTCAAACGGTCTATTTCTGTTTCTATCTTTGTGATGTCTTTTTCCGAAAGTGGAGAAACCTCAGATTTTGAAATTTTAGAAAAGTCGGTAGCCAAATAAGAACCGATAGAAAAAAGCTTATTTTGAATGGATTGAAGGAAAAGTAAATCCACATTATCTATCTGAGAAGTGGTCAGCAAGCCAATAAAAGAATTTAGCTCATCTACCGTTCCATACGCTTCCAGCCGAATGTGATTTTTGGGCACCCTTGTTCCGCCAATTAATCCCGTTTTACCTTCGTCGCCTGTTTTAGTATATAGTTTCATATCGTTTTAGTTTTTTTCTACTTTTTTCTTTTCATAGATTTGAAAAGCAGCAGAGATGATTGATTTTTTTGCTGTTTTCACAATAATAACCCGACTACATAACAATTTTTCCTCTTTTTTGTTGGGTTGGATTTACATTCATTTGCCTCTTTCCTTACAGCAATTTAGTAACGTACTTTATAGTGTTTTTTGTATAGATTGGGGTCGAAAAAAACTATTCCAGTTTCAAACAAATCAATGGTTGCAGTAACTTTTGGATGTTGCTTGATAAATTTCCAAGCTTTCAGCATGTCGGGAGACCAGTAAATATCGTCAATAAGTATTACTGAATGAGCGTGAACCTTTTCAAGACACATTTCAAAATACTTTGTTACGGCTTGCGACGTATGATTGGCATCGATATAAATCAAATCGAAAGTCGGCGTATTTTCAAGAACTCTCTCCAAATTTTCATCAATATTTCCTTCTATCAACGAAATATTCTTGAGTCCCAATTGTTGGAAATTTTTTTTTGCCAAGTTGGCCAATGTTTTTGAGCCTTCCATGCTTGTGCATCGAATTTGTGAGGAAGCTGCTGCCAAATACGCTGTTGTAATTCCGAGTGATGTTCCCAATTCAAGTATAGATTGTGCCTTGGTGTGAAGCGCTATACGAAAAAACAGTTGACCGTATTTTTTTGGTTTTACTGATTTTTTAACTACCGTTTCAATGGTAGAAGTTCTATTTTTTCCAGTGCCGAAATCTTCAATTTGTATTTTTGTTTTGTCGTGAATGAGGTTATTTCTTAATTTCTCGATGGAAGAAAAAATATAGTATGGATTTTTTTCTTCAACAACAAAGCTGATAAAATGAAAAAGGAATGGAGAATGTACACCAAAACCATGTGTATTTCTTGCTGTAAGACAATGCAACAAATATCTGTAAATGCGCCACAGTTTTTTCATCCTGAAAAAAGCTCAAAAACTTCTACAAAGAATCATTTCAATTTTCACACTGTTGTTCAAACAATTTCAATTCCCCTTTCCTTACAAAGTTGCAGTGCCATTTCGCGTAGTTTGAATTTTTGTATTTTTCCGCTACCCGTCAATGGATATTCATCTACAAAAAACACATAACGCGGAATTTTATAACGAGCAATTTTATCTTTGCAAAAATCTCGAACATCTTCTTCTCGAACATCATATCCATCCTTTTTGATAATGAACGCTGCCACATCTTCACCATAACGCGGGGAAGCAATGGCCACCACCTGAACATCCTTTACTCCGGGCATTTGATAGAGGAAATCCTCAACCTCGATGGGCGAAATGTTTTCACCACCTCGAATAATAATATCTTTAATTCGTCCGGTAATTCTATAATTTCCGTTTTTGTCTCTCATCCCCAAATCGCCCGAATGTAAAAAGCCATTGGCATCAATGACCTGATTGGTGGCTTCCTGATTCTTGTAGTAGCCTTTCATTACGTTGTAGCCTTTGCAACACATTTCGCCTTCCACACCATCGGGGCATCGATCACCTGTTTTTGGATCGATAACCGCCACTTCTACAAATTCATATTCTCTGCCAACGGTTGTGCAGCGAACTTCAAACGAATCATCTACGCGAGTTTGTGTCATGCCGGGAGACGTCTCGGTGAGTCCGTAAACACTGGTGATATTCATATACATTTTTTCGTTTACGTTACGCATCAACTCAATGGGACAGAGTGCGCCTGCCATGATTCCCGTACGTAAGGAAGTGAGATCAAACAAATTAAACATGGGATGATTCAATTCGGCAATAAACATGGTTGGAACTCCATAAAGTGCCGTACAACGCTCCTTATGAACAGAAGCCAGTGTTATCAGAGCATCAAATTTTTCAACCATTACTTGCGTGCAACCATGTGTCAGGCAATTCATTACTGCCAAAACAATACCAAAACAGTGAAAAAGCGGGACACAGATGCAAAGCTTGTCATCCTTAGTAAATTTCATGTGTTCTCCCGTGTAAAAACCGTTGTTGGTTATGTTGTGATGCGTAAGCATAACTCCTTTAGGAAAACCGGTGGTGCCGGAAGTATATTGCATATTGACCACGTCGTAACAATTGATCGATTTTTTCAGTTGAAAATATTCTTCGTTATTCTGATAACTTCCAAGTAGCAGAATTTCGGCAGTGGTGAACATTCCTCTGTGTTTTTCCTGTCCGATAAAGACAACATTTCTCATTGCAGGGAAACGGTTCGATTTCAGTCTTCCACGTTCCGAAGTTTTTAGCTCGGGAATCAATGAATAAATAGTTTTGATAAAGTCATTTCCATTGTCGCCTTCAGTCATGCACAATGTATGCATATCGGAGTTTTCGATAATAAAGGCAAGTTCGTGTTCTTTACAACTGGTATTGAGTGTAACGGCAACTGCTCCGATTTTTGCGCAGGCATAAACAAAAGTCAGCCAGTCGGGGACATTTTGAGCAAAAATACCGACGTGATCTCCTTTTTTTACATCAATGGCCATCAAACCTTTGGCCATGTTGTCCACCCGTTCGTTATATTCTTTCCAAGTGAAACGCAAATTTCGATCGGCATAAACAAGATATTCGCGTTCAGGAGTTTCTTTTGCCCAGTATTCGAGCCATTCACCTATGGTTTTTTCAAATAATTCCATGATAAGATTTATATAAAGCTTTTTAGTGCTTAATGGAGATATTATTTTTCAGACCTGAAACATTCATTAAATTCCCCATAATTTAGCATGATGTATACAATTAAAGGGGCGTATAAACGACCGCGAGAATTTTGGCGGGTTTTTCATCATCCGAACTGACAAGATGATTGACAATGGAGTCGTAATAAATGCTGTCGCCGGGATGGAGGAAAAAAGTTTGGTTACCGTAGTCAATTTTTACTGTTCCGTCCAAAACAAAAATAAATTCTTCTCCTTCGTGAGAGGAAAAAATAGGCTCATGCGTTGATGAAGGTTGTATATCGATAAAAAAAGGTTCCATGTGCCGGTTGGTTTTACGAGCTGCCAATGCATAAAAATCGAGATGAGAATTGGCATCGGAAAGCTGGCTGGAAAAAGAAGCCGGTTGTTGAACTTCGTTTGAGCGGTGCACAACAGGTCCCAATTCCACTTCATCATCAAGAAAAGTTCCCAATCGAACGCCCAATGAACGTGCAATTTTTATAAGCGGGGAGAGCGAAGGAATGGTTTTACTTTCGATAACTCTTTTAATTTGTACTTCGGTTAAACCGGTACTGTCAACCAAATCGTTAATACTGAGATTTCGACTGTTACACAAGGCCAGAATTTTTTCTCCGATATTTTTATTCTTCATGATAAAGGGTATTATATTGTAATATTAAAACGGGGGCAAAAGTACTATAAAAATTTAAAAAGTGAAGGTTTTTGAAGGAAAAATATTTTATTTTCAATCAAAAACCTTCACTTAACTTATAAAATATCAATAGTGTAATTAAATAGCGGATAGAATTTTACTATATGTTTCGTCTGACTTTAAAATTTGAAGCGCTTCTTTCAAATCATCGTCGGTTCGAAGAGAAAACTCTATTTGTCCTTTTTGATAATAATATCTTTTAATAATTTCCAAACTAAGCAAATCAATAATTTCAGCTTTGTTTTCCCTAATTTCGGCATCTACATTGGGCGTTAGTTTGGCTTTCAAAGCTTCAAATTCCGGCCCTGCTATTGAATCGAGCCCTTCAACTTTTGCAACCTGAAAAAGTTGCTGGAAATACTTGTTGGTCTGATAAGAGAAAGAAAAATTCTTTTCGTGCAGGTAATTCACAAAATTGTTAAAATCTTCTTCCGAAAGCGTAAAATTTTTTGGAGTCGGAATAGTTGAATGTTGGCTGGCATAGCGAGTGGCAAAATCAAAATACAGATTTTGAGCAAAAATATAATGAGCAACGTTTAATTTCCCCTTGCTTTCGGTTTGTTTATCGGGCACAATTCCTCCACCATCGCGAACTTTTCGTCCGTTTCGGGTAAGAAATTCTGAAGTCAGGCTATCAGGCACGTATCCCACACTTCCATCTTCATTGCGATGACTGTAGTCTATGGCTTGAATACATCTTCCACTGGGAATGTAGTATTTTGCTGTGGTAACTTTTAAATGTCCACCGTAACTAATGTTTCGAATATTCTGAACCAGCCCTTTGCCAAATGTACGTTCCCCGACTATTACGCCGCGATCGAGATCCTGAATAGCGCCGGCGAGAATTTCGGAGGCCGAGGCTGAAGAACGGTTGACCAAAATAGCCAGTTTCAGGTCAGGGAAAATTGGTTCAGTAGGAGTTTTGTAAATTCGGTCGAGAATATTGTTTTTGCCTTTGGTGGTAACCACTGTTGTACCTTTGGGCAAAAAATATCCCAAAATTTGAACGGCTTCATCCACCAATCCGCCTCCGTTGTTACGCAAATCAAGCACAAGTGATTCAATATGATGATTTTTAATTAAATCGTTAACAACTGATTTTACTCCCAACGCTGCATTTTCGGTAAATTCGTTGAGCAACACATAACCTGTTTTATCGTCAACTTCAGCAGCATAGCCAATTGGATTGATTTGAATCTTTTCGCGCAGAAAAGTTTTATTGATGATTTTCTTCTCTCCGTATCGTTTAATTTTTATATTAATTGTGCTGTTGGGAGTTCCTCTCAATAAATTACTGACGTCGTTGACAGACAATCCTTCGGTTTTTTCCCCATCAACTTCCACAATTGTGTCGCCGGCGCGAATATCGTTGCGTTGGGCAGGCATCCCTTCATATACTTCAGAAACGACAATATCATTCCCATCTTTCATGATAAGCGCTCCAATTCCGGCATATTCGCCTGTGGTCATAAAGGTGAGGTCTTCGGTTTCTTCTTCAGGCAGATAAACTGTATAAGGATCGAGCCTATTCAACATTTCGTCGATGGAAGTTTTTATCAGCTTGTCGTAATTGAGCGTGTCGACATAAAACATGTCCAGTTCACGGAGCAATGAATTGTAAATGTTCAGATTTTTGCTGATTCGAAATGTACGTTGATCATTATTTTGAGCTACAACAAAGAAAGGAAAGCCAAGAACAAGTAGGAACAGGAAGAATTTTTTCTTTTTCATGCGTTTGTCATTATTTTTATTTTGCTTCAAAGCATTTAATCATAAGTGAGATTCAGTCTGAAGATATATTTTTTAACGGTTTTTGTATAATCAAATTTTAATAAAGTTGGAGTATCATTAAAGTTTTACATTGGGTGGTAGAAAAATTGAAATATCTTTCCCGTAAACAATTAAATCGCGTACTACAGTAGAAGAAATATAGGAATACTCATAATCGGTAAAGAGAATCACGGTTTCAATTCCCGAAATTTTGCGGTTGGCATCGGCAATGTTGTGCTCATATTCAAAATCACTAACCGATCGCAATCCACGAAGAATGAAACCTGCATCGACAGAACGGGCAAAATCCACCGTAAGGCTGTCATAAATGGATACTTTGACGCGGGGTTCATCTTTAAAGGTTTGACTAATTATGTCCTGCCTTTTTTCGATAGAAAAAAGTGTTTTCTTTGCCTGATTTACTCCGATGCCAATAACAATTTCATCAAAAAGCTTCAATCCCCGCTTGACAATGCTGTAGTGCCCAATGGTAAATGGGTCGAATGTTCCCGGAAAGATGGCTCGTTTCATAGTCTAATTTATTTTGATTCGACATATCGCTTTGTTGGAAGAAAGTTCCTGTCATTTCGTTTTTTCAGGCGAAAGGATTTATTTTTACAACAAGGGATGTCATTCATATTTTTTGATTATACCTATTCATGTGCAAATTTACATGATAATTTTTAATTTCTGTATATCGCTGGTAAAATTGGTTTTTGTCAAGTTTTTTTAAACAGATTCATTTCTTTTGTTGGCTCAAAGTTGCATGTTTCCAGTTTTTTTTCGTGGCTAATTTAATTTTTTTTGTTTTTTATTCATAGTTTTAAAATGGTTTATTACCTTTGCTTCAATTAATTTGATGATAGAATAATGATACGAAAATTTTTAATTTTGTTTTTTAGCTTTAATATTATTATAAATCCTCTTTTGTGGGCTATCGATCCGGTTACAGCGCTGCCTGTGCCGAAACAGGTTGTTTTTTCTAATGAAACTGTTCCTTTGGAAAGAATTGATATGCGTGAGCGTTACGACAGGGAACAGATTGTCATTGCTTATAATCACTCCACCAGCATTTTACTACTTAAACGTGCCAACCGGTTTTTCCCTGTCATAGAACCTATTTTGAAAAATAACGGTATTCCAGATGATTTTAAATATCTGGCTGTGGTGGAAAGCAATCTCGACCTGCGTGCCTTTTCTCCGGCCCAGGCTGCCGGTATTTGGCAATTAATGCCAAAGACGGCGGAACAGTTTGGTTTGGAAGTGAATGATCAAATTGATGAACGTTATCATTTGGAAAAAGCTACTGTGGCAGTCTGTCAGTTTTTAAAAAGCGCCTATGCAAAATATCATAGTTGGGTTACGGTGGCGGCTTCCTACAATGCCGGAATGGCAAAAATTTCCGGTGAACAGGAGAAACAACAGGTGGATGATGCCTATGATATGTTACTTTCTACCGAAAGTTCTCGTTATATTTTCAGAATCATGGCCATGAAGCAGTTTTTTGAAAATCCAAAACTTTTTGGTTATCAATTGAAAAAAGATGATTTTTATCCGTTTATTCCCACAAAAGAAGTACTGGTGAATACCTCTGTTGAAGATTGGACAGAGTGGGCGAAAACATATCATTTGACTTATTTTCAACTGAAGGAGTTTAATGTGTGGTTGAGAGATCGAAAATTGACCAATGTAAAAGGGAAGGAATACAGGATTCAAATTCCCGATACTGCAGATTTAAAGTTTAATCCGCAGCATCTAAAAATTCATCAACCCATTTGGGCAATCTGGTGAGTTTAATTTATACACATACAAATAAGAATTTTAATTTGTTCTCGTTATATATTTTGTTTTTAAGTTATTAACTCTTAAAATGAATGATATGAAAAAATTTATTTATTCTGCCGTATTGCTTTTCTTTTCGATTTCTGCATTCAGCCAAATTGATTTTGGTGTGAAAGCCGGTTATAATTCCTCTGTAGGATTGGACAAATTAAGTTCGGTAACTTCTGGCAATTACAATGTGGATTCTATTCGAGCAGACGTAAAAAACAATTTTCAGTTGGGCGTCTTCGGACGATTGAATTTTGGGAAACTTTATTTTCAGCCGGAACTTCTATACACTATGGGTAAGAAGGAATATACGGTTACCCTGGAGGACACTCAGAATGGTCCAGCAAGTTACGACAAGGTTGTAAACATCAGTAACATAGAAGTTCCCTTGCTGGTTGGATACAAGGTTATTGATTTAATTAAAATGGTCAACGTTCGTGTATTTGCAGGTCCAAAATTAACTTTTAACGCTGGTTCTTCTCTCAAATTTGAAAATTTGGATAATATTACTATTGACAAACTTGAGAAAGATGTAAAAAATGCTCAATTGGGATTGGAAGCCGGCTTGGGAGTTGATGTTTTAAAATTCACGTTAGATGCCCGTTTTAATGTGATTAAAGACATGTATCAAACTAAAATTCAAGATGTAACTGTAGATGATTTTCAAGCCAATACCATTGTCATTTCGTTGGGGTGGAAATTGTTTTAATAAAGTCTGAAAAATAAGGAAATTTTCC
>Ga0208826_1001174_pt1 | contig 22931 bp, 36 predicted proteins | sample AD_UKC115_MetaG_FD_184451 | JGI IMG/M metagenome (GOLD analysis project Ga0208826, IMG submission 184451) | Active sludge microbial communities of municipal wastewater-treating anaerobic digesters from Hong Kong - AD_UKC115_MetaG (SPAdes)... | ecosystem: Engineered > Bioreactor > Anaerobic >...
GGAGCGGAAGCTTTCTGCAGAATTAGAGCTTATATTTCTACAGGAAAAAAGAATAATTTGCCTGTTTTAGAGGGAATTCGTGCGGCGCTTATAGGAGCGCCGTTAACTATACTCTGAACAGTTACAATCTACAAAATAATACAAAACAAGTTTTTGGTCTTTGGTATACCCAAGCACGCTCTTAAACCAATCTCTGTACTAAAAAACCGGATGTTTTAAACATCCAAATTTACATTCCCATTAATTTCAGGACTTAAAATAAAACAATTAGGCTGATAAAAAGAAAAGGAGCGATGAAAAATAGAAGTATAAGCTTTCTACGGATTATGAAAAAAGCTTGGTGCGAGGGGTGCGATTCGAACGCACGAATTCCTACGAAACTAGGCCCTCAACCTAGCGCCTTTGACCTGGCTGGGCAACCCTCGCACTTCGATGAAACAAATAAATGGAATTGAAGAACTGTTTTATAAAATTTTCTGGAAAATGAATCGAATTCAAAGTTAGAGCCATAAGAAATCTGGTGCGAGGGGTGCGATTCGAACGCACGAATTCCTACGAAACTAGGCCCTCAACCTAGCGCCTTTGACCTGGCTGGGCAACCCTCGCATCGTGTATTTCTGTTAAATTCCGGCGCGCCTTGCGCCTTGCACTCCCTCACAATATCGTGGATAATATATAAACGTTTCGAGTCAGGAGGGACGCTGACAATAATTTCCAGAAGATCATTCAGCAAAAGAAAACAGCTCCTGAAGTAGCCGGGTAAAAGAAAATCCTCAGGACAGAGAGATTTCCGTCGCCGAAAAGAAAGATGGCTCCGAAAAAATTAGTTTGAACCCGGGATTAACCTGGGTTCAGAGCTGATCCAGAATTGCTATCAGATCTTCAGCCTTGCCTTTAACCACGTTTGCAGCATTAAGAACAAGATCTTTGGCTGTATATGAACCATCGGACTCCATGGTAAAAACAAAAGCATTTTCGGAAAAGGACACTTTTATGGCGTTAATGTCACATGCCTGTTCACAGAGCTTGCAGAAGGAACATTTTATAACATCCTCCTCGGCAATCCTTGCTCCTGCTTCTTCAACCCTGATAATGCTTTTGGGGCATTCTGCTGCACAGTGCCCGCAGGCATCACAGTTCTCAATGCTTATAACAGGTACGTTTTTGTAGCCGCAAGCAACGCCTGCCTGCCATTTTACGCTGTCTCTGCCGTAGCCCATATGGGCGATAGCCTCAAGCACAAGCTTCTGTCCCTTCTTCAGCTCAACAATCGGAATGTTAGGATCTGCCGGCTGGATCTTGGGGTCAGAAGAGATAAGGTCACGCGAATAAACAGTTCCAGGCCCTTCTGCACTGAGGGTTAAAGAAACCTCACATGCAGGGCAGCCTTCCCCTCCGCAGACCTCACATTCGGCCTGAGGCATATACGTCTCTATATCCGTTACAAGCGGGATTAAGGAGAGACGAAGAGCCAGCTGTTCATCATAGAGCACGGAGGTGTTGTCGTAAAGGTTTACATACTCGATTGCAAGAGTGGGTACATCAGCGACCATGGCACGCCGGATGCCATTAGCAAAAGCCGTGCTTACCCTGGACAGTACAAACTTTGCAGATCTGTCCGATAACTCCAGAATGTCTACTTCCATCGTCATATACCTTAATTCCCCTGAATTTTGAATACATAAAAAAAAGAGAATTTTAGAGAATTCTCTGAATAGTTCTTTTTATACATTATTTTTATACACGCCTTCCGCCTTTCGGACGGGTACCATCGTGCGGGACAGGAGTGACGTCCTCAATCCTGCCGATGCGGATGCCTGCTCTTGCAAAAGCTCTGATTGCAGCCTGTGCACCTGGCCCAGGGCTTCTCTGCTTGTTTCCTCCGGGAGCTCTTACACGGATGTGAATGCCGTTGATGCCCTTGTCCCTGAGCTGGTCAGCAAGCTGGCCTGCCATCTGCATGGCAGTGTAAGGTGAACTTTCGTCCCTTGCAGCCTTTACAACCATACCACCAGAGGACTTGGCAATGGTTTCAGCCCCGGTAATATCGGTTACTGTAATGATTGTGTTGTTAAATGAGGATTTGATGTGAGCTACAGCCCATTTCATATCTGCCATATTTACTTCCTCCCGCCTCTCTTCTTCTTACCGCCGGCAGCACCGCCTCTTTCAGCAGGCTTTTCCCTTGACTGCTTTGCCTCAGCAGCAGCTTTAAGGGTTGTTGCGCTGTCTGCAAGAAAAGATGCGACCTGGACAGGCCTTTCAGGGTGGGACTCACTCACGAGAGGGGAGCTACCATAGTACCCTATGTGCATCTCGTCTTCCTTTGAAACCAGCATTCCCGGAATTGTGGCTTTTCTTCCGTTAATTGCGATGTGGCCGTGTGTGATGAACTGACGTGCCTGAATAACAGTTCTGGCAAGACCGAGGCGGAGAACCTGAGTCTGAAGTCTCCTTTCAAGGATATTTTCAGTCTTTAAAGAGAGAATGTCATCAATGTTAGCGTCAGGTTTTATAATGCCGTAGCGGATGAGCTTGGCAAGAATTTCTTCAGACTGGGTCCTGTAGTGCCCTTCAAGCCCTCCTTCCTGCCCGGAAGCGACGTTTGCAAGAAGTTTTCTGGCTTCGGACCTGTACATCCTGAGCATACTGGCTGCTCTCCAGACTTCCTTTTTGTTCCTGAGGCCGTATGCCTTTACAAGCTGGACTTCAGTAGCCATCCTGGCTTCCTGCCAGGGGTGCTTGGGAGTCTCATAGCTTTTACTTTTCTTACCTGGATATGCCATTTCAAATCACCTTAACCGAAAAATTACTTCTTCCTGCTCACACCGACAGTAGATCCGCGGCGGCCTGTGGATTTTGTCCTCTGTCCTCTGACCTTAAGGCCTCTCTCGTGCCTGAGTCCTCTGTAGGCACGGACCTTCTTCAGGTTGTTAATGTCTTCCCTGAAGGTGAGTACGATATCTGTTCCGAGCAGGTGCTTGTCCTGTCCGGTGGTAAGGTCTTTCTGTCTGTTAAGCATCCAGGTAGGGACGATTTCTTCGAATCTTCCGATTGCAGCGTCGATTTTGGCTACTTCCTCATCCGGAAGGTACCCAAGTGTAGCAGTGGGATCAACACCTGCGCCCTTTGCAATAAGGATTGCAGTGCGCCTCCCGATTCCGGGAAGACCTGTAAGAGCATACTGTACGGGCTTTGCCCCCTGCAGGTCGGTATTCATAATCCGAACAAGATGCCTTAGTTCTTCGTTATTGTTTTCTTCTACCATATACTTCCTCCATTGGAGTGCATACAGCATCCTGTAGCCCCTGACCGAATACCCTTAAAGAATACGCGAAAAACTCAGGAGCAGCTCTCAAAAGGAGCTTCATTACAGCATATACTGATGAGTTTCTTTACATGCAACTGCCAGTATATAAGGATATCTGCTTCCGCCCCCAACTGAAAACGAATACCCGGAAGGACTGAAAACCTGTATGAGAGGGTACAGAAATAGAGTGGAAAATAATTGAACTAATCAAGAAATATCTGAAGAAACGCTGAAAAATTTATACGACATAAAAATAAGGAAAACATGACGCCGAGGGGGAGATTCGAACTCCCGAGGAGCCAGGCCCCACAAGCTTTCCAGGCTTGCGCCCTACCACTAGACTACCTCGGCACAGAGCGTATGGCACGACTTATACCATAACGGAATAGTGATATATAAATCTTATTCTAGGAATGTATCAGGAAAAAGAGAGAAGAAAGAACTTTGAAGGTAACAGGAAAGAATTTAAAAGGTTAGAGCTGAACCTTTTCTTCTTTTTTAGTCCAGCCCTTCGGATAAGTTCCCGCTTCCATAAGCACGCGGATAGGAGAAGCTGCAATGCCAGAAGAAGCTTTGAGGATCTCCTCAGTGGTCATTTCTGCCTTTGCAAGTGCAACAAGCTCCCCTTTTAAAGTAAAGAGTCCTGTAAGTTCTCCTTTAGCCAGACTGGAATCAAGAGAGGTAATACCCGGAACTGCAAGGGAAGCGCCTGAACAGACCGCATCCACCGCACTGTCCCGCAGGATAATTTTGGGGAGGTGGGACACGGCAGATTCCATCGGCTTTATAACCCTTCTCAGCTCGGATTCGTCCCCGTCCTCCTTCCAGAATACATAGGCATCCTTCAGTTCGTGGAGAGTAACAAGAGTTTTTTCCGTGAACGGACCTGCCTTGGTCCTGCGGAGTCCCTGCATATGCCCGCCGCAACCCAGAGCAAGCCCTATGTCGTGGCAGAGTTTCCGGATATAAGTCCCTGCTTCACACCCAACACGGAAGAGAACAGATGTGCCTTCGATCTCAAGCACTTCGATATAATAGATTGTCCTCACTCTTATGACCCGTTTAACAGCGGATTTTATAGGAGGCATCTGGTAAATTGGACCCGTAAATTCCTCACAGACCTGGCGGACCAGTTTTTGAGGCATAGCCCTGTGAAGCTTCAGATGGCAGACATACTCTTTTCCGGAGAGGCGCAGGGCTGGTACGGCAAGGGTGGCTTTTCCGAGCAGCGTAGGCAGAAGCCCTGTAACCTTTGGGTCAAGAGAACCCGCGTGCCCTGCCGTATGTACGCCGAGGATGGCTTTTACCCAGGCTGCAACCTCGTGGCTTGTAGGTCCGCTTGGCTTGTCAACATTTACCACTCCTTTTTCGATATATTCAAGGATAGGGCGCTTTTCCGGAGGACAGCCGTAGGCTGGATTTGTCCAGGCGCCGGACTTCCGGACAAGGGTTCGTTCAACTTCTGATGGCAGTTTACCGGCGGATGACATGGTTTATTCAAAACTCCTGGGTTATGATTGTGATTCAGTTAATGATATGTACTGGAAATCTGTGAATACGGAGCCTCCAATTTCAAAAAATCCAGCAAAAAGCATAGATTTCTGTACAGATATCAAATAATATCGGGGCTCATTAGATAAAACCCCGCGCTTGATTTTGAAAACCTGCTTCAATAAGCATCCCATAAAACTGTCGGGCTGGTGAAAAAATTACTCCGGCCCGACAAGAGCATCAATAGCTATCCTGAGAATATCAAGGGTCTGGTACTGGTTCCATTTTTCAGAATCGATAACAATGTCGTAGATTGATAGATCTGTAATATCAATCCCATAATAGTTTTTGTACCTGAAGGCTTCGGACTTTTCTCTTTCAACAGTTTTTTTCAGTTCATCGTCAAACGAGACCGATTTCTCACGCTTCTGGATACGTTTCACCCGGGTCAAAATCGGGGCTTTTATCCAGACTTTTAGCACATTGGGTCTCCCCTGAGCCATATGACCCGCAAGCCGGCTTTCAAGAATTATATTCTCCCGGCTGTGAATGATAGATTTCTGGTTTTTATCAATTTCAAGGTCAATGGAAGGATCTCTCTCAGCCAGGGCTCCGAATTCAGCCAGGCTCATTCCTCTCTCCTTTGCCATCTTTCGGAAAATTTCCCCCGAAGAAACCAGCTCAAGGTCATAGCATTCAGCAAGGAGCCTTGAGATAGTAGTGGTCCCGCTTCCTGGAAGCCCGCTCACTGTGATCTGCATCAGACACCACCAATATTAAGAGCCTTCCTGATAATCTGGCTAACTCCGAGAGAGGAGATAAAGTACCAGTAGATCCAGTGCTGGAAAGGACCGAAAGCCTTAGAAGTAAGCAGCTGCTCGCCCCAGAAGGGAAAGACCATGGTAGCTGAGCCGTGCCCGCTAATGAAATAATAAGCCCACATGAAAAGAGGCAGAGAGATAATGCTGATATAAGCCATGGGCTTGAACTGCTGCTTGGACATCTTCATCTGGTCTTCCATCATCTCTTTGCGCTGGTCTTCAAGCTTTTTCAGCATATAGGTATTCTGGGAAAGCTGTGCCTCCCTGAACTCTTTCTGGAAAACCTTCATGCGCTCCTGAGTGTTTCTCATCAGATCCCAGTCGATAGTATACTTCTGGATAAGAGATGCATAAGTGGCAGTGATAGCGGCCATTACAAAAAGAATCAGATGGAAATTTTCCTGTCCGACCAGAGCAAGAACAGGATCCATTAAAATCCCTACCAGTTCTCCTACAGCCTGCCTGAACTCCTGTCCAAGGAGCATTATCCCGAACATAAGAGAAAAACCAAAAGCCAGCAGGAACCGGTCAATTTGCTTTTTAAATGTCTCTGAAACCAAGTTGTCCTCACCATTAAGGTTCAATAAATCTAATTTAATTGTTGCAAACGAGAGAGTGATAAGCTTGACTGAACAAAATCCTGAAAATGAGTTCAGTAACGATAAGCTTGAGAAGATAATAAATTAGCCATAATACCAATCATGAATTGCTATGAACCGGTCAATGAATCAGCTCAACAGCATGAGCTATTCCAAGACTTGCCACAGGTTTTTGTGGTTAATAAGTTTCGATGTATATATAAGTTATACTATTCGGAAATGTTGTGAAGGCTCAGGCTGCAAATGCCTTACCTTAGTTTTGTTGTGAAAATTATTACTTCTCAATTCCTGCCTTGAAAGTACATTCTTCATTTTCAGTAAAGGAAGATATTGACCTTGTTTAAGATGCAACTGATCAAAACATAGCTTTAAATAAATTCTCATAATTTATCATAAAAAGATTTGAGGCCCTGGAACAAAGAGTCTAACCTGAAAGACCAGGAAGCAAAAAATCTAACGAAACATTTCCAGGCATCAAGCAGGAGTTTAAAAATGCATCTTCCAAATCCCCACAAACAGCACCCAAAGGTCAGCAAAAAAGCGTGGATATCCGAAACCGCAGTGATAATCGGAAATGTAAGTATTGCAGATAATGTATTCGTAGGCCCAAATGCAGTCCTCAGGGCAGACGAACCAGGATCATCCATAACCGTTCACAGCGGCAGCAATGTACAGGACAATGTTGTTGTTCACGCCGTTTCACACTCTGAGGTCCTTATAGGCAAAAACACCTCTCTTGCTCACGGCTGCATTGTACATGGACCCTGCAGGATTGGAGAAGGCTGTTTCATAGGCTTCGGATCAGTGGTATTTGACTGCAGCATAGGGAGAGATACACTTGTCCTCCATAAATCCATAGTCAGGGGAGTAGATATTTCCTCAGGAAGGATGGTACCTGACGGGACTGTAATCACCAGTCAGGACTGTTCAGATGCTCTTGAGGATGCCACAAAAGACATGACCGAGTTTAAAAGATCAGTAGTCAGTGCCAATATTGACCTTGTGGAAGGCTACATAAAACTCGTAGAAGAGGGTTAAAAATAGAATCAGACTGCCTTTTTAAGATGTTAAAAACACTGAGAGACATTCAGAGAAGACCGGAAAATATTCTCAGAAATATTATGGAGAAAGAAAGGGGGAAGTCCGGAGCAGAAGAGTACTGAAAGAATTAAAGATATTTTCCCTCCAGTTTATCCAGAACCTTTTTTCCTTTATCTGTAAGCATGTATTTTTTCCAGGTCGTTTTCTCAGGGGTCAGACATTCGATTAAATCCCTGTCCTCAAGCTCTTTTAAAGCGCGGCTGATATTTTGCGTGGACCTGTTTACTTCATGAGCGATATCCGAAGCCCTTACCGCAGTGTGCCTTTTCATGGATTCCATCAGTATCAGGCGGCGGTCAACGCTGATGACCCACTTTGTCAGTTCATCCATTGAATTTTCAGTCATGTAAGTCAGATTCTCCAGTAAAAGCTTCCTATTGAGATAAGAAGTCACATAATATTTAAAATTTAATCATTATGTCATGCGAAAAACCATATGGTAAAGAGACGATTAAAGCATCTGGACAGGTGTAAAAGAACAGCACTCAAAGACGGGCTGGATCACAGGGTGCAGCGGCTAACCAGAAAAGCATACAATCTGAAATTAAATAACTGCTGATGAAAAAATAAAGAGCTGAAAAAGTAAGAACAGAGTCAAGGGTAAAGAAGATAAAAACAGAATCAGGGAAACAAAAAAAGAATAAAAACAAAAGAAAAAGGAAAAGGAATTCAGGCAAACTTTGCCAGAATTGCCTTAATATCCTTAAAAACCACATCTATGTCCTTTGTGCCGTCAAGAGTGACAAGTATGCCCTTTTCTTTATAGTAATTGATAAGCGGCTGGGTCTGTTTTTTGTAGACATCCAGACGGTTCTGGACAGCTTCTGCTTTATCGTCGGCGCGCTGGAAAACCTCGGCGCCGCATATGTCGCAGACATTGCCTTTCTTTGGCGGGTTTGAAACAGTGTGGTAGCTTGCCCCGCATTTGCACATAAGGCGCCCGCTTATTCTCCCTACAAGCTCCTCATCAGGAACCTCAAGGTTGAGGACAACATCAATCGGCTTTTCAATTTCATCAAGGATTACTTCCAGGGCATCAGCCTGAGGGATAGTCCTCGGGTATCCGTCAAGAATAAAACCCTTTTTGCAGTCTGCCTCTTTCAGACGGTTTTTAATAATGCCGATAAGCACCTTGTCAGGAACAAGTTCTCCCTTGTCCATGTATGCTTTGGCTGCAAGCCCCAGTTCTGTTCCTTCCCTAACGTTTGCCCGCAGGATATCCCCTGTGGAAATCTGTGGGATTCCGTAGAAATCAACCAGTTTTTTGGCCTGGGTACCTTTGCCAGCACCCGGGGGCCCGAAGAGTATTATATTCATTCGAAGATCCCTTTTTGTGTCCTTTTATTTGATTGTTTTCCTTTACTGATCTATGTTCAGTTAGCCCTGCATTTAAAGGTTTATCAGACTTTACTGCTCCCCGAAGAAGGAACGGATCATCGGGTGCATTTCCATCATCTGTTCGGAAGCTATGTCTTCATACAGACGGTACACGATACTTACAGTCAGCAAAAGCCCTGTACCTCCAGCACTTCCAAGAGTACCAAGCAGGCTTGCTATCAGGGTAAGTAATCCAATGAAAGCGCCGCCTATTACGGTAACCTTTGGGATGTAGCGCTGCATGACCTTTTCAATGCTGCTTATGTTCCGCCTGAAACCCGGGATCTGCATACCTGAGTTGAAGATCTTCTGGGCTGTCTGTTTAGCACCCATGCCTGTGGTCTCTATCCAGAAGAGAGCAAAGATAATTCCTCCTGCAATCAGAAACATAGCATCTATAAAGACATGCAGTGCAATCTGCCACGTAGCCGGAGCAGTTGCCCCATAGCCTGCAAATGACTGCTGTACGAGAGACGGAATCCAGTCATAGGGGCTGTTTATTGGAGACAGATAGTACATAATCCCATTCAGTGGAGTTGAGCCACTGAATTCTCCGAGGAAGGTAACCCCTCTGCCAGCAAGGATGATCCCGACCATCTGGATGTTAGCCTGAAGAGCCCTGACAAGAATCATGGGCAGGACTGATGCGTATATAAGCTTAACAGGGAAGCGGCCCCTTGCCCCTCTAACTGCACTGTGAGCGAGAGGGATTTCTATTCTTGTACTCTCCACATACACCACAAGCAGGAAGATAGTAACCGTGCTCAGGAGAGCAAGAATTCCTCCACTGACCAGTGCAAATATCAGGCCTTCACCGGATAAGAGGTAGTCCATCTCGGTATTCTGGAATATATAGATCCATTTAGGAATGAGTCCTACCGGAAGCCCATTTTCCATTTGCCAGTTAAAGATTCCTGTAACGATCTGCTGGGAGATTCCCGCAACTATGAAAAGCCCGACTCCTGACCCGATGCCCCATTTGGAGACAACTTCATCCATGAAGAGAACCAGAGCGCCTCCAATAAAGATCTGGACAAGGAGCAGTAAAGTGATCACTCCCAGGCCTACACCAAGAGTAGAAGCAAGCCCCGGATCCGGCTGGATATATCCACCAAGAAGCTGCGGTAGGGCCTCCAGAATGATCATGACAAAGACAAGAAACTTCTGAGCTCCCTGAAAAAAAGCCTGATCCCTGGGGTCCGAAAGGTCCATTTTTATAATATCTGCCCCGACAAGAAGCTGCAGGACAATGGAAGCCGTAACAATTGGCCCTATACCGAGGAGGACTAAAGATCCCGATGCCCCGGCAAAGAAGGCACGATATGATTCAAAAAGGTCAACAGAATCCTGAGACATTCCAAAGAGCGGCACATTTGCAAGAGCAAAGTACAGCACCAGAACTCCCAGAGTCCACCAGAGTTTATCTTTAAAGTGGACATGTTTTTCCGGACTTGCTACTGCAGGTAACTTATTAAAAAACGGTTCTAAGGTATCCCTGAGAGTCATCGATTACACCATTCAAAACATAAATTTTTTTACTATTTTAAATATTAGATTATGCTTTTACCGTATAAGATAAATGGTATATAGCACATCTAATATAAAAAGTTACTAAAAGAATGAAATAAGTAGGATCAGAATGACCTACTTATTCTGCATCGATGCAGCTTCCGCCAGCATTTTCGATTTTTTCGCGGGCAGAGGCGGAAAACTCCTCTGAAGTAACCACAAGGTTCTTTGTTACACGTCCGCTTCCAAGAACCTTCTCTATTCCGAGGTTTGCAAGGTTAATGTGGTACGCTCCGTCCTTGACTTCTGCAAGCCCTTCTTCAACAAGATAGGGAGCAAGTTCGTCGAGCTCTCCAACATTTACTATGGAAACGTCCTTTGAAACTTCATCAGGGCGCTTGAAACCGTGCTTTCCGTAGCTGTACCCACGCATCATAGCTCTTACAAAGTGGTGTTTGCAGCCACCGGCTTTTCCACGGCCTCCGCGGTTTCCGGCTCCACGCCTGTTTTTATGGGTCCCTCCTCCGCAGGTTCTGGACCCTCTGAACTTCTTAATATCCATTTAAACCACCTTATCTCATCTTGTGCAGGAGCACATTGATATCTTCACCGTGGTTTCCGAGCACGCCGCCCTGCTGGACTGTCCTCTTAATCCCTGCATGCCCTTTTCTGGGCGGGTGAAGCCTGAAAACAGGCTTCAGTTTGGGGACATCCTTAAGGGAGGCTTTTCCCTCAACAACTGCTTCGGCAAAGGCCTGGATGGAATCATAATCCGTGTTTTCACGGATATATTCTTCTGTGAGGCGAGTGTCGCCTTCAAGCCTTCCACGGTTTTCAAGGACCTCTGCAAGGGTCTTTGCATCGACTTTGCCGTATGCAACATAGTCCTTTACTTTCTGGACCATACCCCTGTAGTGAGGATCTTCCGGAACAAACACGCAGTGGTTAACTTTGTGCAGGCGGAGCATCTTCATTGTGTCCTCGATGGTATAGCGAACGTTGACCTGACCTCTCAGTCTCACAACGGCATACATCTCAGATTTCCTCCTTACCGTAGTACACAGGCAGCCTTATAACGTTGACCTGGTTAAGGGCGTCATAGGTAGCCTTTGCGAAGTTGAGGGTAGACCTGGTTGTCCCGAAGGTCTTGGTCCACACATCTTTAATCCCGGCTTTTTCAAGCACTTTGGTTGCAGTGTTACCTGCGGCAATCCCGAGACCTCTTGGGGCAGGGATGAGAGTAACACTTACACTACCTGCCTTTCCGGTAACCTCGTAAGGTACGGTGTGCGGCAGACCGCAGGCGCATTCCCAGGAACCGCATCCTCTGCGGATATAGGTAATGTTGAGCTTTGCAGCGTCGATTGCCTTGCGGATAGCAGGCCCGACCTGTACATCTTTTGCCTGTCCGAGCCCTACATAGCCGTTTCTGTTACCTACGATTACGGTTGCTCTGAACTTAACACGGCGGCCGGAGTCAGTCATCCTCTGGACCATGTTAATGTCGAGAACCTCATCTTCCAGGTCAGGAAGCAGCATATCAATTATCTGGGGTTCTCTAATAGGCAGGCCTGATTTGATTGCTTCATCCATGGAAGCAACCTGTCCTTCAACGACGAGTTTTCCAAGCCTGGTTTTCGGGACCCAATCTTGATCGAATGCCATTTAATCACCTTAACTAAATTCAGCAAAGATTTTCTCTTTGGTTGCTTCAAACTGCTCTGGCAGGTCTGAGCTCTCTTCTCTATATTCGGCTATGTGCTCTCCGCGGATCCTCTCGTCCGATGGGAACACTTCAGGGCTGTGCGGAATTTCAAAGCCTGAGTCTACAATCCCTTTCAGGGCAGCGTAAACTCTTGAACCTGCAGAGGAAGCCTGGAGACCTATGTCCAGAATGCCTCCTTCATAGCCCTTCTGCAAACTCTTCAGCCCGAATAAGAGCCCTGTAAGATATGCAGCCGTAGTGTTTCCGGTAGCTCCTGTGTAACCGTACTTTGCAAGTTCACTTGAAACGGCTGATGAGTATGTTATGTCCCCTTCAGGGGTTGGAGCTATTAACTGGATCTGAACGTTTCTTGCACTCTTTCTGACAACCACGCGGTCCTGCCTTGAAAGTAACAATTTAAGGCGGAGGTGGTAGTTAGTGCGTCCTTCTCTTCTTCTTCTAAAAGGAACCTTATATCTTGGTCCTGTTGCCATCTTCAGCTCCTCCAGGTTATTTCTTTAATAGTTTTTCGGACTCAAGGTGGGAGTTAAGGTGGGAAACGCTTCTGTATTCTCCGCCTTTTGCCTTTCTGTAGAGTCTGCAGTACACTGACTTTTCAAGTGCTCCTTCTGCACGCAGCTCCTTGAGCCTTCTTCTGAGAGCCCTGATCTTTTTCATCCACAGTTCCTTGCTGGGAGTACGGGCTCCTTTCTTACCCTTTCTGGAACCATGCCCCTTGCAGTGCCCGTATTTGCGCTTGGCAGCAAGAGCTCTGGCTCTGCCTCTGCTAACTCCTCTTACAGGCTTTGCCTTAATGGTACCTTTCTCAATGAGTCCGCGGATATCTTCTCTTGTAATTGCGGAAGCGATTTCTTCGGAGGCTTCGGGGTTAAGCCATACCCTGTCAAGCCCGCATCCAAGAACTTTAGAAGCCAGTCTTCTCTGGTTGGCCAGGTCTGACATTTTACTCACTCCTTCCAGGGTTCAGGACTTTAATCCCGGCTTCTTCGGCTTTTGCAATAATAATAGCTTTCTTTTTTGCGCCTATCTTTGCTGCGATTCTGATAGCTTCGAAAGACGGGTCAACAAGCTCAAGCTCCGCAATGCTGGAAATAAGAACATCAGAATAACCCGACGGGTGCAGGCCTTTAACTGCTGCAGGGCTTCCGTACCCTACCTGAGCAAGAGCACCTTTTGAAACATACTTTGTGCGCTGTTTGCTCTGGCCACCTCTCGGGCGTCTCCAGTTATCATCAAGTTTTTTGAACTTGTGGCTGCAAGCTCTCTTGAACTGGGGCTTCTTTCCTTTGAGAACCTTTCTCACATTGAATAAACGCCTGGATTCAGGATCCATATCAAGGGAAACAGTGGTGCCTTCTTTGTTGTTTTCTGCCATCATAACCACCTTCAGGCCTTCTGCACTATGTAGATTCCATCCTGGAAGATCCTCGGATCGAACCTCTTAATCTTGGTCTTCTGTTCTATGTTCGCGGCAGTCTGCCCGACATCTTCCTTGTTAATACCGGTAATGGTGACTTCATTCCCGCTTACCTTTACCTTTGTCTCGCCAAGTATTTTTGCTACCCTTGGCTTCTTTTCTCCAAGGAAGTTCCCGATAACCAGGGTTTTGCCTTCAACTTTTACCTGCATGGGGAAGTGAGCGTACACGATAGTCATCTTGCACTCAAAGCCTTCACTTACGCCTATCATCAGGTTCTTGATATGGGAAGCAAAAGTTCCTACCATGGCTTTCTGTTCCTTCCTTGAGGACTCAGCATCCACGACTACTTCGCCTTCCCTTACTTCAATTCTGATTCCAGGGTACCAGAACTTTCTTTCGACAGTTCCTTTGGAGCCCCTGGCAGTAAAAACATCCTGAGAGAGAGAGACGGAAACCCCTTCAGGAATCTCTATTGTTCTTGCAATCTCCTTAACCATTTCCTGTTCCCTCCTCAGTATACATAAGCAAGAAGCTGCCCACCGATCTTCTTATCACGGGCCTCGTACTGGGACATGACACCGCTTGAAGTGGTTATAATAAGGGCACCAAAGTTCTTTGCTGGCAGGAACTGCTTTTCCCAGCGTTCAAAGCTGGCTGTTCCTACTGAATACCGCGGCTTAATTGCACCGCACTTGTTAATTCTTCCCACAAGGGTAACGCTGTAGATTCCGGCTTTTCCATCGTCGATAAACTCGAAATCTCCAATGTAGCCGAGATCCTGCATAACCTTCAGGACGTTGCCTATGTTCTTTGAAGCAGGCCTGACAATACAGGAGCTCTTCCCAATGGCTTCAGCATTTTTGATAGTGGAAAGGGCGTTTGCAAGAGGATCAAGTAATACCATTTAAATCACCTTAAGAATACTTCTCAAAGCCCATCTCGTGGGCAATCTCCCTGAAGCAGTGCCTGCAGAGGTAGATGTCGTATTTGCGGACAAGACCCTGCTTTCTTCCGCACCGCTTGCACTGGTTAACTCCTCTTCCGGATTTGTCTATTGTATCTGTCATTTACATGACCTCCACGCCGTAACTTTCGTTAAGGAAAGCGATCGCATCGTCCACTGTGACCCTGTGGCCAGTCGGGATCTTGCGTTTTGCAATTCTCCTCTTGCAGATCCTGTCTCCAGGGCGCTTGAGTACAACGGTTACGTCCATTCCGAAAACTCCGATGTTGGGGTCGTATCTCATGCCCGGAAAGTCAGTGTGTTCTTCAATTCCGAAAGAAACATTTCCGAGAGAATCGAACTGAGCCCTGCTCAGAGTCTTTTCGATGATCCCTAAAGAGGTTTCAAGGAACTCATGGGCTTTCGGACCCCTGAGGGTTACCTTGCATCCAATGGGTTCATTCTTCTTGATTGAGAATGCAGGAAGAGTCCTTTTGGCATAGCACCTTACGACTTCCTGGCCTGTGATGGTCCGGAGGATTTCTTCGGCATTTACAAGGTGCTGACCGCTTTCTCCAACACCCATGTGGACAATTACTTTCTCAACTACAGGGGTGCGCATGGGGTTACTCATGTATCTCACCGCCAAGCCTTATTTCAGGTTTGTCCTTGCCAATAACGATTACGTAATCCTCGATTGTTTCGAAATCGGTTTCTCCGGAAATCATTACTGTATTGTGCCTGGAACTCTTAACTTCCCTGATCTCCATAATCTTTCCGGTTTCGCCTGAGTGCTGGCCGCCTATAACCATTGCAAGGTTGCCGACCTCAAACTTCAGGTGCTTAACTACCTGCTTGTCAGGAATGGAAAGGATCAAAGAGTCCTTTGTCCCGTACTCGTTAGAGCCGAGGATATTGGTTCCGTCATTGAGGTTAAGCTGTACTTTTCCTCCCTTAAGGGTTGTCTTGTTGTTGATCCTGCACAGCTTGTTCACGTTAGTTTCGTTGAGCTTGTGGAGGGTAAGACGTCCCTTCTCATCCTGGAGCATCCTGTATGCTTCATTTACGAGTGGAAGTGTAATTACATCAAAGAGTCCTACCGGGAACCTGAGGTCTTTCCTGGGAATTCCGTCAACAAGGACTTTTCCTTCGACGAGAATCCTTTTACCTTCCCTGTTGTTGTCAACAAGTTTGAGAATGTCCCTAATTATGAGTCCGAGCGGAAGACTGCGTGACCGGCTGTGAGGCCCAGGGACAGTGGTGGAGATCCACTTATTGCCTTTTTTCCCGACCTTCCAGCTCTTAGGAACTGATAATCTTTTCTGGTGTGTCACAAAATCACCTGCCTCACTTCTTAATGCTTGACGCTCTGCGCCCGTCTTTCATTTCCAGTTTTGTGATCATGACATTGGAGGGGTTAATGGGCCTTGGGACTTCGGTGCCGTCCACTTTTGTGGAAATTACTCCATCCACCTGAATTGTACCGTCCATAAGGGATACGGACTGGACTTTTCCTTCAGTGCCCTTGAAGTCTCCGCGCATGACCTTTACTGTGTCGCCAGTGATAACTGCAGCACTTCTTGTGCCGTACTGTTTGGCAAGTGCTTCACTGAGCCTTGCACCCATGAATTTCTGCCTGATATGGAGAGGTGCAGTGTATCTTGCCTTTCTCTGTTTCCTGGGCTGTTTGGATACCATTGCATTCACCTCAAACAATAATGGATGCGGTTGTCCCGATCTTCGGGTACCTTTCGGCAACTTCCCTGGCAACAGGTCCTTTTATGTCAGTGCCTTTGGGGATTCCTTCTTCGTCCGTGATTACCATTGCATTGTCTTCAAATGAGACATGCAGACCATCCGGACGGCGAATCTCCTGTTTCTGGCGGACCACGACTGCAAGGAGAACCTGTTTCCTCATTTCGGGTGTGCCTTTCTTTACGGACACAACGCACATGTCACCAATTCCTGCGCAGGGCATTCTGTTCTTGACGCCTCTGTACTTTTTGACAGATATGATCTCTACTACTTTAGCCCCTGTGTTGTCCACGCAGGCAATCTGGGCACCCGCATTGAGTGCTCTTGGGATGTTTGAGCGTATGCCTTTCATTTTGGCACCTCTGCTTTGACGACAACGTAGGATTTGGTTTTGCTTATAGGTCTGCACTCTGCAATAGTGACAATGTCACCTACTTTTGCGGAAATGCAGGCCGGGTTATGTGCATGAATCTTCGAGCGTCTCTTTTCATATCTCTGATATTTCGACACCAATTTCATGTATTGCCTTTCGATGACTACCGTATTGTCCATTTTGCTGCTGACCACGGTACCCACAAGGATCTGACCTCTTACCGGAAGTGTTCCGTGGAAGGGACAGTATGCATCGTCACATTCCTCTGATGGCGCCGGTATATTTAATCCAATATCTCTTGCCATGAATTTAGCCCCATTTACGTAGCTTTTTAATGTTCTTGATCCGATTTTCGGGTTGTGAGAGCAGCAGGTTTCCCTGAATTTTAACGAATATATCGGATCTGCGGCCTTTTTCTGAGAGCTCGGCAGGGATCCGGAAAACAAATTCCGAATCCGCCTTGGGAATCTTCAGTTCCCGGGACTCTGAGTTTTCTATCACAAGCATATTTTTCGTCTCGTTGATTACTCTGCCCCGGATTCCAATTAATGATGGATTGGTGGAATTGCTCACCTTGATCTCGAGCCCTATCAGTTCATGAAAGATAAGATTCGAAGGCAGAATTTCCACTTTAGATCTCATTTAGCTCATGCTGAATTGTCTTTATCCGGGCAATCGTTCTCCTGATTTCTCCGATCCTGCCAGGGTTATCCGGAGCTCCACCAGCTGAGGTGAGGGCTCTTTCCCTTACAAGTTCATTATTCAGGTTTTCGAGTTCGTCAGCCCGTTCTTCAAGTGACATAGTCCGGATTTCGCGGGTCCTGAGAATTGCCATTATTCCTTAGCCTCCTTGTGGACTCTTGCCATGGGATGCCAGTAGTCATAGCCCTCATGCTTGTGCTGCCAGACACCGTTGACCTGCCTGCGGACTTCCTCAGAGCCTTCGACGTAGATAAGTTCAGCTTCTTCAAAATCTTCGGCTGCCTCAACCGGGACTTCTTCAGCTTCTTCGGGCTCTGCAATTTCAACTTCTTCTACTGGTGCAGGAGCAGGTGCAGGAGCTTTTACCTTTGCAGCTTCCTTTCTGGGAGCTGCTGCCGGTTTCTCAGCCGGCTTCTCGGCAGGCTTTTCAGCAGGTTCTGCAACTTCGGCTGGTTCCTTAACTCTGTATGAATCGGGCAGGATAACGCCAGGCTGAATAATTCTTACTTTGCAGCCAAGGGTTCCGAGCTTTTTAATTGCTACTGCAAACCCTTCATCCACGACTTCTTCTACAGGGTGTCCGGAGTGCTTTATGTATCCATCAACGAACTTTTCTACTCTTGACCTTGCTCCGGTAAGCTTTCCGGAGATTACGACTTCACAGCCAAGAGCGCCTGCGTTCATGACTGCCCTGAGGGTGTTGTGTCCGGCTTTTCTGAAGTACCAGCCCCTCTCAATGGAAGCTGCAAGCCTTGATGCCATCATCTGGGCATTGAGTTCAGGCTTCTTGACCTCCTGAGCGTCAATCTGCGGGTTTTCGAGGTTGTATTTTGTTGCAACGTCACGGGTAAGTTTTCTGATGACCTTCCCGGCTTTCCCGATTACCATCCCCGGCTTTTCGGAGTAGATAATAATCTGAGTGCCCATGGGGGTCCTGTTAAGCTCCATACCGCCGTATCCAGCTCTGTTAAGCTGTTCTGCAAAGTACTCGTCCATGGAGGCTTTTACATACCCGTCATTGACGAACTTTCTCTCTATTGCCATTTAGCGCACCTCGGAGAGAATCATCTCGATATTTACAGTTTCTGTATCTTTGGGCGTTGCCCTTCCTCTGGCTCTTGGCATGAACCCATGAATCACTCTTCCGCGCTGAACGGCAGCATGGATAATGTACATGTTTGCAGGTTCAAGACCTTTGTACTCGGCATTGCTCTCTGCGTTTTTAAGGACCTTTAAGATCTCTTTTGAAGCGCTGATAGGATATCTTCCTGCAGCCATGGGACCTTTCCTGTGACCGGTTCCCTCATGGTGTCTCTTGAAGGGCACTGCCTGCTTCATGGCAATTACGTCTTCGAGGAACTTCCTTGCTTCTGAGGCTTTCATGCCCTTAATCTTGCAGCAGACTTCACGGGACTTCTTGGGAGAAATGTGAAGTTCAGAACCCATAGCTTTAGAGGTTGTTTCAGGGTCTCCATTGACTGAGTAATTGATTCTTGCCATTCCCTTTCACCTCATTTCAGCGGTACGAACTTGCTTGAACGGGTTGCTCCCACACCAGCACTGCCGTGGTTAACTTTTGCTCTTGTAGGTGCGAATTCTCCGAAGCGGTGCCCGATCATTTCAGGCTGGAGCTCTACATTTACAAACTCTTTCCCGTTGTGGATTTCGATAGCTGTTCCGATCATTTCGGGGAGAATAATCATGTCCCTGTGGTGAGTTCTGATTTTCTTTCCTTCCTTGAACTCGTGCAGGACTTTTTTCTGCCCGTCAGTAAACCCGCGTTTGATGCTCCTGCGCTCTCTTGCAGGCAGAAGTTCTGCAAACTCTTCAAGGCTTAGCTCCTGAAGTTCTGAGACGGTCTTCCCGCGGTAGGTATACTCACCCTTTCTCTTTGGTAACCTTGATGATGCTTTTTTTGCCATAACGAATACACCTCATCAGCGCTTCATTCCGGTCCTTCTTGCTGCAATCAGTCCGACCTTTCTTCCGGGCGGGGCATTCCTGCTAACCGTGGTTGGCTTACCCGGGTGTTTCCAGGCACCTCCACCGAACGGGTGGTCACGCGGGTTCATGGCAATACCTGAAGCCCTTGGATACTTTGCAGCCCTTGTTTTCAGTTTGTGGTATTTTTTTCCGGCTTTGAGCCATGGTCTGTCAACTCTGCCACCGCCGGCAACAATGCCGACAACTGCCCTGCACTTGGGGTTAAGCCACTTTATGTTGCCTGAGGGCATGGCCACTGCAGTCCTGTTCGGCTCGTGGGTTACAACGGTTGCATATACTCCGGAGGAACGGACAAATTTGCCGCCGTCGTTTGGCTTGGATTCGATGTTGCAGATGAAGAAACCTTCAGGCACATTTCCTATAGGCACAATGTTGCCCGGCTTTACTTCGGCATCGTCTCCGCATTCGATAATGTTCCCTACTGCAATACCTTCGGAAGCAAGAAGGAAAAGTTCCTCTCCGTTTTCAAAGGCAACTTTTGCTATAGGGGCTGAACGGGCAGGGTCGTGTTCGATGTTGATTACTTCTCCCTGAATTGAAGTATTTTCATCCACACGGGGGTGCCTGAGATCTGCCTTGTACTTGTGAGAAGGAGCTCTGTAGGTTGGAGTGCCTCTACCCCTGTTCTGTGATATAATTCGTTTACCCATGGATCACACCTCACATAAGTCCTATCCGGGTTGCAATCTCATGTGCCGCTTCAGGTTCTTCAAAGGCAAGGACTGCTTTCTTTGTACCCTTCATTGTGGTCATGGTCCGCACGGATTTTACTTTGAACCCGTACATCTTCTCAACATCTTCCACGATCTGCTTTTTGTTTGACCTGGTGTCAACGATGAACTGAAGCTTGTTTTCGTCAAGCAGCATCATCGCTTTTTCAGTAACAAATGGATAATTGATAGAACTCATTGGAATGCGCCCTCCAGTTTTCCAATTGCAGACTCTGTCCAGACAGTAAGGCGACCTGCGTGAGTACCCGGTGCGAGCAGTTCGGCATTCAGTGAGTCTACTGTTACGACATCTACTCCGGAAAGGTTTCTTGCAGCCTTCAGGATAGGTGAGTCTTCTCCTGCAACAATCAGGACACTCTTTTTGTGCTTGTATTTTCTGCCTCTGAGCTTTCCGCGACCGGCTCTGATGTGCCTTCCGTATTTTGCCCTGAGTACGTCTTCATAAAGACCTGCAGCTTCGAGGAACTCTATTACCTGCTTTGTCCTCTCAAGGTTTTCAAGGTCGTTTACTGCAACAATCGGAAGTTCAGCTTCAAAGATGTGCCCTCTAAGGCTTACGAGAGTGGGATCTCTGGTTGCTGCGATTGCAGAGCGGATTGCATAGCGGCGCTCTTTTGTGTTGACTTTCTCGCTCCTGTCAGCTTCCGGCTTTGGAGGGTGGGCTCTTCTTCCGCCTTTTGCGTGCGGGACTCTTGCAGCTCTGCTGCTGTTTACGAGCCTTGGGACGTGGGATACGCCTCTTCCAGAACCCCAGCCTCTTGCGGAAGTCTCCATACCTGCGTAGAGGCGGGGACCGTAGGGCTGAAGCCTGTTTGCCTGTGCTGCGAGCACTGCCTTTTTAATGAGGTCAGGGCGGTAGTCTACATCAAACACTGCAGGGAGCTCGATTTCCCCAACAGCTTTTCCTGTGAGGTCTATGGTTTTTGCTGTAGCCATCTTAGATTACCCCTGCTTGGATTCCCTGCTTATGTACAGGATGTTCGGTTCGCCAAGGTCGGCTTTCTTTGCCCTGATCGGGTCTCTGAGCCTTATAAGCCTCTTGGAAGGTCCAGGAACACTGCCTTTTATCAGCACGTAGTCCCCGCGGACGAGACCGTAGTTAAGGAACCCGCCTTCTGGAGTGACTTCTGACCCGTCGGACCCGATCTTGAGGATGCGCTTGTTAAATTCAGTTCTCTGGTGGTATCCCATCTGACCCATCTGCGGGACTCTCCAGGAAACGTGAGCCGGATGCCACGGACCAAGGGTACCGATCTGCCTTAAGCTTCCCTGCCTGGAGTGCTTGCCCTTCATGAGCTGGATGCCCCAGCGCTTTACAGGACCCTGGGTACCTTTACCTATGGTAATTGCGGCTGTGTCAACAACGGTTCCGTTCTTGAAAACGTCTTTGACGCTGACAAGGGTACCGAGGATTGATTTTGCATATTCGAATTTGGTGCCGAGGTCTTTTGCACTGATTCCGGATTCCATGATGTCCGGCACCTTTTTGGGGACACCGGTAAGGCTCTTTGGCAGGGTGTAGGTGACTGCCTTTATGTCGCTTACTCTGCCTTCTTCGATCAGTTTTCCGATAGCTTCAAGACCTTCAGCCTGGTTGCCTGATGCAGGGATTGGGATCCTGCGCTTGAGTTCAGGGTCAAGGTCTGCTGCCCATACCTCAGCGATTGCCTTTTCTCCGGTGCTGTCTTCTGAGTAAGCCCTGACGGCTGCGACCCTTATTGCAGGAGTTTCGATTACAGTCACAGGCACGGAGATCTCCATACCCTGGGTAAGGCTGTTCTTTATATCATCAACCATGATTACGTGGGTCATACCCACCTTATAGCCTGCAAAACTCTGCAGCTTTGGCTCGCCCGTAGCTTCCGGCCAGGCTCTGAACCTTGGAATGTGGCTCTTAGCCCTCTTGCGCGGACTGAATGCGAGGGAACCTCGTTTTGGTCGGTGTATGCTTGCCATATTTCTACTCCGTAAACTTCAATTGAAATGCCAGTCCCTCCGGTCGGAGCAATAGGAGTGACAAAAGAGAAATGCACTGGATTTTCCCGAACGCTACCAGGCTGGGGAGGGATGTCATCAGACCTGCCGGCATAAAGCCTCGAGCAGACCGGAGTTCTGTACTCTCGGTACCCTACATTCCTTCAGGCATCTGCAGATATTCGGTTCCCTTCTGTTCCTGCCTCTGCAGGAAACTATGATTGAAGGACCGACCTTACGATCCTGGCAGACCCAAATCCAGGCACTCGGCCCTGATTTGAAACATATAGCTATCTGATTTTGAAACTTCAGTGTTCAGTAACCTTATATCTTATTCAGTTAATCTGATTTTGAAACTTCAGTATTCAGCAACTGCAACCGCAACTCATCGAAAACCTGAAACAGTTTCGTGCGATTTTAGACGCCTCCGAGGCGCCAAAAGCGGGCGTTTCAAAGCATTGGCCCTTTGACACTCATGTTGATCCGACTTTTCTCACTGGCTTATATTCAATGCAGGAAATTCAACCGCAAAAACGGCAGAAAGCCCTTACTTCCGGAGATATCCGGGAGTTTAGCATTAAGCATCACATTGATCTGATTAAACGCTTCAAGCATAAATGCCTGAAACTTCACATCTCTGATGTACTTTGCCTTTAAAGGGCATATCTATTATATAAAACCTTTGCAGAGGAAGAGGAAAAATAAGAAAGAAGAATCAATGGCAGGAGAGAAAATATAAAGTAAACTTGAAAGTTGAAGGTTGTTGAACCTCCAGGATGTATAGTGTGAAGTGCCCTATATCCCTATATAATACATTCAGTACAACAGACATTTTCAGGGCAGCAACTGTTAAAAAGACCGTACTTCCTGTAGATTTCTTCCACAACTCTGGAAACAGAGAATGCAATTGGTTCTCTGAATTCTTCTCATTTGCTGGCACAATTAGAACTTATTTAAATAAGTTTCGGGATGAATGTGAAAAAACATGTCAATGCATTCATTTCATATGAAGGACTGTTTAACACAGAATATGCCGCGACTAAAATCAGATGCCTGATTATGTTGAAGAAATTTGTCGATAGAAAGAAGCTTTTT
>Ga0208826_1001176_pt1 | contig 22919 bp, 22 predicted proteins | sample AD_UKC115_MetaG_FD_184451 | JGI IMG/M metagenome (GOLD analysis project Ga0208826, IMG submission 184451) | Active sludge microbial communities of municipal wastewater-treating anaerobic digesters from Hong Kong - AD_UKC115_MetaG (SPAdes)... | ecosystem: Engineered > Bioreactor > Anaerobic >...
CCTGTTGGCCATGACGCGCACCGACCTCGAACTGCACGGTACGCTGCACTGCGTGCTGGTGGACGAGGCGCAGTTCCTGAGCAAGGCGCAGGTGTGGCAGCTCACCGAGATCGTCGATGCGCTCAACGTTCCGGTGCTGGCCTACGGCCTGCGCACCGACTTCCAGGGCGAGTTGTTCGAGGGCAGCCAGTACCTGCTGGCCTGGGCCGATTCCATCAGCGAGATCAAGACCATCTGCCACAGCGGCCGCAAGGCGACCATGGTGGTGCGTGTGGACGAGCACGGCCGCGCCGTCACCGACGGTCCGCAGGTGCAGATCGGCGGCAACGAGCGCTACGTCTCGGTCAGCCGCGCCGAGTTCAAGAGGATCGTGCGCGGCGAGGGGCGCATCGAACTGCAGCAGCCGGAGCTGCCGCTTTCGCCGCGCGATCCGGCGTGAGCGGCCGCCACGGCGGCACGCTCAGCGCTGGCAGCGGGCGCAGAAGAACGTGCTGCGCTGCCCCAGGGTGACGGCGCGGATGGGCGTGCCGCAGACCTTGCAGGGCGCCCCGGCGCGGCCGTAGGCGAACAGTTCCTGCTCGAAGTAGCCCGGCGCGCCGTCGGGGGCGAGGAAGTCGCGCAGGGTAGTGCCGCCGCGGCGGATGGCGTAGGCGAGGATGCGCTTCACCTCTGCGGCCAGGCGCGCATAGCGCGCGCGCGAGACTTCGCCCGCGGCGCGGCGCGGGTGGATACCCGCGGCAAACAGCGCCTCGCTGGCGTAGATGTTGCCTACGCCCACCACGACCTTCTGGTCCATCAGGAACAGCTTCACCGCCGCCGCGCGGCCGCGCGACAGGTGCCACAGGTAGTCGCCGTCGAAGGCCTCGCCCAGCGGTTCGGGGCCGAGCCCTGCCAGGAGCTCGTGCGTTTCGCCCGGCGCCTGCCACAGCTGGCAGCCGAAGCGGCGTGGGTCGGTGTAGCGCAGCAGCTGGCCGGAATCGAGCTGCCAGTCGATGTGATCGTGCTTGCCCGCCGGGGTGGCAGCCGGCAGCACGCGCAGCGAGCCGGACATGCCCAGGTGCAGCAGCGCGCTGCCGGCCGCCGTGTGCACCAGCAGGTACTTGGCGCGCCGCTCCACGGCGTCGATGCGCTGACCCGGCAGCTGCGCGCGCAGGCCCTGCGCGATGGGCCAACGCAGCTGCGCCTGGCGCACGGCGAGCGCGGTGACGCGGCGTCCGACCAGATGCGGGGCGATGCCGGCGCGGGTGGTTTCGACTTCGGGCAGTTCGGGCATGGCAGGCGAGGAGTGGGGCCGGAAGCGCGCCGATCAAGCCGCGGCGCGAACGAACACGGAGAAGATCGCTGCGCTGGGCGGGCTCATCGCGGCCCGTCCTAGGGCGCTGGCGCCAGCAGCGCCTGCACCGCGGATTCGTCGTAAACGTAGACCAGATCGAGATCGCGGCGCCGCACGCAGTAACCAACGTCACCGCGCCACAGGGTCAGCGCCCGCACGGAACCGTCGCTGGCGCGCAGTTCGACCGTGTGCATCGCGCCCGCCGGCGCGGGCACTTCGGCCGCCGCCAGCACGCGCGTGGCTGCGACGGCTTGCCACGCGGCCAGCAGATCGGGGCGATCGACACCGTCCAGGCGCAGCGCCACGGGCGCGCTGCCGGCGGCCACGCGCCGGTCGAGTTCGTTCTCGGCGGGCGCGAACAGCCAGGCGCTGAAGCGGTCGGGCACCAGCCAGACCTCGTCGCCGCGGCGCACGTAGCGCTCGCCGCGGATGGCGTCCGTGGCGCCGAACTCGAGGTGCTGCGCGGCGATACCGGCGTAATCGACCGTTGCCTGCGGCGGCGCGAGGCCGAGCTTGCGCAGGTCGGGGGCCGCATCCTCCAGGCGTTTGCGCAGCGGCGCCGAGGCGATGCCGAGCAGGCGTTCCACAGCCTCGGACTCGGCCGGCAGGTCGTAGGGCTCGCGCATGCGCCAGCCGCGGCCCTGGCGCTCGAAGCGCCGCAGGGGCCCCTCGACCGTGCGCACGCGGATCGACTGCACCGCGGCCGCGTCGAAGCCGGCCAGCAGACGCGGCAGGTCACCGCCCGCCTCGCGTCGCAGCTGCCACCAGGCCATGCCGCCCAGCGCCAGCACGGCCAGGGCCAGCAGCAGCGTGGCGCGGGCCTGGCGGCGCATGCTCAGCGCCGCCGCCGGCGCCAGGCGATGAAACCGCCGGCGGCAAGCAGCAGCAGCGGCAGCGCCACCAGGAAGCCCACACTGATCGTCCCCAGGCCGCGCTGGCTCAGGTCGAGGCTGCGGTCGGGGGCGCCGCGATCGGGCACCTCGATGAGGGCGTCGTCGGCCAACAGCCAATTGAACAGGCGCTGGCCGAACTCGCGGTTGCCGCCGTTGCCGAGGTAGGCGTTGGAGAGGAAGTCCGCATCGCCCAGCACCGCAGCGCGCTGTTCGCGCTTGGCTGGGCTGGGTGAGAGCCGCGACAGGGCGAAGCCGAGATCGAGCGGGCCGCGGATCTCGCCCGCGTCGGCGTCGTAGCGGATCGCCGCCGCGACCTCGCCGGCCTTGGGTATGTGGCCGAGCTCGGTCCAGCTCTGCGCGCTGGTGCGCAGCAGCGGCCTGGCGTCCCACGCCGCGCCGGCGAGCAGGCCCAGCGCGCTGGCCTGGGGGTAAAGCGTGGCCAGGTCGAAGCCGCGCGTGGTCGCCTGTGCGGGGTACTGCGTGATCAGCACGAAGCTCGGATCGCCCAGACCCTGTGCCGCGCCGGCCCCGTCCACGGCCACGCCAGGCAGCACGCGCACCGACAGCGCCTGCGCCAGCCAGGCGCTGTCGGCCGCGGAATCTGGTTCGGTCAGCCACAGCAGGTTGCCACCGCCGTCGAGCCAGGACTGCAGCGCCTCGCGCGCGCCGACGCCAAGGGCGGCGCGCGGATCGGCCACGACCACGAGATCGGTGTTCTCCGGCACGCGCGCACCGCTGCCCAGAGCCAGCGGCACGCTGCGCACGCCCTGCTGCGCCAGCAGCGCGGCGAAGGTGCCGAAGTCGGCGTTGGCGGCGCCGTCGGCGCGGCGCTCGCCGTCGCCAATGAGGAAGGCGGCGATGCGCGTGTGGCTGCGCGACAGGCGCAGCAGGGCATTGCTGAATTCCCGCTCGGTCAGCACCTTCAGGCGCTCGCTGCGCTCGCCGTAGTGCAGGTCGAGTTCGCCGTCGATGCGCACGCCTTCGCGGCGCATGGCGGCCGGATCGGCGTCGGGATCGACAAACTCCAGGGCGATGTCCGGCTTCACGCGCTGGTAGCGCGCCACGAAGTCGGCAATGGCCTGGCGCAGTTCGCCGCCCTGACTGGCGTAGGACACCACGCGCACCGGGCGATCGAGCGTGCGCAGCAGCTCCGCACTCTGCGCCGAGAGCGAGCCGCGCTGGGCGTAGCTCCAGTCGCGCTCCGCGCGCCAGCGCGTGCTGAAGAAGGCCAGCAGCGCCACGAGCGCCAGCAGCAGCGCCGCATGCAGCAGGTCGTGCAGGCGCCGCGACATCAGCCCAGGCTCCGCAGGGCGCCCAGGCGGCGTGTGGCCAGGCCCAGTGCCAGCAGGGCGAGCAGGGCGAAATACAGCGCATCCACGCTGGCCACGATGCCGCGGAAGAAGGGCTCCAGGTGCGTGGGCAGGGCCAGATAGTTGATCAGGCCGTTGCCGACGCCCTGCAGGCGCGCGCCGGCATCGATCACGGTGAGCAGGAGATTGAGCGCCACCGCGATCGCCGCGGCGAAGGCGGGCTGGTCGCTGAGGCTGGACGCATATACCGCCAGCGCGGCCAGCGCGCCGGCCTGCAGCGCCAGACCCAGGCCCGCCGCAGCCAGCTTGCCGACATCCAGGGTCGTGCCCGCGGCCAGGCTCAGGGGCATGGCCAGCGCCAGCGCGATCAGGGCCAGTGCATACAGCCACAGGGCCAGCCACTTGCCCAGCACGATGGGCGCATCGCCGATGCCTGCACCGAGCAGCAGGACCAGGCTGTGGGCGCGGCGCTCGCCGGCGATGGCACGCATGCCGAGCAGCGGGATCAGCAGCAGGAACAGGTTGGCCAGGGTGCGCAGCACCGGCACGGCCACAAGGTCGGTCACGCCCGGCGCGTCGGCGTGGCCGGCCAGCTTGGGCGCAAGCTGCAGGAAACCGTCCAGCGACAGCAGGAAGTAGTAGGCGAGCAGGGCCAGCGTGGCCGCCGCGAGCGCCCAGGGCCAGACGCTGACCGCCATGCGGCGCAGGTCGTGGCGGGCGATCAGCCAGGCGGCGCTCATGCGGCCTCCGCCGCGCCGGCGGCGATGCGCAGGAAGCGGGCTTCCAGGTCGGCATCGGGGGCGCCGATGTGGCACAGGCGACCGCCGTGCAGGATGGCCACGCGGTCGCACGCGGCCTGGGCTTCGGCCAGCTGGTGCGTGGACAGGATCACGCCCTGCTGCTCGCGCAGGCCGCGCACCAGCTCGCGCATGCGCACGGCCTGCACCGGATCCAGGCCCGAGGCCGGCTCGTCCAGCACCACCAGGGCCGGCGCATGCAGCAGCGCCTGGGCCAGGCCCACACGCTGCTGGAAGCCCTTGGACAACTGCCCCACGAGGCGCCGCTGCACCTCGCCCAGGTCGCAGCGCGCGATCTCGCGCGCCACCGCCGTACGGGCCGCCGCGCGGTCGAGGCCGCGCAGGCGCGCGCAGAAGCCGAGGTATTCGCTGACGCTCAGTTCGGCGTGCAGGGGGGCGCGTTCGGGCAGGTAGCCGATGCCGCGCCGCGCCCGTTCCGGCGCGTCGTACAAATCGGTGCCGTCGAGGCGCACGCTGCCGCTGTCCGGCGCCAGCACGCCAGCGATCACGCGCAGCGTGGTGGACTTGCCCGCGCCGTTCACACCGAGCAGGCCCAGCACCTCGCCGCGCCGCAGCTCCAGCGCCAGCTCGCACAGCACCGCGCGTCCCGCGAGCGAACGCGAGACGGCGTGGAGTTGCAGCAGGGGCGGCGCGGCGGCGGGCTCGGTCACAGGGCCGCGATTGTTGCCGCGGGCGCGGCGGGGGGCAAGGTCGCCGGTCGACGCCGCTTTGACGGGGCGATCGGCCGCAGGCACGATCGCGCGGCCTGCGCCGGTGCGGCGCGGCGATCGCTCCCCACCGCCCTGGAGGTTCCGTGCGTCGCGCGACCGCAGCTTCCGCCTGCTTCCTGGTGCTGCTGCCGGCGGCGGGCGCGGCCGCTGGCGAGGCCGCGCCGGAGAATCGGCAGGCCCTGACGCAGTGGATGATCGCGCGCGAGCGGGCCTGGGCGGAGCAGTCCTGCGGCAAGGGCTGGGTGCTGTCGGACTTGCTTGCGCCCGACTTCCAGGGCACGTCGCCCAAGGGCAAGCGCTATGCGCGCCCGTCGGCGGCGCCGCCCGCCGATCCTTCCACGCCCTTCCACAGCGACTGCCGCCTGCTCCAGGCCGAGGTGCGCTTCTTCGGTCCCGACGTGGCCGTGGCCTATGGCTCCGAGTCCAGCGTCGCGCCGCTGCCCGACGCGCGGCAGGAGCGGCGTTGCCTGGTCTGGACCGACACCTGGCTGCGTCGCGACGGCCGCTGGCAGATCATCGCGGCCCAGGACACGCGCATCGACTGTCCGACCGACTGAAGGGTCTGCGGCCACCATGCCGCGCGCCGGGGTCCGGTCCGGCGGGGCGTGTCGGGCACGCCGAGCCCGTGCGCCGGCGTACTGCGCCGGCCGCCGGCGGGCTGGAGATTCCTTAACGCGATCCCATGTAAGCTCGCGGGCGCGGTATCCGCGCTTCCCTCTTCCATGGTGTTTGCATGCTTCATTCCGTGCTGGATTTCCTTGCCGGCGGTTTCGTCCACGCCTCGTGGCCGACCCTGCTGGTGTATTTCATCGTCGTCACCCAACTGACGATCTTCTCCGTCACCCTGTACCTGCACCGCAGCCAGGCGCACCGCGGCGTGGACTTCCATCCGGTCGTGGCGCACGTCTTCCGCTTCTGGTCGTGGCTGAGCACGGCCATGGTGACCAAGGAATGGGTGGCCATCCACCGCAAGCACCACGCCAAGTGCGAGACGGCCGAGGATCCGCACAGCCCGCAGTTCTACGGCATCAGGAAAGTGCTGCTGGACGGCGTGGACCTGTACCGCCAGGCCCGCCGCGATCGCCAGACCATGGAGAAGTACGGCCGCGGCACGCCCGAGGACTGGCTGGAGCGCAACGTCTACGGCCGCTTCCCGGAGGCGGGCCCGACTCTGATGCTGCTCATCAACGTCACCCTGTTCGGCATGTGGGGCCTGTTCATCTGGGCCCTGCAGATGATCTGGATTCCCTTCATGGCCGCGGGTGTGGTCAACGGCCTGGGTCACTGGTGGGGCTACCGCAATTTCGAAAGCGACGACACTTCGACCAACCTCACGCCCTGGGGCGTGGTGATCGGCGGCGAAGAACTGCACAACAATCACCACACCTTCCCCAGCTCGGCCAAGTTCGCCCTGCGCAAGTGGGAGTTCGACCTCGGCTGGGCGGTGATCCGCACGCTGCAGGCGGTGGGCCTGGCCAAGGTGCTGCGCGTGGCGCCGAGCCTGGACATCCGCCCCAACGTCTCGCTGCCCGATGGCGAGACCATCAAGGCCATGCTGACCCATCGCTTCCAGGTCACCACCGACTACTTCCGCGTGGTGATCGTGCCCACCCTGCGCGAGGAAGCCGCCCACGCCGGGGAGAGCCTCAAGGCCATGCCGCGCAAGCTACGCCGCGCCCTCGCCGACGGTGGGCGCTGGCTCGACGACGCCGCACGCGAACGCCTGCAGGCGGTGCTGGATCGTCGCCCCACCCTGGCCACGGTGTGCGAGTTCCGCGCCCGCCTGGCCACCCTGATGGAGCAGCGCAGCGGCGAGACCATGCTCAAGGGGCTGCAGCAGTGGTGCCACGAAGCCGAGGCCAGCGGCATCCGCGCGCTGCAGGAATTCTCTGCCCGGCTCAAGGGTTACGCCCTCGCCCCGGCCTGAGCGTCGACCCCGCGCAGGGTGTGGAAAAGGCCCGCCGCGTGCGGGCCTTTTCGTGCCCGGCTATACTTCGTACGTTTCCTCCCGGCGGTGGGAGAAGCGGCGCGAGCCGCTGCCGAAGGCGCAACGCCCGTAATCGCTCAGGCACCCGCACCACTGCCGGTACGTGGCCGCTGCCCCCGCGGTGGCCACGGGGACACACTCTGGAGAGACCGCCTCGCCCAACGGCGAGAACCGGCGCCGAAGGGGCAAGCAGCGCGCGTCCTCCCCACACTGCATCCCGGTGCAGCGCGCCGCGAAACTCTCAGGCAAAAGGACAGAGGGGCGCTCCACGCCGCAAACGCATCCGCGACCGCGGCCCCCAGGACGCCCCGACATGCCCGCCACCACGCCCGCCGTCTCCCTGCGCGACCTCGAACACCGCGACGCCTTCGTCGAACGCCACATCGGCCCCAATGACGCCGAAATCGTGCAGATGCTGCGCGTGGTCGGCCACGACTCGCTCGACGCGCTGACCGACGCCATCGTGCCAGCCAGCATCAAGTCGTCCGCGCCGCTGGCCCTGCCGCCGGCGGTCGGCGAGGTGGAGGCGCTGGCGCGGATCCGCGCCCTGGCGCAGAAGAACCAGGTGTTCCGCAGCTTCATCGGCCAGGGCTACTACGGCACGCACACGCCCAACGTCATCCTGCGCAACGTGCTGGAAAATCCCGCCTGGTACACCGCCTACACGCCCTACCAGGCGGAGATTTCCCAGGGCCGCATGGAGGCGCTGATCAACTTCCAGACCATGGTCGCCGACCTGACCGGCATGGAGATCGCCAACGCCTCGCTGCTCGACGAGGGCACGGCCTGCGCCGAGGCCATGACCCTGGCCAAGCGCTCGTGCAAGTCCAAGTCCAACGTGTTCTTCGTCTCGCGCGGCGTGCATCCGCAGTCGATCGAAGTGCTGCGCACGCGCGCCGAGCCGCTGGGCATCGAGCTGGTCGTCGGCGACGATGCGCAGGCGGCCGCGACCGACGCCTTCGGCGTGCTGCTGCAGTACCCCGACACCTTCGGCGCGATCGGCGACTACCGCGGCGTGGCCGACGCGGTGCATGCGCGCGGCGGCCTGGTGGCGGTGGCCAGCGATCTGCTGGCGCTGACCCTGCTGACGCCGCCGGGCGAGTGGGGCGCCGACATCGTCGTGGGCAATACGCAGCGCTTCGGCGTGCCCTTCGGCTTCGGTGGCCCGCACGCCGCCTTCATGGCCTGCCGCGACGCCTTCAAGCGCTCGATGCCGGGCCGGCTGATCGGCGTGTCCATCGACGCCGAGGGCAAGGCGGCCTACCGCCTGACCCTGCAGACGCGCGAACAGCACATCCGCCGCGAGAAGGCCACCTCCAACATCTGCACCGCCCAGGTGCTGCTGGCGGTCATGGCCTCGATGTACGCCGTGTACCACGGTCCGCAGGGCCTGGCCCGCATCGCCCGCCGCACCCACCGCTACGCCGCGATCCTCGCCGGCGCCCTGCGCAGCGCCGGCGTGGCCGTGGGCAGCGACTTCTTCGACACCCTGCACGTGACCGGCGTGGACGCCGCGGAGATCCACCGCCGCGCCGCGCACGCGCACATCAACCTGCGCGCGATCGATGCGGGCAGCCTGGGCATCAGCCTGGACGAGACCACCACGCGCGACGACCTGGCGCGACTTGCCGGGCTGTTCGGCGCCGAGATCATGGACGTCGACGCGCTCGACGCCGGCACCGCCGACGCACTGCCGGCCGCGCTGCGGCGCCAGTCCGCTTTCCTGAGCCATCCGGTATTCAACACCCACCACAGCGAGCACGAGCTGCTGCGCTACCTGCGCTCGCTGGCGGACAAGGACCTGGCCATGGACCGCACCATGATCCCGCTGGGCTCGTGCACCATGAAGCTCAACGCCACCGCGGAAATGATCCCGGTGACGTGGCCGGAGTTCGCCAACGTCCATCCGCTGGCGCCGGCAACGCAGACCCTGGGCTACCGCCAGCTGATCGAGGAGCTGGAGGCCATGCTGGTGGAATGCACCGGCTACGACGCCGTGAGCCTGCAGCCGAACTCCGGCGCGCAGGGCGAGTACGCCGGGCTGCTGGCGATCCGCGCCTACCACCGCGCCAATGGCCAGCCGCAGCGCGACATCTGCCTGATCCCCGAGTCGGCGCACGGCACCAACCCGGCCAGCGCGCAGATGTGCGGCATGACCGTGGTGGTGACCAAGTGCGACGCCAACGGCAACGTGGACGTGGCGGACCTGCGCGCCAAGGCCGAGAAGTACAGCGAGCGCCTGGCCGCGCTGATGGTGACCTATCCCTCCACCCACGGCGTGTTCGAGGAGGACATCGTCGCGATCTGCGAGATCGTGCACCAGCACGGCGGCCAGGTGTACACGGACGGAGCCAACATGAACGCGCTGGTCGGCGTGGCCCGGCCGGGCAAGTGGGGCTCGGACGTATCCCACCTCAATCTGCACAAGACCTTCTGCATCCCGCACGGCGGCGGCGGTCCGGGCGTCGGCCCCTGCGCGGTGAAGGCGCATCTGGCGCCCTACCTGCCGAAGGCCTTCGGCGACGAAGGCAGCGTGGGCATGGTCAGCGCCGCCTCGTTCGGCTCGGCCTCGATCCTGCCGATCAGCTGGATGTACATCGTCATGATGGGCGCCGCCGGCCTGCGCCGCGCCACCCAGGTGGCCCTGCTCAATGCGAACTACATCGCCAAGCGCCTCGCGCCGCATTACGCCACGCTGTACACCGGCCGCAACGGTCTGGTGGCGCACGAGTGCATCCTCGACCTGCGCCCGCTCAAGGACGCCACCGGCATCAGCGCCGAGGACGTGGCCAAGCGCCTGATCGACTTCGGCTTCCACGCTCCCACGCTGAGCTTCCCCGTGGCCGGCACGCTGATGGTGGAACCCACCGAGAGCGAATCCAAGCACGAGCTCGATCGCTTCATCGACGCGATGATCCAGATCCGCGAGGAGATCCGCGCCATCGAGGACGGCAAGCTCGACCGCGAGGACAACCCGCTGAAGAACGCGCCGCACACCGCCACCATGGTGTCGGGCAGCGAGTGGACGCACGCCTACCCGCGCGAACTGGCCGTGTTCCCGCTGGCCACGCTGCGCCAGCAGAAGTATTGGCCGCCGGTGGCGCGGGTGGACAACGTCTACGGCGACAAGAACGTCATGTGCGCCTGCATCCCGGTCGACGCCTACCGGGAACCTGCCGAGGCCTGAGCGCCGCCCCGGCGCATCCGCCCCACCCGCTCCGAGCGGGGCGGGGCCTTTCGCGCTGCAGCTTGTGTTTCCCCCGGCGAAGGCGGAACACTCCCATCGGCGCCATCCGGCGCCCATTCGATACAGGGGAACCCATGAACACTATGCTTCGCAGCGCGCTGGCCGTCGCGCTGGTGGCGGGCATCGCCGCGCCCGCCGCCGCCGAGAAATCCGATTCCAAGATCACCCTGCTCAACCACTCCCATTGGGCGATCCACGAGCTGTACTTCGCCCCGAGCGACAGCCGGGAGTGGGGCGAGGACCAGCTCGGCAAGCACACCATCGAGACCGGCGGCAGCTTCACCCTGACCGGCATCCCCTGCGACAAGTACGACGTGCGCCTGGTGGACGAGGACGGCGACGAGTGCGTGGTCGAGGACGTGGCGGTGTGCGCCGACAGGGAGTCCTGGAAGATTTCCGACAAGGACCTGCTGGGTTGCCAGGCGGCGACCGAGTAGACCGGCAATCGGCGCCGGCGTCGCGCGACGCCGCAACGCGCAAGAACAGGCCCGCATCGTCGCGGGCCTTTTTTCTGTCCGGGGCCGGGGAGCGCACGCCGCGCGGCGCCGCAGGACCGCCAACAAAAAACCCGCCACAAGGGCGGGTTCTTCGCAATCAGCCGATCGGGAATCGGGCAAGGCCGCAGCCCCCACCGGGGCAGCGCCGCGCCAGATTCACTTGATCTTGGCTTCCTTGTAGGCCACGTGCTTGCGGATGACGGGGTCGTACTTCTTGACCTCCATCTTGTCCGGCGTGTTCTTCTTGTTCTTGTCGGTGGTGTAGAAGTGGCCGGTGCCGGCCGAGGAAACCAGACGGATCTTGTCGCGCTTGGATGCCATGGTGGTTCTCCTCAGATCTTCTCGCCGCGGGCCCGCAGCTCGGCGATGACCGCCTCGATGCCCTTCTTGTCGATGGTGCGCAGGCCGTGATTGGACAGGCGCAGCTTGATCCAGCGGTTCTCGCTGGGCACCCAGAAACGACGCTCGTGCAGGTTCGGCAGCCAGCGACGGCGGGTCTTGTTGTTCGCGTGCGAGACGTTGTTGCCGCTCTGCACGCCCTTGCCGGTAACCTGGCAAATACGGGACATACGCACCTCGTGTGATCTTTGGGCCGCCCTTGGCCAGGGCGGTGTCGGCCCAGCGGCGAGGTTTCGCCGCACGGTGCTGGCAGGCGCCCAGGACGGCGGATGCTGGGATTCGTGCGGACCGTGCACCGGACGAATCCTCCCGCGCGAGGCGGGAACCACTGAGCGAGCCGCGCTTTATACCAGCCGCGCGGGCGCTGGGCAAGCCACGGGTGGGTGCGGCGTGCGGCGTTGTGTGTGATACTCCGCGCCCTTTCCGGGAAGTGCGGCCCGTCCGGGCAGCAAGGCCGGCCCGCGCCGCCTGTAGCGGCGCGGCGGGTCCTGCCGTGCCACCTCCCCCGTTTTCCACATCCGAACCGGAGCACCCCATGGCAGAGAACCAGCCGAACGGCCAGGCCGCGAACCAGCCGCAGCTCAGCGTGCAGAAGATCTACATCAAGGACGCTTCGTTCGAAGTGCCCAACGCGCCCTTCGTGTTCCAGGATCCGGGCCAGCCGCAGGTGCAGCTCAACCTGGCGCAGCAGGCGACCGCCCTAACCCAGGCGCAGGACGTGTTCGAGCTGGAGCTGACCGTGACCGTGACCTGCAAGATCGGCGACAAGACCGCCTATCTGGCCGAGGTGAAGCAGGCCGGCATCTTCGGCGTGGCCGGTTTCGACGAGGCGGCGCGCGACGCCGTGCTCGGCAGCTACTGCCCGAACGTGCTGTTCCCCTACGCGCGCCAGGCCATCTCCGACCTGGTGCAGAGCGGCGGTTTCCCGCCCTTCCTGCTGCAGCCGATCAACTTCGACGCGCTGTACGCCGAAGCCTCCCGCCGCCGCGCGGCCGGCGAGACCGGCGACACTCCGGCGCTGAACGCCTGATTGCCGCCGCGGCGCGCGTCCGCCGCGGACGCGCGCCGCGCTCGCGCGCATGAGCGACCGCCCCGCAACGCCCGCCCCGGTCCGCGTCGCCGTACTCGGCGCGGGCTCCTGGGGCACGGCTCTCGCCGCCCAGGTGGCGCGCCACGCGCACGCCCTCACCACGCTGTGGGGGCGTGATGCGGCCGCCATCGACGCGATGGCGCGCAGCCACCGCAACGCCCGCTACCTGCCCGAGACCGAACTGCCGGCCGCGCTGCGCTTCAGCGCCGACCTGGAGGCCTGCGTGCGCGCGGCCGACCTGATCCTCGTGGTCGTGCCGAGTCACGCCTTCGGCGCGCTCATCGCCGCCATTGCCCCCTGGCTGCAGGCGGGCGCCGGACTGGCCTGGGCCACCAAGGGTTTCGAACCGGGCAGTGGCCGCTTCCTGCACGAGGTGGTGGCACAACACCTGCCGCAGGCGCCCGCCGCCGTCGTCACCGGCCCGTCCTTCGCGCGCGAGGTGGTGGCCGGCCTGCCCACCGCCGTCACGGTGCACTCCGACGACGTCGCCTTCGCCCAGCGCGTCGCGCGCCTGCTGCACGGTCCGACCTTCCGCGCCTACACCGGCACCGACATGCTCGGCGCGGAGCTGGGCGGCGCCATGAAGAACGTGCTGGCCGTGGCCACCGGCGTGGCCGACGGCATGCAGCTCGGACTGAACGCCCGCGCCGGGCTCATCACGCGCGGCCTCAACGAGATGCTGCGCCTGGGCGTGGCCATCGGCGCCCGGCCGGAAACCCTGATGGGACTCGCCGGGCTCGGCGACCTGGTGCTGACCTGCACCGGCGACCTGTCGCGCAACCGCCGCCTCGGCCTGGCCCTGGGGCGCGGGGTGCCGCTGCGCCAGGCGGTGGCCGACATCGGCCAGGTGGTGGAGAGCGTGCAGACCGCCGACGAGGTGATGCGCCTGGCCCAGCGCCACGGCATCGAACTGCCCATCGCGGAGGGCGTGCAGCGCGTGCTGCACCAGGAGATCACCCCGGCCGAGGGCCTGCAGCGCCTGCTAGCGCGTGAGCAGAAGCCCGAATACCCCGAGGATTTCCGCGGTTAGGATCGCCCTGCTGCGGCACCTGGCATGAACGACGAAGCCCGGCTTGCGCCGGGCTTCGTCGTTGTTGCCTGCGCTGCGGCGCTCAGAAGCTCAGACGCGGGCCGACGAGGAAACTCTTGTCCTTGTCGCCCAGCGAGGCCTCGGCGACCACACCGAAGGTCGGCGTGAACTTGTACTGGCCGTACACGTCGAGCGCGGTGTCGGACGAGGTGTGCTTGAACTTGGTGTAGGCGATCGCCGCACCCGCCTCGAACTGCGGCGCCAGCGCTGCGCGCACGCCCACGCGGCCGCTGTAGCCGTCGGTGTCGAGCGTGGTCTCCTTGTTGTAGGCGACCTCGGCGAACAGGTCGACCTTGTCCGCCACCGGCGCGTGGTAGCCGAAGCCGGCGTACCAGGCCTTGGGGTCGTCCAGGCGGATCGACGTGCCCGGGATCTTCGGTCCGTTGAGCTTGGTCCAGCCGGCGATGACGTTGAAGTTGGCGCCCAGCTCGCCGCTGCCTCGCACGGCGAAGCCGTCGGTGCTGTCGAAGTTGTCCGGGTTGACGTGGGCGTAGTCGGCCTCGACCCACGAGTAGCTGAGGTCGGCCGCCTGGCTGGCGGCGAAGGGAAGGGCCAGCAGGGCCAGGGCAAGGGCAGTGCGCTTCATTGTTTACTCCTGAATTTTCCAAGGGTTCGATGCGGGACGCACGGCGGATGAGGCCGCGCGGTGCGATTCGCCGCAGCGTCGGCGTCCCAGATGGGGCGATCGCGTGCGATCACAAGCACCACTTGCGTCATGCCGCGCGCAGGCTACGCGTGGGATGCCGCGCGGGCGCTGAACGTTGCCGGCGCGGGGCGGGCGGATTCAGGCGAAATTCACGCCGTCCGGATCGGCACGTCGCCGCCGCGCGCCGCAGGTCTCACGCGCCGCCGTCGAAACCCTGCTGACGCCAGGCTTCGTACGCCACCACCGCCACGGCGTTGGACAGGTTGAGGCTGCGGTTGCCCGGACGCATGGGCAGGCGCAGACGCTGCTCCGGCGGCAGCGCATCGATCAGCTCCTGCGGCAGCCCGCGGGTCTCCGGACCGAACAGCACGGCGTCGTCCTGCGCGTACTGCACATCGGTGTAGCGCACGCATCCGCGCGTCGACAGTGCGTACAGGCGCCGCGGAGTCGCCGCGAGGAGAAAGGCGTCGAGGCTGTCGTGCACGGCCAGATGGGCGTACTCGTGGTAGTCCAGGCCGGCACGGCGCAGGCGCGCGTCGTCGAGCGCGAAGCCGAGCGGCCGGATCAGGTGCAGGCGCGCGCCACTGTTGGCACACAGGCGGATGACGTTGCCGGTGTTGGGCGGGATTTCCGGCTGATACAGGACCACGTGCAGCATGCGCGCATTATCGCCGCTGGCGCGCCCGGACCGCAGCGCTCGCCGGCATCAACGACCGGACCTGGGTCGCGGCGGCGCGCCGGCGCACGCTCGCAGGCACGCCGCCGTGCGGTCAGGTCGCCTCACAGATGGCGCGCCGTCGCGTCGCGGGCCGGCACGGCGGCGGTCTCAGCCACGGTCGCCGTGTCGAGGTCGGGGTGCACGACGATGGTGGGCAGCAGCACGGCGGGCGGCTTGGCGCGGTGCGCGGCGCGCTGGGGCGCGACCACGGCGTAGCTGATGCCGGCGGCCAGCACGAAGGCAGTGGCGAAGGCGGCGCGGAGGGATTTCTGGCGAGTCGTCATGGCGAGCTCCTGATGGGTTGGACGCACTCCTGCCATCGCAAGAGCGGTGCCAGCGCGCAAACCGCGGCGCCGACGCCAAAACAGATGCGCGCGCGGGCACTTGCGTCGCTGTGCCGAACGTCACGGGCGCGCCGCGACGCGTCCGCGGACAGTCCGCCGTGGGCGCGGACAGCCGCTGCCGACGCCCCGCGGCGCACGCCGGCAGGCTCGCTGCGATGACAGGTTTTGCCGCGCGACTGCGTTTATTGCGCCCAACGGCATGTGCCGCATCGCCCCGCAGGTCCCCGCATGTACACCACCCTTCTTGCCGCCATCCTGGCCAGCCAGGCGGTCGCCTCGCCGGTCGCGCCGGCGCACGCCGCGTCGAGCGACCCCGCCATCGCCCGCGGGCGCTACCTGGTGCAGATCGGCGGCTGCAACGACTGCCACACGCCCGGCTTCGCGCAGAGCGGCGGCCAGGTACCGGAGGCGCAGTGGCTCACGGGCGACGCGCTCGGCTGGAGCGGCCCCTGGGGCACCACCTATCCACCGAACCTGCGTCTGAGCATCCCTGCCCGCGACGAGACCGCCTGGGTGAAGTACGCGCACACGCTCACCACCCGTCCGCCCATGCCCTACTGGGCGCTCAACACCATGCAGACCGACGACCTGCGCGCGATCTACCGCTTCGTCACCTCGCTCGGTGCGGCCGGCGTGCCCGCGCCGACGGCGCTGGCGCCGGGCGTGGAGGCGAAGGGTCCGGTGGTGCGCTTTCCGGCACCGCCGCCACAGGCCGTCGCCGCGACGCACTGAGCCGCCGGCGCGGCAATCCGTTGGCGGTGCTCAGCCGCGCAGGCCGCAGCGACCGACGAGCGGCGCCGCGCGCGCCGCGGCCACTTCCGTCGGATCGACCTGGTCGCGCCGCTCCGTCGGCGGGAACTCGATGCGCACCTGCAGGTTGTCGCCGCGCGCGTCGCGGATGTTGCTGAGGCCGCTGAAGCGCGCCAGGCGCCGCGTGGCGGCGTCGTCGCTGACGTCGATATGCGGCGCCATGAAGCCGTACCAGGTGCCCAGACTGAGGCGGAAGGTGGCGCTGTCTGGCGCGCCGACCGCGACACGGCGCACGCGGAACGGCAGGAAGCGCAGCTCGCTCGGCACGAGGAAATGCAGCGGCAGCGCGGTCCCCGCCGCAAGCGCCTCCCAGTGGCGCCGCACGAAGGCGTCGAAGCCGGCGTCGATCACCCCGTCAGCGGGCGGCACGAGCTCGGCGCGACGCTCCGGCGCCTCGGCGGCCGCCTGGGCGTAGACACGCAGTCCGGCCGCCACTTCATGCACACCCTCGCGGTAGCCGCGGCGGGCGTCGCGCAGCTCGAACGCCGGCATGGTGTCATCGAGGTCGCCCTGCACCCATTTGCGCGCGAAGGGCGCGCCGTCGGCGCAGCGGTACAGCACCAGGCGCCGCGTGGCCCCGCCGTCCGGTACGAGATAGTGCTGCTCGGTGTACAGCAGCACCTCGCCCTGCGCGTCGTAGGCGCGGCCGAGGTAGCCGCTCGGTGAAACGTCGGCCGCGACGCGTCCACTCAGGCAGAGCAAGGACAGGAGCAGCGCAGCGGCGCGAAGCGGTCGGACCATGCCGCCATGTTGGCCACGCGCGCGTCGCCGCGGCGTGATGGTGCGGCACGCCTACCAGGGCAGTGAGGTGCCGTCGCAGGCGTAGAAACCGCCGTGCTGCGCGGGCTGCAGCGCGTTGACGAAGCGCAGCAGCGCCGCTGCGGCATCGGCCGGGGCCAGCGGTGCCTGCGCGCCGCCCATGTCGGTACGCACCCAGCCGGGGTGTACGGCCGCCACACCGATGCCCTGCGGCGTCAGCTCGGCCGCGAGGCAGCGCGTGGCCATGTTCTGTGCCGCCTTGCTCATGGCGTAACTCACCGTGCGGAACGCGCTGGCCTGCGCCAGCGAGGCGAGCTGGGTGGAGAGGTTGATCACGCAGGCGCCGGGCGCCGCGGCCCGCAGCAGGGGCGCCAGCGCCTGGACCAGCAGCAGCGGCGCGCTGGCGTTGACGGCGAAGCTTTCCGCCAGCGCCGTGGCCTGCACCGTGCCGAAGCGTTCGCCGGCAATCAGCACGCCGGCGTTGTTGATCAGCACGTCGACGCGCTCGGCCACCAGGGCCGCCTCGCGCGCGAACTCGACGATGCTGCGCTCGCTCGCCGCGTCCAGCGGCAGCACGTGCAGATGGCCCGGATACGCCCCTGCCAACTGGTTCAAGGCCTGCGCCTGGCCGGGCCGCCGACAGCCGGCAATCACGCGCTCGCCGCGCGCCAGCAGCTGGCGCACCAGCTCCAGGCCCAGGCCGCGGTTGGCACCGGTGACGACGTAACGGGACATGGCGGACTCCGGCAATCGACGCCGGCAGTGTAGCGCCGGGACTTCCGGCCGTTGCGACGTCGCCGGATGGCCGCTAGCCTCGGCCGTTCCCGCTCACTCCCTGGAGCCGTGCCCATGCGTCACCCGCTCGCCTTCGGCATCGCCGCCGTGCTCGCCGCCGGCCGCGCCCTCGCCGCGCCCACCGACACCGTCGACATTCCGTTCGAACGCTTCACCCTGCCCAACGGCCTGACCGTGGTGGTGCACGAGGACCACAAGGCGCCGGTGGTGGCGGTGAGCGTGTGGTACCACGTCGGCTCCAAGGACGAGAAGCCGGGCAAGACCGGCTTCGCGCACCTGTTCGAGCATCTGATGTTCCAGGAGTCGGAAAACCACCGCGACGAATACTTCCGGCCCTTCGAACTCGCCGGCGCCACCGACATGAACGGCACCACCTGGCTCGACCGCACCAACTACTTCGAGACCGTGCCGACCACCGCGCTGGACATGGCGCTGTGGATGGAGTCCGACCGCATGGGGCACCTGCTCGGCGCCATCGACCAGAAGACGCTGGACGAGCAGCGCGGCGTGGTGCAGAACGAGAAGCGCCAGGGCGAGAACCAGCCCTACGGCAAGGTGGACGAGCGCATCCAGCTGGCCAGCTTCCCCGAGGGTCACCCGTACCGCTGGGAGACCATCGGCTCGATGGCCGACCTGAATGCCGCCTCGCTGGACGACGTCAAGCAGTGGTTCAAGGACTACTACGGCGCCGCCAACACCACCCTGGTGCTGGCCGGCGACATCGACGCGAAGACGGCCAGGGAGAAGGCCCAGCAGTACTTCGGCGACATCCCCGCCGGCCCGCCCGTGACGCGGCGCAAGGCCTGGGTGGCGCCGCGCAGCGAGCCCACGCGCGACACCATGCAAGACCGCGTGGCGCAGACGCGCGTGTACAAGAGCTGGAACGTGCCGCCCAACTTCTCCGCCGCGCTGAACGAACTCGGCCTCGCGGCGCAGGTGCTGGGCGGCGGCAAGACCTCCCGCCTGTACGAACGCCTGGTCTACAGGGACCGCATCGCCGACAGCGTGTCGGTGAGCGTGCAGCCCTTCGAGCTGGCCAGTCTGTTCCAGCTGCAGGTGGACGTGAAGAACGGCGTCGACCCGGCCCAGGTCGAGGCGGCGGTGAACGAGGAGTGGCAACGCTTTCTCGACAAGGGGCCGACCGAGGACGAGCTCAAGCGCGCCAAGACCGACATCCACGCTGGCTTCATCCGCGCGGTGGAGAAGGTGGGCGGCTTCGGCGGCAAGGCCGTGACCCTGGCCGAGGGCCAGGTCTATGCCGGCGACCCCGGCGCCTACAAGCGCGACTTCGCCGCCGTGGACGCGGCCACGCCGGCCAGCGTGCAGGCCACGGCGCGGCAGTGGATCGCCCGCGGCGACTACACCCTCACCGTCACGCCCTTCGAGAAGTACAGCACCAGCGCCAGCACGGTGGACCGCAAGGCCGGCGTGCCCAAGGTGGACAACTTCCCGGCCCTGTCCTTCCCCTCGCTGCAGCGCGGCAAGCTGAAGAACGGCATCGAGGTGGTCCTGGCCGAGCGCCACAGTATCCCCGTGGTGCAGCTGTCGATGCTGTTCGACGGCGGCTATGCGGCCGACCAGGGGCGCAAGCTCGGCACGTCCAGCTTCACCATGGCCATGCTCGACGAGGGCACGAAGTCGCTCGACGCCCTGCAGATCGCCCGGCGCCAGGAGGAACTCGGCGCGCGCATCGGCAGCAGTGCCGGGCTCGACACCAACAGCGTGACCCTGAGCGCGCTGAAGTCGCAGTTCAAGCCTTCGCTGGCGCTGTACGCCGACATCGTGCGCCACCCGGCCTTCACTGCCCAGGACATGGAGCGGCTGCGCGGCCAGTGGCTGGCCGGCATCGCCCAGGAGAAGACCGAGCCGCAGTCGCTGGCCCTGCGCGTGCTGCCGCCGCTGGTCTACGGCTCGGGCCACGCCTATGCCATTCCGCTCACCGGCTCGGGCACGGAGGACTCGATCAAGGCGCTCAAGCCCGAAGACCTCGCCGCCTTCCACGCCGCGGCCATCCGCCCGGACAACGCGCGCATTCTCGTGGCCGGTGACACCACGCTGGCCGAAGTGCTGCCGGAGCTGGACGCTGCCTTCGGCGACTGGCAGCCGCCCGCCGCGCCGCGCGCGGCCAAGAATGTGGCCGACGTGGCGCGCGCCACGGCCACGCGAGTGTTCCTCATGGACAAGCCCGGTGCGGAACAGTCAATGATCCTGGCGGCGGAGGTCGCACCCTCGTCCAAGGCGCCGAACTACATCGAGATCGGCACCATGAACTCGGCCTTCGGCGGCACCTTCACCTCGCGCCTCAACATGAACCTGCGCGAGGACAAGCACTGGGCCTACGGCGCCGGCAGCTTCCTCGGCAGCGCCTTCGGCCCGCGCCTGTTCACGCTGTATGCACCGGTGCAGACCGACAAGACCCGGGAGTCGGTGCAGGAGATGGTGAAGGAACTGCACGACGTGGTGGACCAGCGCCCGATCACCGCCGAGGAGATCGCCAAGGTCAAGGCCAACGACGTGCGCAAGCTGCCGGGCCGCTACGAGACCGCCGGCGCGGTGCTGGGCGCGCTGACCGACATCGTTCTGTACGGCCGCCCCGACGACTACGTGCAGACCCTGAAGCAGCGTGTGGAAGGCCAGAGCGACGACGCGGTGCGCGCCGCGGCGCGCGAGGTCATCCACCCGGAGGGCTTCACCTGGGTGATCGTGGGCGACCTGGCCAAGATCGAGGCCGGCATCCGCGCGCTCAATCTGGGCGAGGTCAAGGTCATCGACGCCGAGGGCAAGGTGCTGCGCTGACGCACCCCGTTCAGCGATGCGCCGCTAGGATGGCCGGGGTCAGTCCCGGCCATCGTCGTTTCTGCCGCAAGGAGATGCCATGCGTTCACCGCTCTTCGCCGCCTTCGTCCTGCTCGCCGGCGGCTGCACCTGGGTCAAGCTCGACGACGCCGCGCAGAACGTGCGCGTCGCCTACAACGGCAACGTCGCCGGCTGCCGCGAGCTGGGCGAGATCGGCGTGTCGGTGAAGGACAAGGTCGGCTTCTACCAGCGCAGTGCCCTGAAGGTGCGCGACGAGCTGGAGTCGCTGGCGCGCAACGAAGCGGTGGGCCTGCACGCCGACACCATCAAGGCCCTCAACGAGCCGCACGACGGCGAGCAGCGCTACGCCGCCTACGCCTGCGGCAAGGCGCGCCCTGCCGCCAGCGCCAGGCCGGCGGCTGCCGACGGCGCGGAAGTGTTCCCGGTGAAGGACCGCTGACCTTTCCTCACCTCAGGGTGTGCACGACGGCACGCCGGAGGGCGTGGTGAGGCGCTGCAGGGTGAGGGTTTCGCTGGCACAGCCTGCGGCGCAGGACGACAGTCTGGCGCTGCCCGTGCGGCAGGCGAGCTGCAGGTCGAGATAGGCCACTGCGCCGGGTTGCAAGGCGGCGGCGCGGTAGTCGGCGCCGAAGAGCGGCCCGGTCGTGGCCTGCAGCTTGACCCCGCGCGCTCCCAGGGCGAGATCGCCTTCGGCCACCCCGGTGTACCAGCCCGGACGGCTGCTGCTGCCGTTGGCGCCGCCGTAGTACATGACCAGCGCATGGTTGCGATCGAGCTGCTCGATATGGAAACCCGAGCCGTCGTGCGCCGGATCGGCCCAGGAGCCGCTGGCCTGCGGCGCGTTCAGCACCAGCGGGCCGGGCTGGCAGCCCAGGCCGTAGAGGTTGGTCAGGCGCTCGATCGGCACCTCCAGGCTGCCCCAGTCCGGCGGCCCATCCCAGCGCAGGCGGCCGTGGCTGCAGTCGCTGAAGCTGAGCCAGGCGCTGCCCCAGTGCGAATTCGGCACCGGCACCGCTCCCAGCGGCGAGTAGTAGCGCAGGTCGTCGAAGGCGATGCCGTCGCCCATCACGCGGCCCACACCGACCATCCAGGCCTGCGTGCGCAGCGGCACCGGCGGGCTGATCTGCGTCGTCAGATCGAACATCGCCTTGGGCGGATAGGTGAAGAAGTACATCACCGCCGTACCGCCATCGAGCATCTCCAGGGCGATGCCCTCGCCGTTGCGCGCGGGGCTGAACCAGTTACCGGAATAGCGAAGATCCAGCGGATTGGCCACCGCGTCGGCCGGGCGCGGCCGGATGACGCTGTCCAGCGGCGGCGGCGCCACGCTGGCATCGAAGCGGCAGGGGCCGGCCTCGCCCGTGGCCATGGCCACGGCGCAACGCGACTGCAGATCGGCCACCGAAGGCGCCGGGCCGCCGTTGCGCCACACGCGCAGGGCTTCCCAGCCGGCCACGCCCTCGGCGCGGTTGAAGCCGCAGTGGCTGGGCGTGTCCTCGCGCACGAAGGCGCTGAGCAACTGCGCCGCCGGCAGGCGCTGGCGCAACACCGACTGGTTGGCCGGCACCACCAGTTCATCACGGCTGGTGTGCAGCGACAGCACCTTGGCCGCACCCACCTCGCCGCGGAAGTCCGACAGCCAGCGCAGGCGCAGGGCCGCCAGCGGATCGGCGTCGACCCGCGCGATGGCCGCATTGAGATCGGCATCGCCGTAGTCCACGCCGCGGTTGCCATTGCCGGCGAGGCCGCCGAGCTTGTCCGGCGCGCGCACCAGGTCGGACAGCGCATAGGTGGCGTAGCCGACGTTGGTGACGAAGAACTTCTCGTCGTCGGTGCCGGCCACCTGCATCAGCTCGACCAGACGGCGCTGCATGGCGCCGTTGCGCAGCGAGGGCGAGAGGTTCACGCCGGTGCACTGGTTGAGTGGCAGCAGGGTGCGCAGCAGCTGCGCCTGGTCGAGCAGGTCGTTCAGCCCGTCGGGAATCTGGTCGAGGTTGTAGGCCCAGGGGTAGGGCGCCGCGCCGCGCGGCAGCTCGCCCGCGCCGCTGCACACCACGTCGTAGGCCAGGCGCAGGTCCAGGGCCTGGTCCCACAGGCGCGAACCGGCCGCTGCCGGGCACAGCGCATACACGCCCTTGATCTTGCCGCGGAAGCCCGGGTCTTCCGCCAGCTTGAGCGCCAGCAGGCCGCCGAGCGACCCACCGAAGGGCACGATCTCGCCCGGCACCCCCATCTGCGCCTGCACGGCATCGAGCAGGTCGCGGTTGTCCTCCATGGCATCGAACACCGCCCAGCCGCGCTGCGAATAGCTGCTGGCCGCCACCGCATAGCCTTCGGCAAGCTGCAAGTCCTTCAGCGGGCCGAGATCGGGCGTGCCGCCAGCGGCATCGAAACTGAAGCCGTGCTGGTACAGCACGAGGGCATCGCCGGGCTTCCACGCATCGGGCGCCTCCACGCGCCAGGTGGCGCCGCGCTCCGTGGTGCCGCCGTACACGCGCGTGGCGGCGGCCGGGGCGGCGGCCAGTCCGATCAGCAGGGCACAGGAAAGCAGGCGGATCGCGGTGGGCATGGCCATGGTGGGCTCCTCACGGCAGCGGGCGAACCCCCCGTCTGCGGCCGCGGACCGGGGCGAGTCCGGGGTACCGGCGGACGCGAC
>Ga0208826_1001177_pt1 | contig 22906 bp, 38 predicted proteins | sample AD_UKC115_MetaG_FD_184451 | JGI IMG/M metagenome (GOLD analysis project Ga0208826, IMG submission 184451) | Active sludge microbial communities of municipal wastewater-treating anaerobic digesters from Hong Kong - AD_UKC115_MetaG (SPAdes)... | ecosystem: Engineered > Bioreactor > Anaerobic >...
ATTCGATTGACAAGGAGAATTCCTGTAAAAGATAATAGCAGGGGTTGGGTTTGGTCGCATCACGAAATTAAAACAACATCTACTGGCGAAGTAGTTTGGTGGCGTTTCCGCTAACGTTTTATTTACGAATGTTTATGTTAAAGAACATAATTTTAGAAATTACAGCCGACAAGAAGGAAAGGCATATCGAGCCTACACACGCCACGTTTAAAGAGGTTTATGCGATTGCAATAAGTAAAGGATTTAGCGTTGTAGATGTTCGGAATGGACTTAACGAGCTTTATTTGGCTGGCGAAATTGAGGTTGGAAGGACAATAAACGATAAATACATTAAAATAGTAAAAGGGGTGTGGGGCTAAAATCCACAAGTAGGTTTTAAAGATTAGATGGGTGTGTATGGCACTATATGTATACCAGATAACCGAGAAGATTGACAGCTATGTCTAAAAACTCTAATCACCCCTTTTATTTCTTATAACTGGCATAAAATAAAAGAAATGAAAAACAAAATAAAAAGGACAAAATGGAAGATGTAAATAAAACATTGAATCAAATAGATGTTGTTGGTAGTTTTTTCTACGAAAATCCATTCCACCAACCTCACTACATATACAGTAAACCTTTTTATGAAACAACAGAACCGCCTGTTGAATATAAAAATTATTCTATATTTCATAGAATAAAACAAAAGGAAGTTTGTTGTAATGTTTTTGATGTTGTCATTAATGGTAAAATAATCACTCAAATGTGTTCTATAAAAAGCTGTAAAACTTTTATAGATAACCTTTTAAATCTTTAAATAAAATAAAATAAATGAAAAATGGAATAGAAAATAACCTTTGCAAATTCGCACCACATATGTACAGCGTGCTAAAAGAGCTTCAGGAATCAGCTTCTTATTGGTCGGAATACGATGTGCCTCTTGGCATAGTGGATAGAATAAACGATGTTTTGGGGAAGGTTGAGGCAAAAAGCGTAACACGAAAAGAATACCTGCAACAGTATCAAAAAGACTATGCAGCGAGTGGAAAGAAGAGCGAAGCGGCGAAACGATATTATCAAAAGCACAAGTACGAAATATGCGAAAAATTGAAAAATAAACGTAAAAACTTGCAAATTAATAAATAATACACTATATTTGCCACGATGAAAACAACCGAACACGAAATTCAAGTCAATTGCATAAATTACTTTCGATTACGCTATCCGAAAGGTTTAATCTTTGCCATTCCAAATGGTGGACAACGCAATGTGATAGTAGCTTCTAAATTGAAAGCAGAGGGCGTTTTGTCAGGAGTTCCGGACTTATGTATTCCAATCGCTAAAAAAGGCTATAACGGGCTTTATATTGAGTTAAAAAATGGCAAGGCTGGAAAGGTGTCGGACAATCAGCAAACGATAATGAGTAAGCTACAAAGCGAAGGCTATCAATGTGAAGTGTGCAGGTCGTTTGACGAGTTTAGAAGTGTTGTTGATGGTTATATGAACTAAATAATAGGTGCTGCAATAGTGAGGCTTGTGGTTAAATGAGGGTAAATGAGGAACTAACAGCCTATTATTTTAATCAGTAAAATTATGGGATTAAAAAATAAATGCAAACATTGTAAATTTATTGAAAAAACTTTCCCTAATGCATCTGAAATGACACCAAGAGAATATTGGATATTTACAGAGGTTTTTTGCTACCTTCACGATGGTAATGATTTTTGTAATTTCAACAAGAAAAAAGAAAGAAAAAAATAAGAGAAAAAAGAGAAAAGAAAAGAAAGTAATATAAAGAAAAGAAAAGAGATTAAAAGAGAACAATTAAAAGAAAGAAAAAAGAACATCCGAAAATCCACTTTATTTTTTTTTGACTATCTTAAACATTGTTATAAAATTATGTTATAAAACATATGTACAGCGAAGAACAAAGGCAACAGATATTTGACGACATTTGCGATATGATTGTAAATGGTAAATCTTTGCGCACAGCATTGAAAGAATACGACCAAATAAAGGCGTCTGACTTCTTTAGGTGGATAAGAAATGACGAAGAAAAACGCAAACAATATGCGCGCGCCTCTGAAGAAAGGGCGGAGTTTTTCCGTGAAGAGATTTTCGACATTGCCGACGATGGTTCTAATGATTTTGTACCGAAATATGATAAAGAAGGCAATCCAGTTGGATTTGTTGTTGATAAAGAACACATCCAGCGCTCTAAACTTCGTATTGATGCAAGGGAGTGGTATATGACAAAGATAAACCCTAAAAAGTACGGCGATAAACCAATAGAAGCTGACAAAAAAGACACTGAACCGCTCGAAGTAGTAGATTTTTCATACAAAGAGTTATCTGATGAGAATCAATAAAATATACGCCGACTTCTTTGATAGGACAAAAAATGAACCTCTTGTATTTTTAAGGGGTTCTCGTCGTTCAGGGAAATCCGTAGCTATATTACAGAATGAATATCAGCATGGTAAGCGTGGTCGGCATAACATACAGTGTATTGCAAAAACATCCACGCTGCTCGATACTGGTATTGTGTCTGATTTTGAAAATATACTGAAATTTGATGGCATAGAACTGCCTAAAAACAAGTCTAAAAAAGAGTACTATATCAATGAAAGCAGGTTGAGATTCCTTTCAATCAATAGGACTGTAAATGCTTCTGATATTGCTCGGACAATGGGGGCGGCGACAAGGCGATTTATAAACGAGTGTAACAACTTCGACAAAGCTACTATTGAAAATTTGCTTATCTCTGCTGGTAATATGTTCGGCTTACAGACACAATCAAAGGTAACATTTGACTACAACCCAACATCACCATTTTGGGCTTCTGAATATGAAACACCTGAAAATACACTTGTAACAACGTGGAGAGATAACGCTGCCAACCTTTCAGATGCACAGATAAAGCAGTTTCTTGAATGGGAGCGTATAGGAAAAATGTCTGATGTAGGAACTCCAGAACGTTGGCGCTATGATGTTATTTGTTGCGGTCGCTTTTCTTCCATATTTGGGCGTATTTTTTCTGCTCATAATATACATTTTGGCGAAATAAAGAAAGGCGCAAAGAGATATATTTTTATCGACCCAGCAACGGCTCGTAATGGTGGTGATTATTTGGCTTGTGTTGTTGGTTATTTTGTTGATAATAAGTTGTATGTTACAGATACTTATAGCGAAAACAATAACGGTCAGGGTGCATTTGTCGAATGGTTGCAGCGTATTATATCAGACGGACTACCGACTGAAATATATAGCGAGGTAAATGGCGAGGTTGGCATTCAGTTTTATAGGCTATTGACAAATAACAACATAAGAATACTACCTTACACGTCAAATACAAATAAATTCGACCGTATAATGGCAAAATATGACTATATTTGTGATAATCTTATTTTTGCAGATACTGAAAACAATAGGGAATTTGCCAACCAGATATACGCTTTTGACGAAAAATGTTCGCACGATGACAATATAGACGCCGTGTGCTCACTGCTTAATATTGGGTTAATTAAAAAATTAATTGTAAATATTATTTAAAAAGTATTGCAAATTAAAATAAAAGCATTATATTTGTCGCATTAAAAATTCTAATAAATGAATATATTCGGTTATCAAGTCAAAGTAGCTAAATCAAGCAGCTCAAAAAAACGTGTTGCTGTTGACTTTTTCGCACCAAAGAAAGACCGCTTGGTTTTTTCTCAATCCGATTTATTGGACGTGCAAAAAATGATTACCGACCGACTTGAGAAGGTCGAGTTTTCTGCAAAAATTGACTTCTTGGCTACTAAAAATATATTTGATTTTCTAAATTCAAACAAATTACAGATAGTTAGACGTATATTCTTCGATGGTTATTTAGTCATAAACACTAATACGCTCGAATTTGTAGATATGTCTGCTCGTAATTTTACAAAAACGTACGACGGTAAGATGTTTTTTGAGTTGTTTGAAGGCGAAATTATCTATACTTCTGAAACATTCGAGGCGTGCGGTAAATCTGATTATGAGTTTTTAAAAGATAAATTACTTTTCCTTGATACTGTGAACTCTAGCGACTTCAATTTAATTGAGAATTACGGCGCTATGGGTATTATTTCACCTGAAACAGATAATACAGGTATTGGCTCGACGTTTGATGAGAATGAAATTGATGCTATGCAAGAGCGATACCGAGAGGCTTATGGCGTTAAATTTGGCAAATGGCATTTGTGGTTTGTTCCGAAACCAACAAAATACACTAAAATAGACTTACCTATTGCACAATTACAGCTTTCGGAAAAGAGGTTATATTGTTTACGTGCTATTTATTCGGCTTTTGGTATTCCTAAAGAGTTGAGCGTTTATTTTGAGAACTCAAAATACGCTAACTTAAACGAGGCAGAAGTAATGATTTATACTAATGTTATAACCAAATGGGCTAATGTTATGTTATCAATTGCCAATAGCATTTATTCAGAGATGCGCAAAAATCAACCATTCTTAATGTCTAATGAGTTTTGGTTTGATTTTGTAGGCGTTTTAGCACTGCAAGAAAAACAGATGCAAGAAAAAGAGAATGCAAAATTAGACCTTGAATTTTGGCAAAAAATTAAAATGACTTACCCAGAACATTCACAAACAGCAACATCACGAATTGAAACACTAATTGAAAATCTATAATGGAAAAAATTTTAGTTAAGAATTATGCCGCTTTTTTACCTTTTGAAAAGGATGAAAAGAAGTACAAAATTATTACCGATAAAGATGGTAACGAGATAGGCTTCGAGGTCACAGGAATGGTGACGGACTTCAAAACAGCCAACCAAAACGGTCAGAAATTTGAACGTAATAGTTATGACCGATTTATCAAAGAATACTTTGAAGCAAACGATTTAAACATACCTATTGACTTGATGCACATTCGTGATGCGTTTCATTTAGCTGGTGTGGCAAAGAAATTCACTAAAAAAGATGGCGGAGTACAAGTCGTTGCTTTTATCCCTAAAGGGGTTTATTTCTATAACCTGATTAAATTACTTCTTGAAAACGGAGTATTGCAAGGATTTAGTAATTATGGTTATATCAACGACTATGATTATGACCGCGTTAACAATGAAATAATTGTTAAAGATTTTCAATTAATATCAATTTCACTGGTTGACGTTCCGAGTGATATTTCTGGTAAATTTGTATCAAATTCAACTAATTTTGAAGGGTTCACACCTGAACCGATTACTAATAATTTAGATATTTTCATACCATGAGTACAATTTTTGACAAAATGAAAGATAATGTTGCTCGTAACTCAAAATATGAGCAACCAAATGAACAGGCAGACGTGAAGCCTAAAGCGGTAACCCCACAACAAAGAACACGTAAAAAGTAATTTATTGTTTAATTTAATCATTAAAAAAATGGCTAAACAAAGTAAAACGGTTGCCGCTTTCTTGGCGCAGAACACGGCAAAAGAAAAAGTATTAAACTCGTTGCGCAAAAAATTGGCTTCTAACTCATTGAGCGAAGAAGCAAAAGCCGATGCAGAAGCTCTTATCGCTGAAAAAGAAGCAGAAGTGCAAGCAATTAAAGATTTAGTTGCAGAGCTCGAAGCTGGTGAAGAAGACAAATCAGAAGAATTGAAAGCTAAAATTGCCGAATTAACAGCAAAAGTGGCTGAAGTTGAAAACTCTTTGAAAGCCCCTCGTGGTCTTTTACGCGTTCAAAACTTCATTGAAAGCAAAAACGGTGCAAAATCGTTCTTGTCAGTAGTTAAAAACTCAATGAATGGTGAGGAATTCAAAACAAATTGGAAAGCTGAATTGACAAAAAATGGCATTACTCCAAACGATTTGATGTTGCCGCCTGCTGTTGTTTCTGTTTTAACAGATACTTGGGAAAGTACTGCTGAAAACTTTTTGCAATTGCTTGACGTAACTGGTTTGTATGCTTTAAAAGTTGCTTATGACAACAACGAAGCAGAAACAAGTCGAGCACAAGGTCACAAAAAGGGTACTGCTAAAAATGAGCAAGTATTGAATTTTGTTCCGAAAGAAATTCGTCCTCAAATGATTTACAAGTATATCACGATTGACCGTGAAACACTTGATTTTGAAGACAGAGATGGCGTATTAGCTACTTATGTAGCTCGTGAGCTTGCAAGTCGTATCTTACACGAATTGATGCGTGCTGTTTTGGTTGGTGATGGTCGTGAGGCTGCCGCTGATAATAAAATCAGCAAAGTAGAATCTATCGTTCGTGATGCAACTGATGCTTATGTAACCGTTTCAAATGCTGCTGGTGATAAACCAACAATTGACGAAGTGGCAGAAGCCATCGACAGCATCACCGCAGAAGGCGATATCGTTCTATTTGTTTCGAAACAAACGGCTCGTTCACTTGCTAAATTCATTTCAGGTACCGGAGCAACCACTCAATACAAATCATTGAATGATTTAGCTATGGAGTTGGGCGTTTCTGAAATTAGAACTACCAAATTATTGAACGAAGCTGCTACCGAAACTGTACGAAAACCGCGTGCAATTGCTTTCGTTGGTAAGGCTTATAAGGTAGTAGGTGATTTGACGATGCAAGGATTTGAGAACTTCATTTTGTCTTACAACAAAAAAGAGTTTTTAACAGAGATTTATGCAGGTGGTGGCTTGGCTGTTCCTGGTTCAGGAGCTGTTGTAATGTCAAAACTAGCATAATAAACCAATTAACACCGAAAAATAATGTTAACTCCGAGTAAATTTTCAAGCGGTTATACCGCAATCCCTAACGTAGCTGCAGAAGATGTGGCTGTACGTGTGCAGGCTTTTATCGACTTTTTCACTTGGGAATGTTTTACAGAGTTTTTCGGTGTTGAAATTTCTGAACACATCGGAGCGTTAGAAACCGAAGACAAAGAGGCTATTTTAACCGAAGCCGAAGAGATGTTGAAATACTTTGTTTTCTCGAAATGGATTCAAGGAAATAAGTTTTTAACAGATAATGGCACGGTTGTAATTAGCTCCGTTGTTGGCTCTAATGTGTACGACCTTAAAAGGGTGGCAGACGTTTACAATCGTTCTGTTGAGCTTTCAAAAGCGTTTGAGGCTTATCTTGTAGCTCGTTCAGACTTTTCAGATGCAGTATGTAAGGCAAAGAAACTATTACCTTTTTTTAATTACTAAAATGGATTGTATTTCTATCATAAAAAAAGCGAGTGAGGCGGCAGGAATGAAATTCCAACTTGGGCACCTAGAGGAAATATGTAAAATTTTAGCATCTAATACCAATGCTAACTTAACCACGTATCCGTGCGTTATGGTATTAGAGGATGTCCGAGAAGTAGAAGAAGAGTACAAGACTTTGTCAACATTACAAGTATTAATCGTTGTGCATTCGGACTTAACTATACGACCTATACCAAGATGGAACGATATTATGCAAGGTCAATTATTAGTGCTTTACAACAAATTAATTGCAGAGATTGAAAAAGAGGCGCAAGTCGTAAAACCGATCAACAAGATTTATCGTCCTTTGGTATCGAATGCTTTTAATTTTGGAGCTTCACAAACTCCAGTTTTCAATGACCACTTAAACGGTATTGAATTACGTGATTTTAAATTTAGTTTTATAAACAATTGTTAAAAAATAAAAAACATGAGTGAAATTTGTAATAGCTCGGTAAATCCGAGTACAAAACAAGTAGCCTGTACCAAAATACCAAATATGCCAGCTGCATTGATATTTTGCGAAAAAGGCGAAAAGTATGGTATTGTAGGCGATAGTATCGAGGCTGACGTAGTGGTAAATGCTCCTATCGTTTTGACTGGAATTAAAACAACTGTACCAGTTGACACAGCCGCAACATCGCAAACGTTGGGCGATTTTACATTGACAAATGATGACGAATACACAGGCTTGACCTTTGGATTCGTTAAAACTCCTTGTAATGTTAAATCAATCAAAAACGTTGCACAAAGTGGCAAAGGTGGTCTTTTGATTTTGACTAAAAACGGTGTTTTGATTGGTAAAAAAATCCATTTTGATGGAGCAAACTACCAAATCGAGCCTTTGGATATCAATTCAATGTCGGCAGCTTTCCCTACTGGTATCTTGGCAGATGGTAGCGACTTGGCAGCCACATTGACCGTTAATTTCGGTATGGTTACTAACCTTATCAATTCGGCGAAAGTAGCTTGTATTGACGTGGCAGACGAATACCCTCAAATTACTGGTTATGAGTTAACCTCTGGCGTTGCTACTGCTACAACTGTATCGTTTATCGCTACTGATTGTGCTGGTGCTGAAGCTCTTGATTTAGTTGCAAGCGAGGTTTATGTTAACGGTACAGCTTCGACCGCTATTGCTTCGGCTGAGGTTGGTGGACATAATGTTTACACTGCTACCTTTGCGGCTTCTGTAATTCTAGAAGGTGTCAACACGTTGGTTCTTGAAAGTGTAAGCAAATACGGTAAGACAACCTTTAAATTCACTGCATAATGTTAATCGGTCGCACAGATTATAACGTCGATGTCTGTGGTAAGATGTCACGTGAGCAGTTTGAGGCGGTTTTTCCTAATGATAAAAAAGCGTATGATATCATACAAAAGTCTTTAGGTAAGAAGCTAAAAAAGGAAGTAACCGAGTAGGTAATTAATTAGATGGGGGAGTTTGAACGCTCCCCCATTTTCAAATAAAGTATAAAATGGGCTGTAAATGTAACGAAAATAAAGACGCTGTGCGTAAGTTGGCTGTATCATACGCTAAATTACACCAATGTGACGTGGTTATTTTCAAGTGTTCAGAAACAGACTTTTGTGAGCTTTCAAAATTCGACTATGAAAACCAAATAATAGAGGTAATTTATTATGACAATCTTTGAGTTTGAGCAGATATATGACAAAGAAGAAAAGACAGCCGAAGACGTAGACCTGATTTCAGATGTTATGGAGCGTTGCGGTGAGCAGTCAGATGATAACTTCTTATCGCGCGAATTACTTCGTAAACAGGCTTTGTTACACGCTGCAATTCTTGAAGTAGAGGCAGGAAATAAAAAGTCTTTTGCACCTCAAATGGAGCAATACAATCGTGCTAAATTAGAGCTTGAAAACTACCGCAAAGAAAAGGAAGACGAAGCCAAAAGAAAAGGTTTAGAGCATTCAACGTTTGCGGATTGGTTTTGCTTTATTGAAAAGTACGCAGGTTTCGCCATTGATAAAAATAGAAATTTAAACGATTTTATAGTTTTTGTAAAAATGTTAAAAAGAGAGGCAAAAGCGTATGACAATCAACGACAAACAGAAGCTAATTAAAAGCCTTGACGTAAGGCAATGCGCTGGCGATTCTGTTATTGATAGTGGTCGTGAGATTATAGACCAACAAGAACGCCAATTTGACCTTGGGGAACGTTCAGACGGTACAAGTTTTGCCAATGAATACATACCGTTTAAAGCGTTCGGTCGTACTTTTCACTATTATTCATTAAATTGGACTGGAGAATTTAGGCGTGGATTAACAATTACAGACGATTTTAGAGTTGAAAGTACTGATAATAAAGCGCCTGACATATCGAAAGCAATAGGCGAGGAACTTTACGGATTACAAAATGAAAGCGTTAGCAATGTGAAACCACTTGTACAAGCTAACTTTATAAAAATAGTAAACGATAATATTTAAAACGACAATAATATGGCAAGTCAAGATTTAATTAATGAAATTTTCGACGTCGAAGCGATAAAAAAACAAGTATCTGAAATAGACGCTTTGTTAGATGCTACCAAAAAAGGTATGTCGGATTATGCCAAACAGATAAAAGAGGTTTCAGGCAATTTTGACACGATGAAAATGTCGGAAGTGATGAAAGAAAACGAAAAGGCTGTTAAAAAAACAACTGAATCGCTTTCAGAACTTGACAAGCTCGAAAAACAACGCATTCAAACGGTCGCCAAATTAGAGTTTGCCATGTCCGAAGAAGGTAAAGCAATGCTAGCACAGGTTGAAGCTGTTAAAACGGCTTTAAAAGAGCAAAATAACTCAATTAAAGTAAGCGCACAAGAGGAGAAAGCTATTCGAGACGTAACAAATGCACTCACAAAACAGGTTACCTCTATTGCTTCGGCAACCGCAGCAAATAACGCACTACGTAAAGCTGCCAAAAACCTCGATATTACTACCGAAGAAGGGCGTAAAACGCTTGAAAAGTATAATAAGGTCATTGATGCCAACGATAAATTTATCGCTGCTAATTCAGATGCTTATACGAAACAAAAACTAAACATAGGTAACTACAAGTCGGCACTTGAAGGTGTTACAAATGGAACGGTTACCTTGCGTGAGGCTCAAAAGGTATTGCGTGAAGAGCTTGGCACGTTGGCTCTTCAAACGGAAAACGGAACAAAAGGAACTGAAGAACAAAAACAAGCCTATGCAGATTTAGTTACTCAATACGGTAAATTTAAAGACCAGATAGGAGATGCAAGTGCGGCCGTAAAAGGTGCGTCCGAAGATTTTGTCGGCTTGACTGCTTCACTCACAGCGTTCAAGGCTGGTATAACCGTATTTCAAGGCGTTCAATCCGCAATGGCGATGTTTGGCGTTGAGAATGAGAACGTTTTAAAGACGATGCAAAAATTACAAGCTACGCAGGCGTTGTTAAATTCCATTAATGAAATAGCTACTTTATTACGTCAAAAAGATATTTTTTTAGCTCAATTACAAATACTTACAGAAAGCAAAAGTATAATCGTTCGTAATGTTGCAACAGTAGCTCAAAAGGCTTTAAACGCTGCAATGAGTGCGAACCCTGCAATGTTAATCGTTACTGCTTTAATCGCTTTGGTTGCTGTTTTGGCTTCTTGTTCAAAAGCTACAAACGACAATACAAAAGCAACAAAAGCACAGGCAGCCGCATACGCTGACGTATCAACCGCTGTATTTGATGCTAAAAACAAAATGACCACTTTGACAAATGAAATGGTTCTTTTGAAAAATGCAGGCGCTGATAGTAATACGGTAATGAGCGCCACAAATAACGTGCTCAAAGAATATGGCGTTACGACTGGTAAAACAGCTGAAGAAAGCGAAAAGTATTTGAAAGTAACACAAGATGCAACCAAAAGCACAAAGGCTGGTCGTGATGCTTATTTAGCGGCTCAAAGTGGTGCTGATAGTTTACGTAAAGCCATTTTTGACTTACAAGAAAAGCAAAAAATGGGTATCGAGTTGTCAGATGACGAAGAAAAGCAACTATCTGAAAATCGTGAAGCGTTGAGTGTTTATAACGCTAAAATGCGAGAAACACAAAAAGAATACGTTGCGTATAATGTAGCTATCGGTAAGGTAAATAAAGCCATTGAAGACGATACAAAAGCAAAAGAAGAATCAGCCGAAAAACAAAAAGAGGCAGCAGAGAAAGCAAAAGAAGCAGCGAAAGCAGCGGCCGAAGAGCGTAAGGCTTTAATGGCAGCCACTAACGAATACATTTACCAATCGGAACGGTTCGCCATTTTAAACAGCGTTGAAGGCGAAGAAGAAAAAGCCGAAGCGATTGCAGATCTTGACAAAAGAACGACCGAAAAGACTATACAAGAGTTGGAACGTCGTATCGCCAAAGAAAAAATGGCGAAATCAGAACGTGTTGCTTTACAAGCTGAACTCTTGAAACAGAAGGAAAGCCTTTTGAATCAAGAAGCCGAAATCGAAAACAAAGCAGCTGAAAAAACAAAGAAAAACGAAGAACAAAGAGCGGCAGATATAAAGAGCCAACGTGATCTGGTTTACGAGCAGGACAAACTTTATATTTTGCTCAACATTCAAGATGAAGAAGAACGCAACCAACGACTGAAAGAACTCGACCAAGAGCAAACCGACAATCGTGTTATTGAGCTTCAAAAACAGCTTGAAAATGAAAAATTAAGCGTTCAAGAACGTGCAGAACTCGAAAAAGAGATTGTCGGTATTCAACAAAAATCAGCTAACGAACAAATCGAAATTGAAAAAAAGAAGCAAGAAGAAGAAAAAGCGTTAGCTGAAAAACAAGCTGCATACAAGGCTGAAATGGTTGACAAAATAAAAGACCTTGCTTTGCAGTCTATTGACTTACTATTTGAAGCGGTACAACAATCGTTAGACGCTGAAATGCAAGCTATCGACAAACAGCGTGAACAGCTTGAAGAATCAACACGAAAGAAACAAGAGCTATTAGATGGAGCTGTAATGAGTGATGAAACTCGTAAAGAACAGCAAGCAAAACTCGACGAAGAGGCAGCAGCTAAAAAGGCGGAACTTGATAAAAAAGAACACGCCGCAAAAGTAAAAGCGGCTAAATGGGAGAAAGCACAAGCGATTACATCTATTTGGATTTCTTCGGCACAGGCTGCGATGACTGCAACCGCTGGGGCTGCACAAGCTGGTTTAGGTTTCCCTGCTGTTTTAGTAGCCTATTTAGCTTTAATTGGTGGTATTGCAGCGGCTCAAACCGCTTTAATCGCTGCTCAAAAAATACCTGAATACGAAAAAGGAACGGATAATCATCCGGGCGGTTGGGCGAAAGTATCTGAACACGGACAACTTGAAGTTATTGAAACGCCTGATAAAAAGACTATCTTAACCGATAAACCGACGTATGTAAATATGCCTAAACATTCAAAAGTTTATCCAAATATGGAAGCGTATGCAGCCGCAAAAAATGGCGGTAGTGTGGGCGGTACGAGGTTTGACGATAGCCGGATCGTAAAGGCTGTTGAAAATTCAAAAGCGGTTCAAAGTGTTAACTTGAACAAAAGAGGAATGTTTGAGGTTGTGCAAAAACAAGGACAAAGACAAATAATTATTCAAAACTCGATAAAATTATGATAGTAACACTAACTTGCGAAAATGATAGCACAACTCACGAGGTGCTATATGTTGATAAAGATTTTGAATTTGGAGCAATACAATGGTCGTTGTCGTTGGCTCCACCAGTTGGCTATTCTCGCACGCTATCAATCGACCAAATAAAGTTGGTTCGTGAGGATTTTGAGTGGTTTAAATCAAAGGTGTTAGTTTATGGCGATATGATTAAAATGGTTTTAAATGTCAATTCACGTGATTACCTTGTCGATTTAACTGATTACACATTATACGAGAATTACGTCGAATTTGGGCTAAAAAATACAGGTGTAGAAGCTGATTTTGCGGACAAAAGGGATTCTGAAATTACGTTAACGCCTGATGTTACGTTAAATGCAACAGGTGGATTTGCTTTGCGTGAATTAATAAAAAAAGATGAGTGGCAAACGTCAGGAACAAAATACAAAGATGCTGGCAGTGTAATTTACACAAATGGAATTATTACAAACGATGTGCTATTTATAAAATTTGATGGCTTTGTTGGAGACCCAACTTTAAGAGTTGAATATGACATACATTCGAATAACCAAAATTTAACCGTAACAGAAAAACCAAGCTCGATAAGGGTAGCATTAAAAAGCGGCTTAAATACCTTTGTTTTAGGTCCTGAAATACCATACGTTTATTTTAACAATTCGCTTTCTATTTCGGCTTTTAATTCAAAAGGATTTTATAACTTAACGACTGTTAACGCTGAATATGAGATTGGTTTATATGTTGTTACTGATATTGGTCGCTTTATTCCTGCAAGTGGTAAATGGGCTCGATTGACTTATTTAGGGCAAGACGTGGTAAATATGCCAAGTTGTCCTGCCGTCTCAATACGTGCGATATTTAACAGTATTTTTGGCGTTGATAGATACATTTTGCCTACATTGGGAATCGGTCAATTAGTGTTTGTCAATTCGGATATGCTTAATTTTGTACCAAGTCCTAAATTAACAATAAAAGTAAGCGAGTTTATAAAAGATGTTTGTAATGCAACCGCTTCGGCTATGGTATTCGATAATGGCAAATATCAATTTAAGCCTATTGACGATTTAACGACTATTAATCAATTACAATTACCATACGTTAAAGACTTCAAAATCAGCTTTTCAAAAGCGATGAATTATACCGAGTTTGAATTTGGTAGTAAAATGCCAAGTTACAAATTTATGTTGAGCGATAAAAACTTTTTCACTCAAAAAATAACTTGGCAGCCTCAAAATTTGTTCGGTCAAAAATATTCACTATCTTTGTCGAAATTACGAGTTGATTGTGTCGGTATTTACGATTGTATTCGCTCGTTTGTGAACGTTGAAACGTCAAATAGTAATGGCGATTACTGGGCGGTAGTAATAGACCCTGAAACAATGGACACGGTTAAACCAATAACGATTTCAGGAGTTGACCAACAGACAGGGTGGTTTAATTTGGATTTATCGCCACGTCGGCAGATGCAAAGAAACACAAGTTTGTTAAATTCATTTTTGAATTACAGACCAAAAACGATAAAAGTAACTGCAGCCGAAAATTATATGGCTACTATGGCGTATGATGGTCGCGGTCAACTTTTGGGAAATTATGATACAAGCGAAGAGGGTAAGCTATTTACCAATTTGGAGTGCAAATTTACAACGATGCTAACGACCGATGAAATTAGCTTGTTACAAAATGAAATAAGATTGCTTCAAATAAGTGTTAACGGTCAAGGCTATATGGTTTTTCCGACTAACATAGAATTTACAGAAAGTGAGCGACAAGAATGTGAGATACAAGGACTTATTGCATATACATTATAATGAAAATAGTAACATACGACGAAAGTAGCGTGATTTTTCCGCGTAATACGTTTGAGAAAAATCAAAATGAGCAATGCTGGGCAAGCGTATTGCCTATTGGCTGTGCGTTTGATATTGTGTTTCATAATGCCGCAATAGACCTACCTGAATTAATATATTATTCTATAAACTTTTATAGTGAAAATTTACCTGTTAAAACGCTTTCAGGTGTTACAAATGTTGCAAAAACCACCGTTTCAAACATTGTTGCCGACGTGGTATTTGATACAATAGAAATAATTCCGCCACTTGGCATAGCGTATAAAATGGTTATACCTGTTCGAGTGATTACCGACTTTGAACACGACCTTAAAAGGCTCGATTTCTACAAATTAGGCACTGAAAATGCGTTATTCAAATGCTACGAGTACGTAAACTTCTATAAAACGTCCGAATTAGCGAATGAACGTGAAATTTTCACGACTTCAGACCGCGTAATTATACCTACACAACAACAAGCATTTACAAAATACAATGCGATTTTTGGCGGTGTTAGTGGAATGCACATTTCAGAAGCCGAAGCACTCAATAATAAAATCGGTCTATCGGACTATATAATTATTGACGGTGGCGTATTTCAAATAGATACACCCCCTAAACTCACACCATTGAGCAGTAACCGTGTAAACGTGGTTATTGTTGGTTATTTCACAACTGACCGCAATATCTTACAGGAGCTTACTATTGACATTCCAGAAGCAGGCTATACGACACCAATAGAAGCAGGAGCGACCATTTTATTTGGCGAAAATGCTTCAATCGTTGGAACTGATTTGGTTATCGCTGACAATATAGGCGGAAAATACAGATACTTTTCTGTTATGCTTTCTAATGGTATTCTGTACCATTTTAGACAACAACGGTCAGGCTCTTACATTCCACCAGCACCAGAAGAGCCAGCAATTTTTGATTTTTTGCGACGAATTAAACGAATAAATTACGGTATAACTTTAACTCCGAAAGTATGACATTATTAGAACAACAAATGATAGATGAGCTTATCGTTACGCAAGGTTTTACAAATAATTTAGCTGCTAATTTGAACACAAAAGGCGTTCCTGCAAATACAAATGAGGGTCTTGACACACTTGTGCCAAAAGTTTTATTAATCGAAAGTGGTGATGACAAAACCCCTTACGAAGAATGGCAGGAAGGCTTCGGCTATAATTGGGATAGTGTAGTAGCGAATGCACCAATGACGAATAGCCAACGTATTTTGCACATTTACACAAAAGTAGAGTTGCTTAAAATGATTTCTACATTTCCAACAAGTGCCGAAATATACACCTATAACGGTAGCGTTTATCGCAAAATTACAATGGATTCAAATAAGCGTTTATCGTTTATTAATGCTGATTATATAACTAATACTTTCGACAATCTGCAATACGTTTGTGTTGTGTATGCCAACGCTTCTTGGGGGAATGCTGTATTTGAAACATGGCTTCCTGTTGTTTATGGTAATAGTAAAGTTGTTACTGCAGACGCATTGGTTAATCTATTAAACACAAACTTTGTAAATGTGTACTATCCAACATTAAGAGGTGTTGATGTTAATGTATTACAAACCGTTATTATATTTGGTGGATTAGAGCATTTGACATATCAAAGTGTTTATCAACCTTTAACATTTAGATATGAAGGCTTGCGTAATTGCGAGATACGAGTTTTAAAAGAAGTTTGCGACACATTGCCAAGCGGTCAAACATATTCCACATTAAACAATTTTAGCGAGGTCAATGTGCGAATAACTGACGAGGCGTTGGCTGATTGGTTTTATAACACTTGGTTGTACACTATTTATGCGGCTGGCACACGATTTGGTTATCCAGTTGGTAATTATGTGCGTAAATTCAAAGTGAACTCGGCTATGCCTTTGAAAGCGAGTGCGACAAATGTGCCTTATATTAGAATACCGAACTGCGACTATCTAGAGGGTACATTTACGGAAGACCAAGCGAGTGCGTTTGCAGGACTTCACGGCTTCAACTCAAACAATATGCGCAACCTTAAAAACTTCCCTTTGTGGACTGTTATAGGTGGAGCAACGACAGGTTGTTTGTTGCCAGCAACAGCATCAAATGGTTTGGCTAATTTCAGGTTTTGGTCGATGCAATTAGAACGCTCAAATTTTGCTTTGTTTAATAATAGTGTTATTGACACAGACCCTACAAAATCATTTGTTGCTAACTTGCCGACCGTATTAGCAGGAAGCGCACAGACGATTTATTTTGACGATACGACGTTTAAAAATCAATTCACGGCTGGAGAACAGGCGCAAATAGTATCAACAATAACAGGTAAAAATTGGGGGCTAACATGGTAAATAAAATCATACAATTAGACGAAGGTAAAGAGGCTCGACAGCTGATTGCCGATGAAGGTAAGTTATTATTTTTAGCTTACGAACTTGACGAGCTTGGGAGTGATGCACAAGGAGTTTCAAATGTGATTATACCGATGTGCTGGGATTACGAGCAGATTTATATCGAAAAAAGTATTAACTTATAAAACCATTAAACAATGGAGAAATTTTACACGGCTGTACAAGGAACGCTTATAGGTATAGCCACTTCAGTCGCAGCTTATTTTGATAGCACATTTAGTTTCGTTTGTGCTTTAATTTTGGCTTTTTTATTTAACATTTTAGCAGGTTTTAAAGCCGACGAAGTCAAAATAAATATCAAAAGAATTTTTCCGCCTGATTTTTTTGACAATTTTAACGGAAACAAGCTAAAAGATAGCTTAATGGAGTTGTTTTTAATTACCACTATAACATTCCTTTTAAAAGGTATAATTGATTTGATGCAAAGACAAGATTTAAGCACCTATGCGGTTCAATTTCTTATCGCTATTGCCATTTATTATTATTTTAGAAATGGTTTGCGTAATTTGGTAAAAGTTTATCCAAAAGTCAAATTTTTAAAACTTCTTTATTATCTTATAGCATTTAAGTTAAAAGAAATTATCGGAAGTGATTTATCGGATATTGTTGAAAAAGCAGAAAAGGAAAAGGAAAAAGAAAAATGAATAAAATAACCATACAAATTAAGCGTTTTGCGTTCAAAGAAACGTACACTATTGGAAAGTTATATGTCGATGGCGTGTATATTTGCGACACGATAGAGGATAAAGTGCGAGTTTTAAAAAGCGCAAAGGATAAGATCTATGGATTTACCGCCATACCAAGTGGCGAATATCGTGCCGATGTTGCCTTCAGTAATAAATTTAGATACAATGTTGTTCGATTGTTTGGAGTTCCGTATTTTGAAGGTATCTACATTCACAAAGGGAACACCGAAAAGGATAGTTTAGGTTGTATAATCGTAGGCTATAATGATAAAAAAGGTTGGGTTTCACGACCAACGGAAGCCCTGAATAAATTAATGGAAGCGATTGAAGGATACGATGAATTAAAAGTTATTATAAAATGAAAAAACAAATAACCATTTTAAGCCTTTTTGCGGCACTATTATTTTTTAGTGGATGTTCGCCTCGTATTTTGGTGCGTGAGGTCGTTAGAGATAGCTTAATCGTGCGTACGAAGTTAGATAGCGTATATCTGTACGAAAAAGATAGTATCTTTATCAAACAAAAAGGGGACACGGTATTTTTTGAACGATGGTCGATACGATACAAAGATAAATTGATTGAGAAAAAAGATACTACCTACATCAATAAGGTAGAAGTTAAAGAGGTTGCCGTTCCTGCTCAATTGAATTGGTGGCAAAAGTGGCAAATACGCTCTTTTTGGTGGCTTTTTGGTGCAATTGCTATTGTTGTAGGGTGGCAAATAATTAAGATCTATTTCAGATTAAAAAAATAGTGGTTTTTTCATAGTATTTAAGTGTGTGAAGGGTATCGGCTGTGAAGTCTGCACCCTTTTTTTACGAATATAAGTGTTAAAATATGTTAAGTTGGTAAGGTTATAATTAAAATAATTACAAGTAAGTGCGTAAAGTGTTGTATTTGTGTAAGTTAGTAAATGAAAATAATTTGCATATTTCTTTACTTGTAATATATTACGTTATATCTTTGTGGTATAGAAATTCAAACACAAACTAATACTTAAAATTATGAAAGCAACAATCACAACTCTCGGCAACATGGTTTTTTTAAACTTTTTTAATTCAAAAGAAATTTATTCTGTAAAAGGATTTGATACGATTAGAAAGGCGACAAATTACGCAAAAAAATATGGTTATACTATTTATGAAAAACTACCCGAAGATGTTAGAGAATTTGAATACTGCGACTAAAAAAGAAAATGATACATGTTACATAGCTCTACTATGAAAAAACAAACACCACACAAGCAGATTAAGGCACTCGATGCAGAAATAGGAAAGCTGCAATGGAGTCTGTCAGAAGAAAAGGATGTGAAAGCGTTTGAGGCTTTAAGACGTAAAATCGACCAACTCGAAATTAAAATGGTTCAAATGCTCAACCCTATCGAAAACGAGCAACCATTACCAAACTTTAAAATTGTAACAAAATGAAAACAATGGAAACTATTCAAAATGGAATTACCAAAGAAGCTGCATATTTGCAGCATATTTATTCAGATGATTGTATATTAGAGTATTATGACTTTTAAAATCGTAACAAAATGAAAAAACTAAAAATCTATCGAGTGATTAACGACACTCGAAACTCGCACGGAATGGTAAATACATACGCACGCCATTTTGGGCAAGCAGCAGACCAGCATGTTTGGGTTAAAGATGTAAAAACAGGAACGCTTTATCTTTGTCCGGAGGTTGATTTAAAAGAAGCAACAGCCGAATACATTACCAAAAAGCTCGAACAAGCCGTACTATTTTTCGCTGGACTTACGGCACTAGTTATTTTAGCTGCAAACGTAATAAACGAGGGGCATTGGTTCGGTTCAGTAGCCTTCGCCATTATCAGCTTCGTTTGCTTCACTGTTTTTAAATTACAAAAAGACGAGTATTAACAATTAAAACACTTACAACTATGAAAAATTTTGACGACAAAGAAACGCAAATACAAGAAATTTGCGACCGAGTTAGAAACTCTGATTTTTTTGATACAGAGTTGAAAATTGCCTACTACGACATTATGAGAGTAGTGAGGAGTGCTTATTACGAAGGGTGTGATGATGGAGTGCAAATACTTTCGGAAATACAGGCAAAAAATCAAGAACTAATTAATAACCTTTTTAAATAATACAACAAATGAAAACAAACGGAAGATTACAATACGAATACGAGCTACTTCCAGAGCTTGAGCCTATCAGTGACTATCAAACATTTGAGCTTGAATTTGCAGAAAGGGATTTGAACTTTATGGTGTTTGCAAAAGTAGTTGTCGATGTTTCAGTTGAACACGACGGAGATGATTGGAACACGCCACGAACCACGACCATAAAAAGCAAAATCCATTCATTAGAAGTTGATATTTGCGACGAAAATGGCGATGAGGTGGAAGATGAAAACGACTTAATTTACAACGAAGTATTATACATTTTACAAAACTTTTATGAAAACTAAAATGAAACAGAAAAAATTTACATTCACGGAAGCATATAACAAAATTCCGTACAACGAGATGAAAGGCTTTAGAGCCAAAGCAAAAAAGGTGCTTGGAGTTACAAGCGATAACCAATTTTGTAACTATAAATTAGGCAGAAGCAATTTGAAACTTAATCAGTACGCTGGCTTGGTGGCATTATTTGCAGAATACGGAATTAAAGACCCTATTAAGTCTATTTAGATTTAGTCTAAATTAACCAAACCTATTGCAGGTTATAATAAAAATTATTACATTTGTAAACATTAAAACACTAAAATTATGGCAAAACTACCAGCAATTAAAAACATTTATGGCGACATTGAACTCGCTATCAAACAAGATGGACTTATGGCTGTTCTAAACCAGCCACCAGCAAATGAATGGGTAAAAGAACATCCATACGTTAAGAATTATAAGTACTTACCGATTGAGCGTGTAGAATGGTTACTAAAATCTATTTTCAAAACAGGCTACAAAATAGAGGTAATAAAAACCGCTTTGATGTTGAACGCTGTCGAGGTTACGGTTCGTGTTCATTACAGAGATATAATCACAGGCGAATGGATGTTCCACGATGGAGTAGGGGCGCAAGAAATTCAAACTCAAAAGGATAGCGGACACTTAAAACTTGATATGAGCAATATCAATCGTGGTGCAATCACAATGGCTCTACCAATAGCAAAAACATTGGCAGTAAAAGATGCGTGCGACCACTTCGGAAACATTTTCGGTGCTAACTTAAACCGTAAAGATTATATCGAATATGGAGTTGATTTGACCTTGCAGCCGATGGATGAAAAACACCCAAATTGGGAGAAAGTTAAAGCAGCGATAAAATCAAAAAGCTATGCCGTTGAGGATATTGAAGCAAAATACACATTAACCGACCAAGCAAAAGAAACACTTAAAAAATTATACGATGGAACAATTTAAAATTAGGGCTTCTGGCTGTGGTCAGATAATGACCAACGCAAAAAAAGATGGAGAATTATTGAGCCAAACTACTAAAACGTATGTTGATGCGTGGCTCAAAGAGAAAATTTACGGTTATCGTAAGCAATTTAGCTCGAAACAGACCGACAAGGGGCTTGCGTACGAAGATGAAGCAATTGACAAGGCTATTGAGTGGCTAAACCTTCCTTTTGTCCTTAAAAACGAACAGAAGTTTGAAAATGACTTTATAACAGGTGAGCCTGATTTGATTTTAGAAGATTGTATCATTGACATAAAGAACTCGTGGGATTGCTTCACGTTCCCTCTATTTGAAACAGAGCTTCCAAATGATGATTACTATTGGCAAATGCAATGCTATATGGAACTTACAGGAAAACGTAAAGCAAAAGTGGTGTATATATTGCTAACAACGCCTGAAACGTACCAAAATATGGAGATGGTTTACGACCACGTACCAACTGAACAACGTATCAAAGTCTTTGAAGTCGATTACGACCCAGAAGCAGTTGAAAAAATCAAAAAAAGAGTTGAAGAAATTAGAATTTATATCGAAACAAAATTACAAACAATTAACAAATAACATTATGAACACACCATTTAATGGACAAATAGATTGGCTTCCTGATTTTATCGGAGAAGAATTGATGAACCAACAGGAATTACAAGGCAATAAGCGTGATATTAGCGTTTTTGAAAAAAACATTGGAGCTTCTTTTTCAACTGAGGGTTTTACGTGGGAAAAAACCAAGCAGGGAGATTTATTTTGGCGTAAAGTTTTAAAAGGAAAAGACATCAACCTATTCCTCGCTTGGTTTAAGCCTGAATTGGAAGTTTTTGACAGAGAATCTGGAATTTTTATTAACAGAGTAATTGGCTACAATGAAGATTTGTTTTATCCGTTTTTTGTAAAAAAGTCAACGACAGGTGGTTATGCATTCAAACACGCTCGCCTTCCCAAAAAAGAGAACGCAGAGAAATTAGAACTACTAAAAAAAGCAGACGAATTATTAACAAAGGCAGCCGAATTAAAAGCCGCTGCCGAAAAACTTTAAAATTATGGCAAGTTTATCAGAAATTTATTTAAAAAAATCAACGCTCGAAACAATTTTGAAAGCGTTAAACGCCAAACAAGGCAAAGAGGGCGAAGGTGTGAAAATCACGATTTCGTTATCCGACCAGACGAACAATTTCGGACAAAATGTGAGTGCTTATGTGGCTCAAAGTAAAGAGCAAAGAGATGCTAAAACACCACTCTTTTACGTTGGCAATGGTAAAACCTTTTGGAGCAAAGGCGAAACGCCAGTGCCGCAACGTGAGCAGCCAACGCAACCAGTAGCGAGTTCAAATGATAACGATACATTCACATTTTAACAATCTAAATTTAAACTTATGAAAAAGCTATTTATTTCATTTATCGTTTTGGTGATTTTCGCCTCGTGCGAAAGCTGGTCTGGTTGTGGCGTTATTTCTGACAAAAAGCCAATACAAGAAGGCTATGTGGTTAAGTACTATTTGATTTTAACCGACGACCGAGGCAACGAACACAAAGTCGAAGTAACCAAAAAAGAGTACAACGAACGTATTGAGGGAGAAATTATTTGCCAAAATCCGTAAATAAACCCTCAAAAAGTTTTTTTATTCAAAAAATAAGTATTATCTTTGTGGTGTTAAAGTTACACATCTCACAACATTGTAACTAAAAATTTTTAGCCCTCGTTAGGTGCGTATTGAAGTGAGATGCAATA
>Ga0208826_1001180_pt1 | contig 22868 bp, 17 predicted proteins | sample AD_UKC115_MetaG_FD_184451 | JGI IMG/M metagenome (GOLD analysis project Ga0208826, IMG submission 184451) | Active sludge microbial communities of municipal wastewater-treating anaerobic digesters from Hong Kong - AD_UKC115_MetaG (SPAdes)... | ecosystem: Engineered > Bioreactor > Anaerobic >...
CTTCAGCAATTCTTCAAATTTCCGGCGGTTATATACACCTGTCAATTGATCGAAAAATGCCAGACGCTCAAGTTCCCCATTTTTTTTCATCAGCTCTTCCTGCTGTTCCGCAATTAACTGTTTTTGAATCAGATTTGAAGTGGTCATTTTCCACATCATAATCGAGACAAAGAGACCAATTCCAACTGCTGTCATGCCATTGACACGGTTAGACAACAGAATCGACGGATTTTTTTGATAAGTACTGAGTGCAAAGAAAAAACCTGCATAAGAGAACAGATAAAAAAGAAAAGCATTGACTGGTCTGATTAAGAACACGACGCTGACAATTGTACATGCGACCAAAAACGGAGTGATGCTGGCTGTAACCAATTGATCAATCGCTGTTATCAATACTCCAAAAACAAATACTGTAATTAAAGCAGCATAAATCATTAAATGCATCGGTGTTGCAACAAGAGCTTTTTTGCTGACTATGTATGCACATACGCCAAAAATACTCATCAGTACAGCCAGTGATGCATGACAGAAAATAATACCAAGACGCCACTTCATTTCGGTGGGATTATCTTTCGACAAATTCGTATAAAATATTATGATATGAATGAGATTATAGAGTATAGAAATCAATGTCAGATAAAATATACGTTTGATATTGATCGATCTGATATCGTTCGTTATTGAAAGATGGCTCGTTTTGTTTTGCATGAAAATTCCTTTTTTTTACAAATTCACATTCTTATAACGTCTGTATTCAAGCAATTCGAAGTTTTCGTTGTCTTTTATCCAAAAATCGAGGATTTTGGATGGTAATGTGGTTTTGCGCTTCGTGCAAAAACGCCATCTTTACAATAAATCCTTTGCTAATTTAGAAGCTTTGCTCGCTATAACCATGATTTTCTTCTTGTTCGAAACGTCAATCCATAGTTCGTAATGTTATCTCCGAAGTCGGTTTTTCATCCATGATGCCGTTTGCTGCATAATTCCGGATGAAATCCAGCGCATCTTTCGGATAAAGCGGTTTGGCTATCAAATAACCCTGAACACGATCGCAGCCGGAATTTTTTAAAACCTGAAGTTGTCTCTCATCCTCTACCCCTTCGGCAATCGTGCAATGCCCCATTTTGTGCGCCATGGAAATAATGTCACAGATTACCGTCTGATCAGGGTTAACTTTCAGCAGTTTATCGATAAAAAACTTGTCAATTTTCAGACAATTAACAAATAATTCCAATTCTCGTGCAAAGGAAGAATAACCGGTTCCAAAATCATCAATCGCTATATGAATGCCAATGTCACGCAATATCTGAAAAATTTGATTTATTTCAGTGTAGTCAGAGGCAAAAACCGATTCAGTTATTTCAATTCCAGTGTTCTTCGGATTGATTCCCATTTCCTGCATAATTTTCAGAAGGTCAACGACAAAATTGTCGCTCAGTAGCTGGATCACAGAGACGTTGACACTGACAACGATATCAGAAAATCCTGCTTCAATCAGTTGATTGAGGAATTGGAAAGATTGGCGGAAAATCTTCCAGCCAATCGGAATAATAAATTTTGTCTCCTCGGCAATCGGGACAAATTCCATAGGAGAAATCAATCCCAATTTTTTGCTTTTTATCCTTGATAAAGCCTCGAATCCACCGATCCGATTATCATAAAGGTTAAGAATCGGCTGAAATTGCAGAAACAGGGAGTCATCCTGTTTGTCGCCCGAGAGCAGGTCAAGCTCCCGTTTGATATCTTCTTTTCGAAGGATATTCTTTTCAATATTCTCATCATAAAAACGGACACTGAAATTTTTCTTCTCCTTGTCCCTTGCTGTTTCTGAAGCAATCAAGAGTTTTTTCAAGAGCAAATCCGGGTCTTTTTTTTCATCTTGATCTATTACGAGAATTCCAATCCCGCCTCTGATTCTTTCGGGTTTCAACAAAGATTCCAACTCTGTGGAAATTTTCTTACAAAAGACATTCAGGGCATCAGTATCTTGACAATCTTCCAGATAATAGGTGAAACGGTCCCAAAACGTGTTATATAAAGAACAAGTATCGCTGCAAAAACGGCTTAGTGTTATAGCAATTTTTTTAATCAGGTTCTGCGTGTAATGAAAACCATAAATTGCCGTAATTAATTCAATATCTGACAGACAAATTCCGATTAAAGCGCTATTTCCAACCTTTGCTTCGTGAAAATCATTGATCAATTTGTTTTCTAATTTATTCCGATTATATAAACCAGTCCACCGATCATGCTCATTACGATACAGTAGTGTTTGTTCCAATTGTTTACGATCGGAAATATCAATGATGATTCCTTCCAACGCTTCTACATCTCCAGATTGAGAATAAATACCCTCTCCCAATTCAATAACCCATTTTCTTTCTCCGCTAGCTGTCATGATTTCATATTCAAATTTGAAGGACGATTTCTGAGCTAAAACGCGTTCTGTTTCGATCCTTAATAATTCACGATACTCGGGAACGATGAGTTCATAAAAAGAGATGTCCTGATTGTTTATAAGGCTCGTCGGTTGATAACCGGTCAATTTCAGGCATCCGGCAGAAACAAACAACATCGTCCATTCATGATCGAATCGGCATCGGTATGCCATTCCAGGAAGATGAGAAAGCAATATTGTTTTACTCCGCTCATTTTCACGCAGCTCTGTCTCAATTTGCTTTCGAATGGAAATATCCTCAATCAAACAAAAATGCATCGCATCCCTGGTATGCAGCCCCAGAAAGGGTGAAATCGTCATATTAACCCACACGATGGATCCATCGCCCCGAATGAAACGCTTCTCCATGGAATAACTGTCGATTTCTCCCTTTTTAAAACGGTCAAATTTTTCCATATCGGTTTGCAGATCATCCGGATAAGTTATTTCCGGCCATGAAAGAGACTGCAATTCCAAACTGGTACGTCCCAGTATTTTTTCATATATCGGATTGATATTTATATCGCCGAATTCGGTTTGTATTGCATGACTCTTAACCGAAAGGATTGCGATTCCAATCGGAGCCTGATCGAAAATGCTATGAAATATGGCTTCATCATAAGCCAGTTTTTTGCTGAGCGTTTTCAGCTGTCTACGCTGTTTCCATACGTGTAGCAGTGCAAAAGAAAGGATCAAAATACAGACAACGACCACAAAATCAGGGATCATGTACTTCCTGATTTTCGCATACCAGTCAGAAGCTGAATAATCAATGCCCAGAACTGCAATAACATTTTGGTTTTGAGGATCCTTGATCGGGACTAATGCGCTGATCCAGTTTCCCCAACGATCGGTTGTCGGTTTCGTTAAGACAGTTTTGCCGGTGCGGAATGGTTTGAAATCAATTTCAGTGGCTTCTTCGAAAACCTGTCCAGGTGGAGAATAATTTGGGGAATCAGGAGATTCGGAATCAATCAGAATAATCAGATTTCCTTCGCGTTCCTCCATCAGATAAACAAAACGAATCGGATTGGCAATCGCCACCAGGTCCTTCAGGTTGGTTTTTAGTTTGTTATATTCGGAATATTCCAAATCCTGTTTTTTTCCGGACAAAGCAGTAATATGTACTGGATCTAATAAGGATTCAACAGACTCTGCCAAAATGATAGCTTCCGTTGAGACAATTTTCTGGTATCGATTCCATTCGAAAAGCAGATAGAAACTGCACAAAAGTATGACGATCAGAGTAAATAAAATTTTTACCGCGGATTCATTCTTGTTGATCCACCCGTTCGGTATCGGTCGATTCTCATTGTTTTGAATAGCTTCTTCGATTTGGCTTTTTTTCAGCATAGCCTGTCTCGTTCTTTGCAGAATCTTCTGTCTGGTTTGAAAATCTTTTATTGATGAATACTTTGAAAATGGCTGAATTGCTTTACAGTAAATCAAAATACAGAAAAAGTGAATCGTAGTTTTGTCGTTTTTACATAGAACATAAAAACAACCTAACCCTGAATAATGTCTTTTGAAGAAGTTTCCAGGTTTCAAAGTGATATATCTTCACCTGCCCTTCGAAATCTGAAAAACCTCGAATCAATTGAGAGAATATGAATCGTAAATGAACTGATTGTGTAGCTATTTGGATACAAATGTAGTATTCAATTCAATTTTACTTTATTTTTATACCTTTTTTTCAGTAATTCGAAATATGGTAATTTGGAGAAGCGAGTGAAAATTATCGAATAATTTTGAATACTTTTACCTTAATTAATGATAAAACCTGTCATTGTTAGTACCATATAGTGGCGAAGCAATCTCCTGCCACATGAGTCAAAAATCCTCAATCATGCAGAAAAAGAATGCTTCGTCGGACTAACGCCCTCTTCACAATGACAGATCAATCCATATATTATGTACTATATAAATTCTCAGTGCAAAGCGCAAAAACAACACAACAATAAGTATTTCCGCAAATATCCAATCGCTGTTTTGCTTACAATCGCTTTGTGTTCATCATTCGCATCGAATTGAGAATCGCAATTACCGCAACACCCGTATCGCCAAAAACAGCCTCCCACATAGTCGCTGCGCCAAATGCACCAAGCCCCAGGAAAATGATTTTCACGCAAAAGGCAAATACTAAATTTTGAACAACGATCTTTCTTGTTTTTTTAGCAATTTTTATAGCCGTCACAATTTTCGAGGGTTCATCGGTCATCAGAACGATATCAGCGGCTTCAATAGCTGCATCGGACCCCAACCCGCCCATCGCCATTCCAATATCCGCTCGGGCTAATACCGGAGCATCGTTAATACCATCACCCACGAAAACAATCTTGCCCTTTCTGGTCTTTTCAGCATCCAGCATTTCCAGCTTTTCCACCTTTTCTGCCGGCAGTAATTCTGAAAAAACTGCATCCAGGCCCAATTTGGCGCCAATTTTTTCGGCCATGGATTTCTTATCACCAGTCAACAGGACGGTTTTTCGAACACCAAGCGCTTTCAAATCTTTGATAGCTGCAGCTGCGTCCTCTTTGACCTTGTCGGAAATGATCAGATTTCCTGCATACTGCCGATCAATCGCGATATGAACGGCTGTGCCAGAAGTTTCCTGGGTCTGAAAAGGAATACCTTCTTCCATTAGAAATTTATCATTTCCAGCAAGGATTTGTTTTCCAAAAGCAATAACCTTCAACCCATGTCCGGCAATTTCTTCATAAGATTGAATTTTCCTGAAATCAACCCCTTTCTGATATGCCTTCAGAATGGATAAAGCGATAGGATGGCTGGAATGACTTTCGGCATAAGCGGCATAGGTAATCAAATCATCCGTTGAAAAACCTGGCTGCGGATTGACACGGACAACCTCAAAAACGCCTTTGGTTAAGGTTCCTGTCTTGTCAAATATAACCGTTTCTACATGATTGAGCGCTTCCAGGAAATTGCCGCCTTTGACAAGAATGCCTCTTTTGGATGCTCCGCCTATGCCGCCGAAAAAGCCTAACGGGATGGAAATTACAAAGGCACACGGACAAGAAATGACCAAAAAAACCAAAGCCCGATAAATCCAATCTGCAAAAGAAGCTCCAGAAATCAGTAAAGGAGGAATGATTGCTAATGCGAATGCGCTATATACGACAGCCGGTGTGTAATAATTGGCAAATTTCGTAATGAATTGTTCTGTCGGCGCTTTTCGGCTGCCTGCATTTTGCACTAAATCCAAGATTTTTGAGACGGTCGATTCACCGAAGGTTTTCGTTACTTCGATCGTCAACACGCCGTTTTTATTTACAAAGCCGCTGAAAGCCTCGCTTCCGGGTTTTAATTCTCGAGGAATTGATTCTCCGGTTAATGCAGCTGTATCCACCTGAGAAATCCCGCTGATGACCTTACCGTCGAGCGGTATTCGCTCTCCTGGATTCACCAGAATCACATCGCCAATCTTAATTTCTTCTGGTGATAATCGTCGAATTTCTTCACCGGTTAATCGATTGGCATAATCCGGACGAATATCCATCAGAGAACTGATTGATTTTCGGGATTGACCGATTGCCTGGTTCTCGAATATTTCTCCGATCAGATAAAACAGCATCACGGCTACGCCTTCAGGATATTCACCGATCAAAAACGCGCCAATTGTCGCTACACTCATCAAAAAATTCTCATTGAAAGCCTGTCCCCGAAGAATGCCCTTGATTGCTTTCAGGATGACTGTTCCGCCTGCAATCAGATAACTGATCAGAAACAGAACCAATTCCTGCCAATCCCCCAGTTGAAGGATCATACCTGCTGCGAACAAAACGCTTCCAATGATCAGTTTGATGATCTGTTTTCTGAGTGTATTTTCAAAAAGAATTTCACCTATTTTCTTTTTCGTGTTAGCTGCAGCTTTTCCGGCGTCCTGATTAACGGCATGCGTTGTTTCGAAAGGATCAGATCCGCTGCGAATCTCTGGAATAGTGGTATCGTCACGATGTTCACCAAGTAACATAGTATTTTCATAAGGGAAACTACCCGTGTTGGTTGCGTTCTCCCAAGCCGATGAGGGATCCAGTTTTTCTGCAACGACTACATCCGGTTCATGTTTGCGAGCAATAGTTTGAACTTGATTCATTGCATTTGAAAAATCATATTCGGGTTCAGCTTCAAGCGTTAAAATTTTACTGATAAAATTCATCGACGCGTTTAGCCCATCAATCTGATTGACCTCATCTTCAATTTTCGAAGCACAATTTGCACAGTTCAAATTTTCTAAAATTACTTGTTTGCGGACCATCGTGTTTTTTACTCCTTTTCTTCTGAAATATGAATCAAACCCTGATCGAAAATCTGTCTCACATGCTCATCTTCCAGAGAGTAATAAACAATCTTTCCTTCCCGGCGGCTTTTCACCAGGTCAGCCTGCTTCAGCAATCTTAATTGGTGAGAAATCGCGGATTGAGTCATTTTCAATAGCACTGCAATATCACATACACACATCTCTGCTTCATCCAGTGCCCATAAAATTTTAATTCGCGTGGTGTCGCCAAAAACTTTAAATAATTCTGCAAGATCATAAAGATTCTCCTCAAGAGGCATTTTTTCCTGTACACGTTTCACCGTATCCTCGTGGATGACTTCACAATCACATCTTTCAACCGGTTGAATTTTTGGAACCATTCAATCACCTCATTAATATTTGAACATATGAACAATTATTCATATGTTTATATTTTATGTCTTTTCCCAAGGAATGTCAACAGGATTTTTCATTTCTTAGCAATTCTAAATATGAGAATTAGGAGAAACAAACAAAAACAATTAAAAATGTTTAAAGACTTTTACCTTAATGAATGATGATCGATATGAAATTATTTGATAACAAGTCAAATGGAATGGATGAAACCTGCCAGTGTTACAACCTCGAGGGGCGAAGCAATCTCCTGTCAAAAGTGGGAATAGATAGCCACGTCATGCTAACGCCCTCCTCGGAATGACAGATCGCTATAAGAATCATTCATCACATAATTTTTTTGCGCTTCGCGCAACAACATCACAACAAAAATGAATCCTTCTCATATTTCGAATCGCTGATGCAGACTGCTCTGTATTTCAGTCAGAAACTGTGAATTTTATTGTTGTGAGAAAAAGGATTTTACTTATTAAAACGCTGCAAGTTCTTCCACAGAAGCAGGTAATTGATCAATACCTTTGAATTCCTCAACAACAATCGAATGGATTTCTTTTTTAAGGAGTGGATCGACATGGGTGATGCACATCTGCCAATTACCGCCAATACTCTTACAATCATCTTCAATTAAAATTTCCGGATGAATATTTTCGACCAGATGATGATACTTTTGTGTGTGTTCCCGAAAATAAAGCCTTGAACCAGGGAATCTGTATTTAAAAAGCAGATCTGCAATCACTCGTGCTTGTTGACCTCTGCGTGACGTGCAATAAACAATATCCATCCCCTGCTGCTGCCAATTCAGAATTTTTTTGACAGCATCCCCGATGGGCAGATAAGATCGGAAGTGGTACTGAAGAAACCATGATTTCGGTTTCAGAATAGTTCCTTCAGTAAATATCATGATTTTTCTTGTTCCAGCAGAGTCGGATAAATCGATAAAAGCCAATATTTCACCTGCTTTCATTGAAAAATGTCTCAATCTGTAGAATTGTTAGTCAACTTATACTGAATCCTGGACGATTCTAGTCATACAGTTCATCGAATTTATAACGCCAATTCTCAGTTTCTTTGCAGTAATTCAATATTTTGCGAGAATCATTTGTTGATTTTTCCGATATCAAGAATTACACGTCGAGTAAACATCATTGGTATAAATCGAATTCCATCTCGGATCTGTTCGGTATCCGTGGCCGTGAATCCAAGGTGATGATAAATTTGCACGGCATAAGGTGATGAATTGACTGTGATACGTTCCGATAATGTGTTTTTTGTGGCTTCTTCAAATAATTTCTTGCCAATTCCCTGATGTTGATACTTTTCAGACACAAAAAATAATGCAATATGGCTGCCTTCATTTCTCGTCGCAATCACACCGATCAGAACCCCATTTTCAAAAGTGCCGAAGAATGATAATCCGTTAATGGCTTCTTCATTTTCAAGAAAATCGCGAAAAGTTACAACACCTTGATCACAATAATCCGGCGCTTCAAACTTTAAGAATACATGCCAGACAAGATCCAGCGCACCTCTCTTTTCTGAATTCAAAAGTTTTCTTATCTCCATGATTATTACTCCAACAAAATTTAATCATCTGATTTTTTATCAGCGATTTAGAATATTGACTTATCTTTCAAATTGTTGATGGATACGTTTATTAACCGATTTCAGGCAAAATGTATTGACTGATAAAATCAATCCGAGTTTTCGCTCGGGGTTTAAAATGACAAGCAATAGCAATCACGATTTGCTCTTTACGGTTCACATAGATTGTATTTCCGCTGTCACCAAGAGCAGCAAAAGTTCCGCTGTCATTTTGACGAAGAATCCACCAAAGATAACCGTAACTGTATTCATTCCATCGGCTATGCTCAGTAGTGCTCTTCTGAATCCAGGAGTCAGATACAAGTTGTTTGCCATTCCAGACGCCCTGATTTAGGCAGAGTTGTCCAATTTTCGCCATGTCCCTCGGGCACAATGTCAATCCCCAGCCGGCGACTGGCAGCCCCTGTGGATCGACAACCCAGCCTTGTGCATTTTTGTTTTTAATGAAAGCGATATGTGTTTCTTTATCAACTAAAGTTGTTGGCTGAGGTAGTTTAATTTCGAGCGGTTTGAATAAATTTTCTCCGGCAAATTCGAGCATTGACTTTCCGATTGCATTTTGGAGTATACCAGAGATAATCTGAGAGCCAACGGTTGAATACCTGAAACTGCCAATGGTACCTTTTCCACCCAGCAAATCCAATCCTGCTTTTGTCCAATCATCACTGCGAAATACTTTTGTGAAAGGTTCTGATTTATATTTATACGGGGCAGTCATCGTCAACAGGTGTTTCAGGGTGATTTCCTGAATGGAATTCTCCCCTCTTTTCAGAACATAATCCGGAAAAAAATCCAGAACTTTCTGATCAACATTTTGAATAAAACCCTGATCAAGGGCCATTCCAACGAGAAGAGATGAAATACTTTTAGTTACCGAAAAAATATGAATCGTATCAGTCTCGTTATGTCCATCAAAATACCGCTCATAAATAAGCCTTCCGTTTTTCAAAACTACCAGCCCTGCGGTGTTCGGATATTTCATTTCAATTTCACGAATCAATGCAGCATCATTCATTATCTTTGACTCTCCTTCAATGATTCTGTTATCCATGCTGTAATTCAAAATATGAAAAGAATTAACCGTTGTTCTTATGGTTTTGCGCGGCACGCAAAACCATAAGAACAACAAATTTCCTCTTTTTTATTCGAAGGTTTCATCCATACTTCGAATTGCCGCTATCTATGAATGATCGCATTATATGTGGATTAAAAATGTTTTTCAAGAGAAATCGTTTTTAGGTTTTCGAGTATCTGTAAACCTCATAAGATTTGTTTCAGTGATATGAAATATTGATTGCGCTAAGGCTGTTTCATGTATAAAAAGCCCTTTATGATTAGGAGCCAAAACTGGAAAAATGCGATATAAGGCTCCTGGCTTAAAATGAACAATAAGGTGGCGGCAATGGTCAATGCCATGGAAAAAAAAGGGTGATTCTTTTTCCAAAAATAATTCTGGCAATCCTGTAAAAGAATTTCAACGATTCCGAAAACCGATGTTATTCCAAAAATAACGACATAGGCAACCAGCATATAGCTTTCCAACGACTTCATCGCAAACAAAGAAACTGATTCGATAAAATCCCCATTCTGTTCGCCAAATAACGGAATAAAAAAGAATACAAGATTCATCACATCGAACAATCCATACAGAATTGTTCGAAGACTCCTTGCATTTTCGTTTTTTTCCTGTTCAGCAGCCAGAAGAATCTCATCGCCGGAAAGCAATTCATCAATCGTAATGCTGAATAATTTTGAAATGGCTTTCAGAGAATCAATATTGGGAAGACCGCGATTGGATTCCCATTTAGAAACAGCAGTTCGAGAAACGAATAACTGCTCAGCTAATTCTTCCTGAGTGAGCCCTTTTTGTTTTCGTAAAAGTTGAAGCTTCTCATTGAATTCCATTCGTAAATCTGCCTGTCTTTTCAATTCGTAAACGCCAAACACACTGTATTCCGTCCTGAATGTTTGGCTGCATAGACAGCATTATCCGCCTGATCGATGATTTTTTCATAATTTTGGACTGGTTGATTGCCGCAGTAGGCAACTCCAATACTGACGGTTTTACGATAGCCATCCATCTCCATGTTTTGTATCGCAATCCGCAGATTTTCGGCGATTGAAAGTAATTTGTTTTCGTCGAATCCATAAGCCAATGCCACAAACTCTTCACCGCCATAACGATAGAAGTGCAGGCGGAAATTCTGTGTATACGCATTCAGCACCTTGCCAAAAGAATTCAAATATCGGTCACCGGCAGTATGACCATAGTTGTCATTAAACTCTTTGAAGTGATCGATATCAATCATCATGATTCCGGAAGGCTTTTCGATATTCGCCGTTTCCAAGTTCGCGAGGATTTCAAACAGCTTGCGCCGATTGGACAGACCTGTCAGTACATCAGTCTCTTTTTCAATGGTCAACAGACGACGCGCTTCATAACTTTCTAAACGAACCCAAACCATGATATTGCCGAGAAAACAACCAAGAATGGCAAAGCACAAACAGTTGATCGTATCATCAAGCGCATATTTTGGTTTAAAGTAAAAAGCTAAAATTGTATGCACCACAAACCAGAATGCCACAAATCGATTCATACGATGGGGATAGTCGATGAAACCGAATGGCATGATGCAGAACACTCCCAGTAAAATTGTCGCCCTCATATCAGGTGTGTGAATTACACTGAGAAATATCGCCAAGAGAAAGAATACGGAAAAAGCAGCATAAAATCCGATCAGTGTGTACTTTTTCATCATTGAATGTCGAAATAAAAAGAACAGCGCAAAAAAAAATGTATCGGAAAGCAAATATGGGATAATTGCTGTAGATTTTGTTTTACTAAAAGGGGTTGCCAACAACGGCAAGAGCATCAGTAATCCGCCCATCAAACTCAATAAAGATAACATTTTTTCGTTGTACGCTCTGATGACTGAGCAATTGTCAGATGCAAGCTGTGAATATGTTTTTTTTTGATTTCTAAATAGATTTACCCATTTCTCCATAAGGTTCCCCTTCATTTGAATATGGTATATTCATATGCAGCGATTCGAAATATCGGCTTGCTATACAAATGAAGAGGGAAAATTTTGTTGTTGTGCTGTTTTTGTGCAAAGCGTAAAAAGAAAAAAATTTTTTTGTCATAAATAGAATCACTGACAGGATATTGCGTACTAATTTTCCTTCCGTTTACGACGATATAATCAGTATAATAATATGAGTAAGCTTTTCAGCAGCAGGACGATCATCGTCATTGTTGTAATAGTTAATATCTGTCCCTTTTGCTTATAATCAAGGATTGGCATGGAACAGCTCCTTTCAGATTATTTCTTCTTTTTATTTCGTCGGATTGCGATTAATTGCTTGACATCTTCCAATATCATATGATCTGTTACATGAATCATGAGCCACTTTTGACCCATACCGGTTTTCGTTTCAAGCCAAAGCTGCTGTGTGTAGGTCGTGAAAAAAGGAAGCATCGATTCGGTTTCGAACCTCTCACGATCACCAATCACAACGAGTGCGATATAATATCCCTCCATCGGATACAGCGCACATAGCGTACGTCCAGCTTTTTTATATTTGACATTCCATCCAAACTGCATGGAACATCGGCTGTACTCCAACATCGGTTTACTTTGATATTCCGCCTCCATGTGGCTGCACAAGTCTTCCAACAATGGATTATTCACATAATCGCATAATTGTGCCATCGATGGCTTCTGCAAGCCATTGGTTTTGTTCCATTTCGCTTTTGTTTCTGGAAAATTCTGCGACGACGGGCTCAATGGCAGCCATAACTCCATATAGCTTGTTCCCGGATTATGATCATAATAGATCTCTGCAGAGAATTTTCCACAACGTAAATTGTGCTGTTTTATCCAGTTTTGCATGAACGAGGAAGCCTTGAAAATCGCCGATCCGATAAGTTCAGTAAAATTATCCGCTTCAAAGCTACATACGACATAATCGCCGTCTGGAAGCGTAAAAGTAACATAATCCTCTGCCGCCTCAGCTTCACTGGCTTCAGCTCCAACCATATAGGTACAGCAGCCTTCGCGGGCATCTCCATGGTAGAAAACACCCAGTTCTTTTCCGCCTGGAAATAATTGCGGAATATTTGGTTTCTGCCGGTGAAATTCATCCCAAATCATTCCAGCTGTAGAGACGCCGGTAGTCTTGCCGCCTGCCAATTCTGTTACAGGGACTTCGCCTTTTATTCCGATAAATGTGCATGGTTCATTCAGCTTTCGCCGAGTCACTTCAACCACCATGTCATCTGTGATGAAAGGAACATCTTCATCGACAATGGCATACTTGAGCAGCAAATCGGGTTTTATGAAATGATTGAGCACAACAGGGTGAGCTCGGTATTCTTCTGGCGTAATACCATATGCATCCTTGAACGCACGTGTGAAATTGGCATGATCCGAAAAACCGCAATCCATAGCAATATCAAGGATTCGTCTCGCTTCATTCTTCAGTTCTTCCGCAGCTTTTTCCAACCTGCGCAGCTTCACATATTCATTAACCGGTTTTTTTACCAGTCGCCCAAACAATCGTTGAAAATAGTATGGAGATAATGCAGCTGCATGGGCAAGCTTCTCAGTTTTTAAATCCTCTGACAAATTTCCTTCAATATAGTCCAAAACATTTTGGATTGCTCTCCAAGCATACATATTGCACCTCCCGTTCAAAAGAATAACACATCGTGGCTTATCCACTTGTCATCCAGTAATTCGAAATATGAAAAGAATTCTGTGTTGTTCTTATGGTTTTGCGTTTCACGCAAAACCATAAGAACAACGCACTCTCTTTCTTTATTCGAAATGTTAGTTGATATTTCAAATTACTGCTTGTCTTAGAATGCTCTTTTTTTTTTGATAATAGGATCTGTTTATCCCAGCGGTTGTTTCCCTGTATTTTTCAATTTTGAGAGGATTGTTTGTTGTTGTTTTACTTTGGAGCGAAGCTCCAAAATAAAACAACAACAAATTCCGATCTTTTTTCAAAAAGTCTTTGCAAATTCCAATTTACTGATATGATTCAAAAAACGTTATGATGTTCGTATGATAGTTATCTCAACCTTACTTACCAGGGAGTTATTGAATGTCCAATAAAAAAAATAAAGACGTATTATTTCTTAAAATAATTCTTTGGCTGTATATTATTTTATGTATTATTCTTGCAGGATTAAATTATAGTTATGTAAAGACCGCACCGGAACCTGTTGCGAAATTTATTACATCGGCCTGGCACTTTTATGAAAACTGGATTAAAACGATTTTGATCATTACAGCCAGTATTCTGACCATCCGAATCGTTAAACGAACAAAACGGACGCGCATGGTAAAACGGAATTTGATCGGATTTATCATCGCAGCCCTGGTTATTCATATCGTCACTCCGTTGATCCTAAGTAATAATGAGCTGTATTTTTTTGCGATGCCTTTGCCCTGGACTACGGCACCATTACAGTTATTATTTGAGAATTCATCGTTTTATGCCAGCAGATTTCCGCTATGGGGACTGACGGGGATCAGTGCTGCGCTGGTATTTTATCTGGTGGTAAGCGGAATTGTGGTGATCGGGACGTTTTTATTTGGCAGACGCTGGCAATGTTCAACGCTATGCCTTTTCAACGGTTTTGCTTCTGAAGTTTTTGCACCCGCTTTTCCTTTGATCGGCAAAAAGAAAAAAGTTCAGCCCAGAACAGTCAGGTTTTTAACGATCCTCAAGTGGATTATGTTAATCCTTGCATTATTTTTTACAGCTTATTGGATTCTCTTATTGTTGGGTGTAACTGTATTTAAAGACTACCTTCTGATCGGCAAGCTGGAGAATTACAAATATCTGAGCGCCGAATTATTGATGATGATGTTTTTCTGGATCGTTTTTACGGGCAGAGGATATTGCTATTATTGTCCGCTCGGCACGCTTTTGGGAATTTTCGGGAAATTCGCCGGGCAGAAAATCATTACCAATCAAACCAAATGCATTGGTTGCAATCAATGCAATATCGCATGTCCAATGGCCATTGATATAAAAATCCAAGCGTTAAAGGGAGAACCGGTCACTTCGCTGCGATGTGTCGGCTGCGGTCATTGTGTGGATGTTTGTACAACAGAAACCCTGTCTTATTCAACCGCTTTTTTAAAAAGGTTTCGAAAAAATAACCAGTAATAAAAAAATTGGAAATCATAAGTTGTGGACTCTGTCATTGCGAGCCAAACAACTTTTGTCATTGCGAGCCCCGCAGGGGCGTGGCAATCTCCACGCTGTATTGAGTAAAATGTGCCACCCGAAAAGAGATTGCTTCGTCGGGTTTATACCCTCCTCGCAAGGACAAATTGCCATGTGTGTACCACTGAGTATCTCGATTTAGTGCCCTGAAACCTCCAAATTTGAGAGTAAAAAGGGACTTTGTTTCAAAAAGTGAGAAACTCAGGAGAAAATCAAATGTAGTTGTTGCGCTTTGGGTAACAACTACATTATTAATCTTAAAATCAGAAAGATAAGTGAAAATTCCGAATTACTGAACAAGAAGAATATTTGTATGATCCAATAGGATCTTCAATCCAATCGACATGAGTATGATTCCGCCTGTTAATTCTGCCTTGGATTTGTATCTTAATCCGAAAATATTGCCAATCATCACACCGATCACTGATAACGTAAAGGTTATGATCCCAATAAATAAAACTGCAGGTAACACATCAATTTTTAAAAATGCAAAAGAAACACCCACAGCCAATGCATCGATGCTTGTTGCTATTGCCAAAACAGACATCGTTCGAAAATTTAATGAAGCATCTGCATTTTCACATGACTCCTGTGAAGTTGAAATTTCACATCCATTGTTATGTGATTCTTTAATCATATTAAAACCAATTAACCCAAGCAGAAAGAAAGCAATCCAATGATCAAAAGCTGTTATCTTATCCTGAAATTGGGCACCTAAACCATACCCTATTAAAGGCATTCCAGCTTGAAAGACTCCAAAATATAAACCTACAGTGCCTGCTTTTTTAAATGTTATTGACTTTAAAGCCAGTCCCTTACAAATAGCGACTGCAAATGCATCCATCGACAAACCTATTGCAAGAATAAATAACTCAATTAAACTCATTTTCAATTCTCTTTGTTTTTGATCAGCAATTCGAAATATGGACGTGCTTTTTGAATAAAGAGAAATTTTGAATCGCTGGTTTCTTATCGAAATAATTTCCATTAAAAAGACTTATCTGCAGAAAAGGACTGCAGATAAGTCTCATTATTTAAAATAAAGCCAGATATATATTATCAGTATGTTGACTTTATTACACAATTATTTTTGTGTTAACTACTCCCTTATCCCCCGTTATTATACTCAAGAGAATTATTGAAGTCAACAATCAAGGAGTAATTCGAAATTTAAGAGTTACAAAGAGTTATAAATATCAATTTCAGGCTTAAGGATTTTATGCTTTTTTTATCCACGATCTGTACTTCTTAGTATTTCAACGATATGTCACAAGCTTTATTCCTTACCGGATTTTACAATTTGCTTATGCTGCTGGATGTACATTTCTGGCATGCGTTCAAATGCCTGCATACGTACCGTTTTTAGCTTGAAGGCCATGCCCATGATAAGATTGAAAAGCTGTTTTCTCAAATCTCTCTGCGGGAAGTCATAAAGTCCATTTTTTTTGTAAAAACGATGGTCATCTCCAACTACACCTCTCATGCTGTAGATCAAGTCACGGAATATTTTTATTCCGCCCACTCCAAGGAAATTTATGCTTTTTTGGTATTTTGCCAAGGCTGCCTGTGAAAGGCGTTTTGCCGAATTTCTTAGTAAGTTTTCAAGATAAAGTGAATCCTCATACTCATCACCGATAATGAACATGGCATTCTCACGCCCGACATTATCCTTTCCTTCCAAAAATTGCCGGACATTAGGTAAAGATCTGAGCGGACCAGCCACCAAATAAGCGGTATGTTTGCCCATCATACTTGTTCGGTGTCCATTTGAAAAGGTACGATCCAAAAAGAGTTTCCAAATTGGCTTCAAGTAACGATCCTCAATGTTCATGCCAAATACCAGCACATCACAGGTATTGACGAGATTAAGGTAGAATTCTTGGAACCCATCCTTGCGGTCGCATTCGCCCACCAACTCACACTTGAGGCAACCGTGACAGCCTGCTTCATAAGGAAAGTCATTGATATCGATAACTTCAATAGTATGGGGATAGGCATCCATGAACACGTCGAGCATCCGGGACAGGTTCCCATCTTTATGAATCTCATCAGTCAGCAGTACTGTCCTCAGCTTTGGTTCCTCCAAATCAGGATTTGCTGCTTGGGGCACAGTCATTTGGCCCGGCGAGAATATAGGTGATTTTGTTTCCGGTAGAGGCATAAACTTGCGTTCCACTGGATATCGGTTTCGACAGGAACTGACAAAGTCGTCCATAAAAAACCGCATGCTGGATCGATGAGACTTATTGAGCATGTCCAAATTATCAGCCGTACGCCCTTCGATATAATACATGCCTAGGTCTTCGCTCATACCGCGAAGCCAATCCTCTGCCAATTGATCATAATAATGGAAGCACGTCATCATACTGGTTGCATATTTCCCTTCAAATATTGAATTCCTGCCAGCTGCTTTGATCAATTGGAACAAACGGATCAGCTGCCAGGGAACCAGCATCGTGTAGACAGGTGTATTCCAGATAATCGCATCAGACCACTCGATATCACCCATTGCAGATTCCAGCCAGGATTCCTCAAACTCGATTTTGGACAAGGCTTCACCTGCCTGTAAGACTTTATACTCAACATTTTTTTCCTGTCCTAACATATATAGGCTATGCTGAAGGGTTAAGCTGTGTTCGCCTTTGGGACTGCCATTTACTACAAGGATTTTAATTACTGGTGTCATTCTCAGTTACCTCTTTTTTTTAATATGAATCTCTTGGCCCTTACGCTTCATTCTATTGAGCAATCTCAGAACTCATCGTATAGTGTATCGCTAAGCAATGATACAAGGCAGATTGACAAGCAATACATAGATCACCATATACTCTACTTAACAGGAACAAATAAACCGAAAAGCCCAAAAGGAATGATTGCAAACCATTGTGTCCATTCAGCCCTGGCAGATTCTAACAGGAACCTATTTTGGTTCTCTTCCGGGAAATCTTTTTTATGCTTCTTTTCGTATCTTCGCTTTTTCAGCGCAATACTGCCTTTCGGCAATAGGTGTTTCCAACTGCTGACTCTTAATATTTGTTCATAAATTCTGCCCTCCTGTTAGAAAATATGTTTTCGAAAAAAGATTGAATTTTTTCTGGATATACGGTCTGGAATGTTCAGACAAAAAATGCAGATGAGTATTGTTTAGTGCAAATGGAAAATGTAAGAAAGTGTTGAATACAATCATCAGCCAATGCCATTTTTCTGATTTCCCCAAGAGAATCCTTTGGATCATGAAGCAAGTGAAGATAGATCGCATATTTCAGCCAATTATCACAAGCGTCAAGGAGCTTGTGATAATCCATCCTCCTGTTTCTGAAAAGCCTTAAATTTCAATTTCGTCGACTCAGTATGATATGCTTACTCCTTCCGGAGGGCGGATACCATTCACCGAAAAAACCTATAAGATTTTAAGTAATTTTTATTGAATTTAATCCTATTATAAACAGTAATTCCTACGAAAATAGAATTCAATTTTTATTATCGGTTGTGAAATTTCTTTCATCTGCTGTTCGAAATATGGAAATGCTGATGATTATTTCGGAAACCGTTTTTTTTGCCCAATATCTAACATGAAAAAAAGCTGTAGGTAATGTTATTGACATTGCAAAACTCTCGCAATAAGCTGCAGCCATCCATTCCGCCAAACTTCTGCAGCAGCATTTCTTTTATATTCTCTCTTTTGGGGGCTAACAAAGCAAATAAGAGCTCTGTGTTTTCCTGGTCAAATTTATAAAAATACTCATATTCGTCCTCACCGGACATAACCTCATCGGCCTCACCTAAGTCCTGTCCTGAGATTATCAGACAACCTCCTGATAACTCAGCCCAAACTTTTACCTTTACACGAGAGAATTCCTCATTACATAGCTCGAATTCTTCAAAAGATACCATGGGATCTTTGTTGTCGAATCGTTTTTCAATCATAGGATTGATTTTATCCAACTCAATACTTTTTTTTTCATTGCAATTGGCTTTTATAGGTGAGTTAAAATCATCATCGGTGCACTTCCGTATGATCCGCTTTACCTTATCCATCGGGAACGGGGCCTTATCCTCCTGGAAATATTCAATACGAATAATCTTCGCAATGGCGCTATGTCCATCTTTTCCAACGGGAACCAAAACATCATCGCCAATTTTAAGCGTATCATCCTCGGTTGCGTAGTAATAACTTTTACCGCTCTCGTTAAACTCCACGCTGCAAAAGATGGAATCATTAGTCTTGCGCCTTGCTTTGGTGTAAACAGCGGGATTGAGCATCTCATCAATCCCATAGAACTGCATAAAATCAATAATGCTCTCTGCCAATTCTGGAAAATCACTGGGTAATCCGTTCTTATCAAAAGTCCCCTTGATCATAAGCCGCGGTCGTCTCTTGAAGTCCACCGTGATTTCATAATTCTTTGTTTCGAGCGGATCGATTAAATCGTCCGGAGAATTTCCGTATATATGCGCAAATAATCTGTCGGCGTCGAGGTTATCCAGCAAATTTACAACGCCATCCTGTACATAATATTTTTTCGAAACGATACAACCTGATCCGAACTGTTGAATGTGTTCCAGGGATTCAGATTCTCTGTCGAGTATGAGTTGCTCTGAGTAATCCCATGTGCAGTATTCCACCGAATCACTAAAAGGAACTTTGGGTTTAATTTTTGTGACTCGATGATAGTTTATTGAGATTTTATTGACGCTGTCCGGCTTGGAATTTCCATCAAACACGAATAAGTCCGGCAAATCGAGTATATCGCGTATAAGATCGGAGAGGTCAACATCGACAGCAATAAAATCACAACATATAGACCCTGTATATTGATATGGTTTACCCTCTGTGTTGGTGATGGTCACATCCCAGCGGCCGATATCAGTTACAAACGTGGTATCGTGCGCAGTACTGAAATAAGTGCCGATTGCGTTTAATATTGGAGCAGCGGCTTTTTTCCCGATGGTGAAGTTCTTCCTGCGTCCGCACAGATAATTATGAAAACCCTGGCCGAAGTTATAGCCGGAGAACCATACGCGACCATCAGCGTTGATTGTCAGACGCTGTTCAACTTCTTCGTCAGGCTCAGGACAATGTCCATAGCAGATATTGTTGGAGATAATTTGTATTTTCTTTACGCTGCCTTGAAAGGTAGGCGGACCGTCAAGATTCATCCTATTTCACTCCTGTCAACGCTTCGAAATTTGAAAAGATTTCTTAGTTGTCTTAATAGTATTGCGCTTCGCGCAAAAACACCACTACAACAGGATTTCTCTTTTTTCTCAAAAGGCTTTTCCATATTTCGAATTACTGTCTTTCTACAGTTTGGCGAAAATTTCTATTTTATGCGTATTATCTTAAAAGTACGGATAGAGACTGGTATGCGAATCATTGTTCGAAAAATTGAGGCTGACAGCATTCTGAATGGTCGGAAGGGGGAAGGAACAGACCAGTCCGAATGGCAAGAACAGAACCAACCAATCAAAGCTAAGAATTTTTTTTATGAATAACCGAGTGATATAACAGATCGACAAGAAAAACTTAACGCTGCAGACAATCTTGCACATAACAAACCGGCACATCCATATACGCAGCGACTTGTTCAACAGACATTCCACGATTAAGAAAACGTTTTACAACTCCCCTGATCTCTTCGCCGACTTCGATGATATGCTGATCCGGATCATAAAAACGCACTGCTCTTTGACCCCAGGGATGCTCAACTGGTTGATGGACATACGCAATCGCTGTTTCTTCCAGCTTTTTTAAGAACGAATCCATATCCTGCTCTTCAAAATAGAGCTCACCGGCGTTATGCTGAAAGTGAACCGCTTTGTTGTTGATGAATTTTACCCACGTCTCTTTTTCCTGCAAATACAAACCATGTTCCAGTTCGACATTGGCTCCGAAATCATTGACGACATTCATATTCAACACGTCATGGTAGAACTTTTTGCTTCTCTCCATGTCTGTCACAGCAATCAGCGTTCCTTTATATAGCATAGGTGGTCCTCTTGTTTTTAGAATTCATCGTTCCTGGATATCAAGCCACAGCCTCGATATGCATTGAAACTTAGCTTTGCATGAAAATTCGCAGACAGATTTCAACACATTATATTTTTTCTCCCTCTATACCGCAAGGGTTATAGGGGGTTAATTTGCAATCTGGTAATCACTCATTGATCAGCCAATAACCATTCTTAGTATTTCCAATTCGCACAATCACACATTTGTACTTCAGGTTTTTTTATAAGGGGAGGATTCTCTTTCGCTTTGCTTACTTTCCAATCATTTCGGCAAACGTTTTGACTTCGCACCCCTGATTTTCGTAATAGGCAAGCATTTCGTCCATCTTTTTCAGGTCGTAACTGGTGACACAGTCGGAAAAGACATGCACGGTGAAGCCGGCCTTGGTCATGTTGAAGCAGGTTGATTTCACGCAGGCGGTGGCATCTGCACCCGAGATATAGAACTCATTGATACGGTTCTTCTCAATGAACCCGGCAAATGCCTCGCTAGTCAGGGCATTCCCCCTGGTTTTCACAAAGATGTTGTCTGATACGACTTTCATCTCGGGTACAAGTTCCGCGCCCCTGGTATCCGGTTTGAAGGTGCGGGTGCCATCCGAAAGATTGTTGTGCTGGATGTATACAACATGAATATGATTTGCGATCGCCCAATCAATGGCGGAATTGATCGTACCGATTATGTCTTTATAATGTTTTGTAATATCATTCTGAATGTCAATAACGACTAACGCCTTGTTTTCCATAGTAGCTTCTCTTTTCTGCTTATATATATGTTTCTGACAAAATAAAATTTGCTTCTCCAAATTTCGAATTGCTGATGTAATTGCGACGTAAGGTTCCTTGATATATTATCAGTATTCCAGGCGTTCAAATATTCGATAGCATAAGTAGGTCAAATAAGGAGACGGCATTTTTTTTTGCCCAAAATCCCAATCTTTCAATTTCTGGTAGGCCGATTCAGGTGTAAAAAAACCTTTCTTATCTTGTTTGTCTTTTATTTGGGCAATCATTTCAAGGAAACGCGGATCATCCCGCAAAAATTCATATTTGCTTAGTACTCCGGCTACGCTGACAATATCATACCAGCACGATGGCGCTTTCAACTTACGGAAGTCCATCCCCATATAGAACATATACGGATGTTGATTCAGGCTGTTTTCCCACAGGCTAAGTAGTACTTTAACGGTGGAAACTGCAACCTGGGAATTCCTATAATCCGGTAAATAGGATAATAAATCGGCCATTATCAGCGTTGCGTATGGGCAACAATCGTCCTTTCTTCCAGGGCCGCGAAATTTGCCAAGCTCTGGAGAGACAGCACAAGGGAATCCATTTTCACGACACAAAGATACCAGATGGTCAACACCGGGCTTGACATATTCTTGATAATCCAAACCTGCTTTTACCAAAGCTAGTAAAAGCAGCGGAGCATCACACAGGCACCAACTGAAAACATCCACGCCCGCACCGCCAAAATGCTTCGGTACATTGGTCAGCGATTGATAGATGCCGTGCTCGTCCCGGTGCTGTAGAATTTCATCAACGGCCTTTTTTATTTCCGGTACTTCCGTATCCAGCCCAAGGTCCAGCAGAAATAGCAGCTTGTTGATCGATAATTCGGGATTTTTATGATTTGTCACCAGACTCTCATGAAAATTCGCAGCACTTGTAAGGAAATGTTGAATACGATCATCAGCCAATGCCATTTTTCTGATTTCCCCAAGAGTATCCTTTGGCTCATGAAGCAAGTGATGATGGATCGCATATTTCAGCCAATTATCACTACGGTCAAGTAGCTTGTTATAATCCATCCTCTTGTCACCTCTTTTTTCTGAAAAGCATTAAATTTCAATTTCGTCGACTGAGTATGATATGCTTACCCCTTCCGCAGGTCGGATA
>Ga0208826_1001183_pt1 | contig 22832 bp, 22 predicted proteins | sample AD_UKC115_MetaG_FD_184451 | JGI IMG/M metagenome (GOLD analysis project Ga0208826, IMG submission 184451) | Active sludge microbial communities of municipal wastewater-treating anaerobic digesters from Hong Kong - AD_UKC115_MetaG (SPAdes)... | ecosystem: Engineered > Bioreactor > Anaerobic >...
GGCGTTCGCTCCGCGCCTGGTATGCCAGATCGCCCGGCTTAAATGACCAACGCAATCGTACTTGGATGGCAATCCATCACGTCGTAAAGCCCACGAATGTCGTCGCTTGAGAATACTTTGCCCGGTGGACAGTAAATGAACATCATCGAGGCAGGGTAATAGTGGCGATCCAGCGGGCCGATATTGCCAGCAGGCGAGGCAAACGGCGTCTGCATTGTCGGTGCTTCGTCCCAATCGCTCTCGTAGATCATCCTTGCTCTCCACCTGAATGCCATTGCTGCGAACCGTGTAGAGCGGAGCCGTCAACTCGGCAAACAGCGCATCATCTGGCGGTAATGCCAGCGCAGAACCACGCGAAGGATCGAGCATGTCGCGCAGATTCCACCATAGTTCTGCCCTTAGATTGACGAAATGCAGCAGCCCCGAAGCGTCCGTTTGCTCGCTGCGGGTCGCCACATTGACCCCGCGCACCGGCAAGCCCAACTCTCGCGCTGCGTCAAAAGCCGCAGTTCCTACACCAATCACATCGACGTTGATCACACCGCCATTGGCCGCATCCTTAGCCAAAAGGGCCGCAACATGCTGCCCTGTAGGCGTTTCAGAGCCTGGCACACGCTCCAATTGCGCCACCCAATCGCCTGAACGCTTGGCAATGACCGTATTATCGACCCCACCGCGCGCCACATCGGCGCCAATACAGTCGAATCGGGACGATTGGCGCTCGCTCCAACGTTCCATGGACGCCTGAACCCATGCCGTAGGTATTACCTGAAAAGCGTCGTCGGCCATGCCGGCGCGGAAATCGCCCATCAGCATCTGTGAACGCAGCGGTTCAGGAAGCGCCTGAAGTGTCGCGCGGTAATTAGTCTTCTCTAAATAGGCATTGTCGGACAACAGAGCAGGGATAAACGTGCGCGATTGTGGCCGAATCAACTCTTTTTCGACGTAGAACGGCTCGCCAGTGTGGTCTGGCGGCAATTCGATCTCCTTGCCATTGCGCATGTAGAACCAGCGTAGATCGCCCGGCTGTGCCGGATTGGAATGACGCGGATCAAGCCATGGCGCCCAATAGCGGATTACCCATCGGCCGGCGGCTGTGGTCGGAGGGTTGCACGTGCAAATCACGCGACAGCGTTGCCCAGGGACAACCGAACGGTTCCACGCGACGAGGAAGCGGAATTGCGTCTCGGTGAACTCTGTAACCTCATCAAATCCTTTGAGATCGTGCGGCCTGCCCTTGAACTTGTTCTTGTCCTCCTCATTGAGACACGAGGCAAACTCCAGCGTTCGACCTTCAGGCAGCGTCCAATAGTTCTTCGCGCCGCCTGCGAATTGGCCGCGATCCCCGATGATTTCACGGGAACGCCCGATCAGGTCTTTAAGCTGCGGGAAATCCCTGCGGAAGATGATGGATTTGCGATGATCGACCAGTGCGGCGCCAAGAAGTAGGTCCGATTTACCGCCTCCGGCGGCGCCACCATAGAGCAACACGTCCGCATCGGAGATCAATGCGGCCATCTGTGGGCCAGCCTGCGGGAACCAATCCACGCCAAGGTCTAGTAGTTCATTCGCCTTGCGAATCGTCGTTGGATCGGTCGAGTGCAGCAATCGCTTGCAGGCGCTGGGCAAATGTGAGAGTGCAGCGGACAGGGCCGCCATCCTCATCTCCCTGGATGATATGAGTCGAATTGTTTCGGTATTTGCGTGGATCGAGTGCCTGGAGCCGGAACTTCATCAGGTCATCGGAGTATTCGCGAATGCGCCCAACCTCGCGCCCCTGTTGGAATACGGGCTTTTCCGTGCCCTCGTATGCTCGACGGTCGGCCTCAGCCTCCATCAGTTCCGTGTATTGAGCCAATGCCGCCTGCCAATGCGCGGCAAACTCCGGGTCTTGCTCTCTCCACTGGTAGATGATTGGGTGAGATACCTCTGCCGCTTTGCATGAGGCAAACACGCCACCGCGCGCGGCCAAATGATCCAGGAAGCGCTGTTTAGCGCGCGCGATTTGTAATGGGGTGAAGGTGCGCCCTGGTGCCATTGGTGCGATGTCTCCTGAGCGCGACCATGGCAGAATGCTGATGTTGTTGTCAAGTGTAAAGTGTTCGTTATGGTGCAGTGTGAAGGATTTAATCGGTTTTTGGCATCTGGTTTATATAAGTGACTGTTTATACGGTTCTGGTATTTAATAACTCTCTTACTTGGGGTAGGGGGCCATAATTTAGCAGTGCGGTGTTTGTTTGCGGGTGCATTAGTATATTAAATATATATTCTGCTGGCGGCAGAATATATTAAATACCTATACACAAACACGCGCTGAAATGGCGGGCTTTATATATGTATAAATAAATTCCATTCGATGTAAAATAGCGACAGCCGTTGTATATTCTCGTATAATTATATCTTGACAGCGATATATAAACGTCGATATTTTCCAGCATGATGTTCGATACCATTCGAGCGAAAGGAAGCAAAAGATGGAAATTGAAGAAGCGCAAGATCGCCCTCTGGAGAAGTATTGGAAGGTCAGAATCCAATTCAGAGGCGGGGGTTATATGCTTCTGGATTCTACCGTGGAGCCTGAGTTGGATTTTGAAGGAAATAAAATATGCGGCATTCAAATGGATTTGAAGCCAGGTTCCCGCGCTGCTTTTGTCGAATGGGAAGATGTTCAAGGCGTTTCGTGGGATGTGGTTACTCCGAAAGCATCTAAAAAAGGTGGAAAGGTTGGCCGGCCACGCCGCGCTGATGGACAAGGGGCAATACAGCATAAGAAGTCCGATGAAGCCTCAGTTTTGGATCTTGTCCCGAATGAGGAAATATCGTTAAGCGAATTGGCGGAGAAGATTCAGGACGAATTGGGATTGAATCGGGCAGCGGCATATTCGGCCGTCCGGGCGCTGGTGGCAGATAAGAAGTTGTCCAGGCGCGATGAAAAGAAGGGGAGATTCCCCAAGGGATATATCAGCAGGATTGATGAACCGAATGTCCAGTGGAATGACGAGGAAACGGAGGATGAATTGCCTGAAGAAGATCCGACGGACGATGGATTGCCGAAGTTTGAGAGAATCAAAGGTTACAAACTATTGAACTCATCAACCGTCCTGCGCCGAGTTCCTGAGAGCGGAGAAACCATAAGATCGGTCATAATCGACGATCTAGTGAAGGACACTAACTACGATAGAACACAAATTGAAAAACTCATGGACGCAATGGAAGAGGCCGGAATTTTAACGAGCTGCTACGATTTGCACCAAAAATGGATTTGTCGAGCGAAATAGCAACAATCGAGTTGCATTCAGCCCCGGCAGACCTCCCTGCCGGGGCTTTTCTTTTGCCCCGATTCCTTGCAGAACCTCCCCTCTGGGGCCGAAACGCCGCGTATGATAGCGGTATGCTGAAGATCGGGCCGCAGAATCAATCCCAGAAGTTATCTGAAATGATCCTAACTCTTGGGACAAACAACTTATACATGATGATTGAAGACCAGCAAATGATCCAGACGGTATGGTATCCAGTGGCGTAAGTGTGTTTCGCTCCGATATAGAAGAACCAAAACATCGGAGCACCATAGGGGATGCACAGTGTCAATACGCCCATCCAAAACCCGCCGAACATGTAACCAGCGATAATAGCCCATACGTTCCCAATGAGTGATGTGATCCAAAACACAACGAGCGCGATACTGGAAATCGTTTTCATCGTTTCTCCAATAGCGAAAATATAGCGAAATTAACCCTTGAGTTTTTCTGCCGATTTAGTATGGTAAGGGGAAACCCCCACCCTGCGTATCAGGAGTTCTCCGATGTTCTGGAGGTCGCCGTTCACAATCAGCACTCGGATCAGATGTTGTGCCGAACTTATTTCACTTGGGATAAAATATCCCGAACGGAATGCCATAATAAAAATACTCGCTTACGCGCTGCTTCTTCTGGGCCGGCAAAGGCGCCTAGAGAATCAAATGCCAACAGCACAGGCAAAACGGCATCGGCCTCGTGCTGCAGGTCGTCGAGAACCTGCGCTAAAACAGGGCTAGCATCCGTTTCTACCATTGGCTTGTGGGATTGCCTGGCGTTGTATGCCCGCTCCAGCAGTGAGTAGAGGTCTATCCCGTAGGCGCTACAATATTTCGCGTAAGCTAAAACCTTTGGGTCATACGTCCCGCTTTCCCAATTCGAGATATTCTGTTGCGACAACCCAGTTCTTTCGGCGGCGATAGGTTGGCTATCGCCCCTGCTTTCGCGCAATGTTTTTAAAAATTGAGCGAATTTTTTTCTCAGTATGTCATCGTGATGGTCGCTCATAATACCGCAAGTCTATGTTTATCAATATGGTATAGCAATATCTTTATTAACAAAGAATCTTGTATATGCCTCTTGACAACAATACAAGATTTCTTGTATTCATGAGGCACAATACAGGAAGGGGGTGATGATCGGATGCCGATTACACCAGACATGACAGAGATTCGCAAGCGCCTGCGCCAAGTGCTCGAAGGACTGCCGCAAGAGATCAGCATGAAAGACCTCAGCGTTGCCACCAGTGGCAATGTCAGCCCGCAACAACTGAGCGCGTTTAAAACCAGCGGTTATCTCGGAGATGAGGGAGTGCGCCTTTTGGAAATGGCACTGGAAAGACTCGTCCCCGGCCTGTGGCCACCACGTGATTTGATGGGCTAATCATAACAGAACCCGCAAGGTTTAAAAAGGAGAACCGCAATGCACAGCATGGACCGTTTCTCAGACACCATCGAAGCGCCGGAACCGCCGGAAATCGACTACATCGGCTTGGCCGATGAAATAATCGGCGGGAACGTCCTGACGTGCTTCGACTGGCCTGATGTAGCCACTGCCTACATCAACAACCTCAAGCACTACTCCGACGACGACATCTACATATCCCTATTGTCTCACCCTGGCGTTCCCGAGGCGCTGGCCGAACTCATGGCCAAGCAGGACGCCACGCAGAATGATGCGGCTCAGGTCATCGCCAAGGCCATCTTCCAACACATTGACCTCGACTGCCTGGAACTCTACGACGAAGCGAAGGAACTGGTCGTAATATGGGCGGAGGATCAAGAAGTGGACGACGAGCGCGACGACGACGAATTGGCGGCTGAACTGTCCGACTCGCTTGAGGCAGAACTCAAGAAGGCATGGGGGATCAACTGACCATGTATTTCCTGCCTCAAGATCAATGCAAATGGTATCGCCAGCAGCAACGCGAAATCCGCATCCGACGCGCCATCATCGGTTCGCTGGTAATCGCCGTCACATTCGGCGCGTGGATCGTGGGCGAGGCATGCCACCGCCCCGCGCCGCAACCCCAAGTCGAAATCAATTATCGGACTGTCAGGTCAATCCCACTGCCGGAAGTGCTTAGGACAGGAACGCCCTCGCTGTTAGCGCAGCAAGGGCGTCAGTAACACTGTAACTTGAATCACACTGAACGAGGTGAAATGTAAAGTGGAAGCCGTAGCAGAATCAACAGCAATCAGCACTGATCCGTATTTGCTGGCGAAAGCAAACGCAGTCCTCGACGCATACAAGCGTCATTACGCCCAATTCTTGAATGACATCGACATTATCGCCGTCGAGGACGAATACGCTTTCGAGTTGGTCAATCCCGAAACGTCTGGCGCCAGCCGCACGTTCCAACTGGCCGGCAAGATCGACGCGCGGATTCAGCGCGAAGGTCGTTCAACTCAAACCGTCGTCGAGCACAAGACCACCACCGACAGCCTCGACCCCGATAGCGACTATTGGGATCGCCTCGCCATGGACTCGCAGGTGTCGGGATATTACCTGGCCGCGTCCGTCATCGGTGCACCAGTGGAGAACGTGCTTTATGACGTGATCCTGCGCCCCGCACAGCGCCCTGGCACCATTCCGCTGCTCGATGATGAGGGCAAGAAAACCCTGCGCGATGCCGAGGGTAATGTCGTCACGAACAAAGACGGCAGCAAGCGTCAATCGCCACAGGCCGGTTGCGCATTTGATTCGCGTCCTGAGACACCCGAAGAGTTTGGCGCACGTATCGCCGCCATCATCGCTGAGAATCCGTCCCGCTTTTTCGCGCAGCGCGAAATTGCCCGGCTGGACAGCGAAGTGATCGCCTACATGCGCGATTCCTGGGCGTTGTCGCAAGAAATCCTTTATCGCCGCCGGATGAACATTTGGCCGCGCAATCCTGACGCCTGCACACAGATGGGCGGATGCGAGTTTTTCGCCCTGTGCTCCAACCGCGCCGAAGTGGACGGAATTCGCTATCAGGTCAAGACCGGCCCGACGCACAACGAACTTTCGTCCGAGATCCAAGACGGTCTGGAATTATTGACCACCAGCCGGACGAAGGCGCTGCGCCGATGCGCTCGTCTGCATCAACTCCGCTACGAGCAACACATCGTATCGACCGAGCAGGAAAGCGAAGCGCTGAGTTTTGGCCGCCTGATCCACGAGGGGCTAGAGGCCATCTACAAGGACGCCGCGCAGCGCAATTTCATCAGCCGTGAACAAGAAAGGAGCGAATAACCATGGCAACTGCAACCGTCAAGACGTTGCTCAAGGACATGGTAAAGAAGGGCAGCATGGACGATCCGTTTAACGTCCTGCTCTATGGTGTAGAGGGCATTGGCAAGACCACTTGGGCGGCAGGTGCGCCAGACCCGATCTTCCTGTGCTCCGAAGATGGAATCCCGCCTGTGCTTTCCCATGTACCGCGCATTGTGTTGTCATCGTGGAATGACACTTTGGAGGCCGTCAACGCCCTGGCCGAAGAAGAGCACAGTTATAAGTCAGGTGTTATCGACACCGCTGACTGGATCGAGGCTCTGATTCAAAAGCACATGCGCGAACGCGACGGCAAGGCCAGCATCGAGGACTACGGTTACGGCAAGGGCTACGCCATGGCCGCCGAGGAATTGCGCAAGTTGTTGTCCCGTCTGGAATACCTCATGCGCGTTCGCAAAATGAACGTCATCATCCTGGCGCATTGTCAGGTCAAGACGTTCAACAACCCCGCTGGCGACAATTACGACCGCTATGAAATGAAGTTGAACAAGCAACTCGCTGGCATTCTGCGCGAGTGGCCGCAAGCGGTCCTATTCGCCAAATACGACACCTACATCAAGAAGGAAAGTAAGGCCGCGTCCAAAGGCAAGGCATACGGCGGGGGCCGCGTGGTGCATACTGTTTGGAGCGCGGCATGGGACGCCAAGAACCGCTTCAACTTGCCGGAAACCATGCCTCTGGATTGGGCGGAATTTGAAACCGCCGCACGTAAGGCAAACAAGCCCGACCCCGCCACCGTGCAATGGCTTGTCGAGAATTGGCCGAATGTGATCTGGCCCGATGACGGCGCCGAAGCACGAAGCATGAAGTATCTCGGAATCACACAGGTTACGCCGCGTGACCTGATGAACTGCGCCGCGGATCGCCTCAAGGCGATGGTCGACCGGCTCAATCAATTCATTCCCCAGGAGGAAACCAATGCCGTATCTTAACCAAGCAGGTAACTATGATTGCGTGGTGCTCCACGCCGAGAATTGGATCGGTGGTGGCGAAATCCGAGCAGACGGAACTCAATCCTCCCTGTTCATCGCATTGCCGCTGGAAGTTACCGATGGCCCATGCGCGGGTCAGCACATCACCAGCAAGCATTACCTGTCCGAGAAAGCATTCGACCGCACGATTGAAACGCTGGCCGATGCGTTCGGATGGGATGGCGACCTGAACGCTCTCGCCTCCGGGATGTTTTCGTTCGCTGATTTGCAATGCTCCATCACAACCGAGTTGGAAAGCTACACCAATGACAAGGGCGAGTCGAAACAGGCCTGCAAGGTGGCCTGGCTGAATCCGCTTGGAGGCGGAGCGCGTTGGATCAAGCCGGCGGACACTAACCTTCTGGACGATCTGGTCAAGAACATGGGCAGCAGGAGCAAGGCGTTGGCCGCCGCCGCTCGCCAGGGAAAGCGAGCGCCGGCGCCACGCCAGACCGCCACAGCGACCGCTACCGTGTCACAGGACGATCTTCCGTTCTAACACCTGCCTCGATCCTGCCGCTTGGCTCATTGGCCGAGCGTCAGGAATGGATGCACGAGTTTAGAGCCATTCCTCCTGACGTGATTCCCAGGCGGATGAATCGCCGCCACGTCGAGCGACTGTTGCGGCATTGAGCATTAACCCGATTTTGTCGGGGGAACTAATATAACGCAGGAGGTAATAAATGAAGATCGTCAGGACGCATTCAGCAGGAGTTTTTGCCGGAGAAATCGAATCGCGAAACGGGCAGGAAGTCGTCATGCGTAACGCACGACGCCTGTGGTACTGGGACGGAGCCTCGTCCTTGTCCGAATTGGCCGTGCGCGGAGTCAGCAAGCCACAAAACTGCAAATTTCCTGTCGCCGTTGATCGGGTGGAACTGCTACAGGCTATTGAGATTTTGGACTGCACGCCCGAGGCCGAAAAATCCATCAATGAGGTTCCAGAATGGACACAGCGCTCCGGCTTCGGCTACGGCTTTGGCGACGGCTACGGCTACGGCGACGGCTCCGGCTACGGCTCTGGCGACTGAACACCTCTCGATTCTGCCCACCATCGCATTGGTGGTCAGAAATGGACAGGCGTGAGAGCCGCTTACAAGATGATAATACTTATCTCGAACAAACAAGATCATAACGAATAACCGCTGCGTACTGCAGCGCAATAATAGGAAAGGAAAGTGACATGAATGTCATGCCACAAACTAAACCCCTGATCCTCCGCCCCGACGAAGTGCGCGGCCTACTGGACGGTAGCAGGACGATGATTGCGAGGGTGATGAAGGTGCAGCCTGACGCAGTTTCAAAGCGCGGAATACCGTATCTGTTCGATAGGGACGAACGTGGCGAAGTCATTAAGCATCCTGAGCATGACCATTGGGCGAAGATTAAGAAGGAACTAACTTCCCCCTTCGGCGCGCCAGGAACGCGGCTGCTTGGCAAGGAGCAATACGGGATATTTTACGAAGAATCAATCGGTGGGAAGTATCGCGCATCTATCAATTACATAGCCGATGACTCGCATAGAATTGTCGATGTGCCTGATGATGCTGAATACACAATTCGCTACAAGATTTCAGCAATCTGCATGCCACCTTGGGCCTCCCGCCTCACGCTCGTAACCGAGGAAGTCAAGGCGGTGAGGGTGCAGGAAGTGGATAACTTACAGGCTCACGCCATGGGGTTCAAACTTGCCCATTGGAAACGTGATCGTCGCATCGGAATGTACACGAATGACGATCTCGATATGGCTATCAAGAGTTTTCGTAACGATTGGAACACCAACAACCAGCGCCACCCATACGAATCAAACCCGTGGATATGGCTGGCGAAAGTGATGGTTGCTGAATGATTGCCCGCGTATTCCCGCGTCAGACTAGAGCCACGCCCGACGATCCGCTGGCATTTACCAGTGAGCCGGATATGTTCGCTCAGACATTAGGAATAACAGAAGTGCATGTGTCGGTGACGTTCACGTGGGATATGCCGCGAGCAGAGCAATTAGCAGATGCGTGGTCTGCCATTGCTCCGGTGCTGATCGGTGGGCCTGCAACTGGAATGCGCGGTGAAGATTTCACGGCGGGAATGTATCTCAAGAAAGGCTATGTTATTACAAGCCGTGGCTGTCCCAATCACTGCTGGTTCTGCTCCGTCCCGAAGCGCGAAGGCGACATCCGAGAACTGCCAATTATGCAAGGCTGGAACGTGCTGGATGATAACCTGTTGGCTTGTTCCGATTATCACATCGGCGCTGTATTTAAAATGCTAAGCAATCAAAAGCATTCTATTGAGTTTACAGGCGGGCTAGAAGCGGCGCGACTCAACGATTGGCATGTTAAGTTACTGGCATCAGTAAAGCCAAAGCAGATGTTTTTCGCCTACGATACGCCAGATGATTATGAACCATTGAGACTTGCAGTAAGTAAGTTATTCGACGCTGGATTTACAGCGGCAAGCCATGCGATCCGCGCATACGTTCTTATCGGCTACCCACGCGACACATTTGAGGCGGCAGAGCATCGGCTGAAACAATGCCTAAATCTTGGAGTAATGCCGATGGCGATGCTGTGGCGCAATGAGAGCGGCGAGCGCGACTTGCAATGGATGCGCTTTCAAAAACAGTGGGCGCGTCCTGTGCTGATTGTAAATAACAATAGGCTGGCGAAAGTGAGGGTGGAGAAGTGAAACGCAATCGCAAGCCAACCGTTATCCCCTCCCGCCGCCGCGCATGGATGGCGTTGAAACTACTCAAAGGCTGGAATCAAAAGCACGGAATAACAGCACTGTTCACGCGGATGTTCCGGCAAAGACTGATTGGGAGAGGGAAATGAACATTCTCGCACTTGACCCCGCGACCCATTGCGGCTGGGCGTTATATCACAATGGCAACTTGACCGCTTCTGGCACGTGGGATTTATCCATACGCCGCGACGAGTCAGGCGGTATGAGGCTTGTGCGCCTGCGCGGTAAACTTATGGAAGTCATGCAAGGCATTGATCTTGTAGTTTTCGAGTCAGCCCGTAACGCGGGGCCGCGCATGCAAGGCGCGTTAGTAGTTCAATCCGAATTGCAGGGAGTCATTAAGTTATTCTGCGAATGTGAGCATCGGCAATATCGCGGCTATTCACCTACCGAAATCAAGCGATTCGCCACGGGCAAGGGCAACGCGAAGAAGCCCGATATGATCGAGGCGGCGAAGAGGTTGTGGCCGATGGAGAATGTCGTATCTGACGATCAGGCCGATGCTTTGTGCCTATTATCCCTCGCCCTGAGCGAATACGGCGCAACCATCACCAGCACGGCGGGGGATAACTAAGTGTGGCTATACATCCCCTCTACCATGTCGAACTGTGCGCCGGATCAGGAATGCTTGGAGAAGGAATCCGCTTCGCGCACGATGGTCAACTACGAACCGTGGCTTACGTTGAGCGGGAAGCCTGCGCGGCGGCCACTCTCGTGGCGCGGATGGATGACAAGGCCTTGGATCAAGCGCCTGTCTGGGATGATGTTAAGCGACTCACAGACCAAGGATTCCTTGAATACGTTCGCCAGTTCCATCCTCTCATCGTCTCAGGCGGCTACCCATGCCAGCCATTCTCTCTCGCCGGTTCAAGACTTGGCGAAGCGGATGAGCGCCATTTATGGCCTGCCATTGATGCGTTCATTGGCGCGGCGATGCCAGAACTCTGTTTTTTCGAGAACGTGCCCGGACATGTTTCAATCGGACTTGCCACCGTCATCGGGAATCTCCGAGAGCGAGGCTACCGCGTTGCGGCGGGATTATTCAGCGCGGCTGAGGTTGGCGCAAGCCATGAGCGATTGCGGTTGTTCATCCTTGGAGTCTTGGAGAACGCCAGAGGCTTCGATAGCCGACAAGGGAGGGCCGAACCAGAGGGACAGCAACGGAGCACCGCATTTGACGATGCAGACAGCCCACTGGCAAACCCCGAAAACTCCATCTGGCGGCAACTCCAGCAGGGTCGGAGAACGCAAGGGGGAATTGCTTCTCAAGGGGCAAGCGGAGAACTGGCCGACGCCTCAGTCACGCGACGACAAGAACCCGCGCAAGAAGATGATGAGCGATGGCGGATGGGATCGGAACCGGAACTTGGGAGATATGACACCGAACTGGCCTACGCCGAAGAGCAGGGGTTTCAAGGGCGAATCGCAACGCGGAACTGCTGCCCCGATGGATGCGCTAGCCAATGCGGTGAATTACCACTCTTTGCCCCCGGACCAGCAGACGGACGATGGCATGAAATCCTCGCAGCCTTCCCGCAGGTTGAACCCGCAGTTTGTCGAGTGGCTGATGGGATGGCCAGTGGGATGGACGCGGACAGATTGCGCCTTACCGGAAACGGAGTTGTCCCGTTGGCGGCGGCTTATGCGTTCGTCACTCTGGTGGCTCGTTTGTGCGGATATCCAGAATGACTGACGACTTCGCCGACGAACTCGCGCACCAGGAGGGCAAGACAATGAGCAAAGACCAACTACGCCACACCGCAGACCAAGCCGCCGAATTTCTCAAATTCGCCAGAATACTCCTGCGCAGCAAAAAGGCCAAAGACCCCGATGCTTACCCTGTCTTGCGCTCAAGGCTCAAGCAATCGGGAAAAGAATTGCGCCGGTCACTAATCGACATGAGCAAGCAGGGATAACCGACGTGAAATTGCATCTTCGACCATACCAGACCGCTGCCGTCCATGGCGTTCGGGAACGACTTTCCGCCGGCGCGCGCGCTTGCCTGATCGTGTCCCCAACCGGATCGGGCAAGACGGTGATCGCCTGTCACATCATAGAAAGCGCAGTGGCCAAATCCTCGCGCACGTTGTTTTTAGCGCATCGCAAGGAACTCATTGACCAGTGCTCGAACAAACTGAACGAAATCGGCATCTGGAACGGGATCATCAAGGCCGGACGAAAGCCTGATCCTCTGGCGCCGGTGCAAGTAGGCAGCGTTCAAACCATCATCGCCCGACTGGCCAAAACCGACCTGAATTACAACCTGGTGATCTTTGACGAATGCCACCACGTCGAGGCAGATGGACAGCGCAAGATTGTCGCCGCCATCAAGGAGCAAAACCCGAATGTCATTATCCTTGGGCTGACCGCCACGCCCTACCGCGCCGATGGGCGAGGCTTGGGCGGTACCTTCGATTCGATGATCGAAGTTGAAACCATCGAGAACCTGACGCGCATGGGGTTTCTCGTTCCGGCGCGTGTGTTCTGTGGCCGCCCCGTCAATCTCTCCGGCGTAAAGACCACCGCGGGCGATTACAACCTCAAGCAATTGGGCGAAGCCGTGAACAAGCCAACGCTGGTTGGGGATATTGTTTCCACGTGGAAGAAATACGCCAGCGACCGCCTAACCGTGTGCTTTACGGTCAACATCGAGCACAGCAAATCCATCATGCAAGCCTTCCAGCGCGAGGGCGTCATTGCAGAGCATCTGGATGGAACCACGCCAGAGGAAGAACGAGAAGCGATTCTCTCCCGCTTCGCTTCCTCTGCCACCCAGGTGCTGTGCAATTGCGCCGTGCTGACCGAGGGATGGGACTGCCCCGCCGCCAGTGCAGAGATACTAGCCCGACCTACAACGAGCCGTGGCCTATGGCGACAAATGGGAGGGCGCATCCTTAGACCATATCCGGGCAAGGTGGATTGCCTGATTCTGGACCATGCCAATTGCACTGAGGAGCATGGATTCCTGACCGATCCCGACAAGGTGAGTCTGCATGAATGCTCCGTCAAACGATCCGCGCCAGAACGCGAATGCCGAGAATGCGGAGCCACCTATGCCGGACGCCCGGCCTATTGCCCTCAATGCGGCATGGAACTGGAAACATCGGGCGGACGATTAGACAAGGATTATAACCCGCTTGGGGATTCAGCGTTTGAAATGGTCGAAGTCAGCACCATGGATAAAGCCAATCGTGCCGTAAACGATTACTACCGCGACTTGGTTATCGCCAGAAAGCGCGGCCTTGCGCCGAATTGGGCTTCCTTCCGCTTCCGCAAAGTGACGGGGGAATGGCCCGACAGGTTTATTCGCGCATCGGCTCCGGTCAAAACGCGGTGGGAGATTATCGAAGGGGAAAAGCCCAGGCTGGTTTGGGCTTAGCAGCACCGAAACGCAGCGCCCATTCTTCACCATGGTTTGCGACAAATGACAACCTTCGCGCAGGTTGAACAATACGTGCATGGACTCGCCCCGCATCGCGCCGATGATCGAACCGACTGGCTCAAAGTCGGTATGGCGATTCATTCCTTCGACCCGTCCGACGCTGGCCTGTCCCTCTGGGAACGATTCTCCAGCCAATCCGGCAAGTACAAAGAAAACGAATGTTCTCAGAAATGGAAAGGCTTTTCCGAATCGAAAAGCCGAAGCGTTTCCATCGGATCGCTCAGTTATATGTACCTCCAGGACACCAGCGGCTTGCGCCCCGCTTCATCCTCTGCGACCACCACCACACAACCGCAACAACGACCGCAAAGAGCCACGGTTGCCGCCCCGCCAACCGAACACCGTAAATACTGGCGAACAGAGGATGAAGCGGAAACCGCATTTTATAACCTACCATGGGCCGGAACCGACCCCGAATGCGTCGAGTTTTTCCAAGCGCAATACGGCATCCCCAAAGACGCCATCTGGCGGCATTGGGCCGTTGCTGAAATCGACGGGCAAAAGGGAATCGTTTACCAAGGTCTGACTCCCGACAATCATAGCGCCTTCAAGTTTAAGACGCTCAAACGCTACGAGAAGAAGCCAGGAGTCTGGAAGCGCAGCCAGAAGTACCTATATGGCTCCGGCTCGGCCATGATGATCTATCCCGACAATGGCCCCGATGATGTGGTCTGCGTCGTCTCTGGCGAAGAGAAAGCCTTGGCCGCCGTCATGGCCGGTTATGTCGCGCTGTCGCTTCTGAACGGCGAACATGCCCTGCCGCCCGAATGGTGCAACGTCCTTAAAAACACCTCCACTCGCCGCATTGTGCTCGCCAACGACAACGACGATGCCGGACGCAACGCCAACCAGAAAACCGCCGAAGCCCTCGAAGCCGTCGGCATTGATCCCGAATCCATCTACATCATCAATTGGGAGGGATATGGCGAAGGGGCCGACTTAAACGACATTCTCAAGACGCACGATGTGGCAAGTTTGCGCCACGTGCTCGACGCCGCTCCGGCCTACAAGGTCAACCCCATCCAGCCGCTTGACCTGTGGGACATCGACCGCCTGTTTGCCTACCAAATTGATGAGACTGAAAACATACTGGACGATTCGCTGATTTCCGCTGGAGAACTGGCCTTGCTTATCGGGCCATCGGGCATTGGCAAAAGCCGCATCGCCGTTCAACTCATCTTCGACATCCTCTTGGGAACCGCTTCATGGCTTAACACGCTTCCCATCCACCGCCACGCCATGAAAATCCTAATCATCCAGACTGAGAACAGCGTCAAGCGCCTAAAGTTTGACTTTGGCAAGCAAATGGCCGGTTGCTCCATGGCACAGCGCGGGATCGTCAACAACCTCTTGCGTTTCCATGTCCCGCTAACCGCAGAAGACCGAGACCTGTTTCTCGATGACCCGGCAAACGTCCAGCGCCTTGAGCGCACCGTGCGGTTGCACAAGCCCGACCTGATTCTACTTGATCCCTACGGCGACTTGTTTGCTGGCGACAACGAAAACGACGCCATGCAGGCGCGAAGAACCGCGAAAGCCATCTTCCACGTATCGCAAGCCTATTCGCCCAAAACGGCCATCCTGCTGGTTCATCACTCCAGAGCAGGGCGGGAAGCCGCCTCCGGTTCCGTGGGATGGGATCGGCAAGCGTATGGGCGCGGCAGCAAAGCGCTAGTAAGTATAGCGCGCAGCCAAATCAACGTAGCCCCAGGGGATGAGGAAAACAATCACCTGATTATCTCCTGCGGGATGAACAACAACGGGCGCGAGTTCGCCCCCTTCGCCGTGCGGTTGGATCAAGCCTCCATGCGCTACTACCGCGACGACGATTTCTCCATCGAGCAATGGCGCGAGGAAATCTCCAGCAAAAAAGGACGCCGCCAAAGTGCCGAGGGGAAAAAGGACAAGCCACTGATGGACAAAAGCATGGTGCTCCAGCGCCTCCCGCTGACCGGCGAGGAAATCCAAGCCAAGAGTGTTGTCAGTGAAATTTGCGAGACACATTTTCTAAGCCCGTCAACCGTAAACAGGCTGATTCGGGAATTAACCGAATCCGGCGAAATCCGGCGCCGTGTCGAAACGCAGGGCAATGTAATCAAAGCCTATTTGTCGCTCTAGGATTGACAAACCCAGAAACGCTGTGCCATGACTATGAACGATCTTCTAACCTCAATCGAAATTGCCAAGCACTTGCGAGTGCATGAAGCCACTGTCCGACGCCAGACGCGGGAAGGAAAACTCCCGCACTACATGATCGGCGGACACTACCGCTATGTGCTGGAGGAAGTCTTGGAGGCGTTGCGCCATGGCGTCAGTGTCGTTCAAATCAGGACGGTGGTATGCAATCCTGTGGCACAAGGAAACCCGCAAGCGGGAATGGGTCAAGTTGCCCGAAACGGTCAAAACCGAAAAGGACGCCCGAAAAAAGGCCTCAACCCTGCAAGCCAAACTGGAGACGGAAACTCTGCAACTCTCCAGCGATACCGAGACCTGGCTGAACGTTGCCGCCAAGGTAGCCGATGACATCAAGGCCACGCGCGGAAAGAAATGGCACTCCGCCGTTGACCACTTCAACACCCGCTTCATCACCTACGCCGCGGAATCCCCCATCACGCCCGAACTTTGCCGCCAATACGCCATCGACCGCCAGGCAGATGGGGCGAACCTCTCCACGCTTCGCAAGGAACTTACCTTCCTGCACCGCGTGTTCGAGCGCTGCGTCAAAAGCGGCCTGTATTCCGCTAATCCGTTTGACGAGGCAGAGATACCTCCAGAGCCAACTCACGGACCGCGTTTCCTTTCTCGCGCCGAGTTTAACGCCCTGCATGCCTCAGCGCCCGATCCGCGCTCATTCCGCTACCTGTTTCTGGTGTCCACCGGAGCGCGGGCAAACGAGGCTTTGGCCGCCAAATGGGAAGATGTGGACTGGAAGGCCATGCAAATACGCATCAAGAACTCGCAGAAAGGGAAGAAGCCCCCGCGTTATCCATTCCGCTTCGTCCCGATCCCGCCGGACTTGATGGACGAATTAACAACGCGGAAAGGACACCCAAAGGAACTGATCTTCCCTTACCAGATCAATTGGACGCGCGACTTTACCGTGGACGCTATCAAGGCCGGATTGCGAACGGTCACAGGGAAGCGGGACAAGAAATCGCGCCATCGCCGCTCCGAGGGAGCGCGGCTTCACGACCTGCGGCATACCTTTGGCTCCTGGCTGGCTCAGGCCGGTGTCCCGTTGCAGGAAATCAGGGATTTAATGGGACACCAGAGCATCAAAACCACGGAGATTTACGCCCACCTTTTGCCATCCAAGAACCCGCTAATCGTTTCGGTTTTCTTAAATTTGTGTAGAACTGGTGTAGAAAATCAGGCGGAGAAGTCCGAGCGGCAAGCGTAGAGCGTTGATTTTATTGGAGCGGGAGACGGGACTTGAACCCGCGACGTTCTGCTTGGAAGGCGGAATCACGCTCGTTGTGCTACATGGAAAACGTTGAAAACACTAGCATTTCGTGTTGTGCAAAACTACCCAAAAGCACGTAACGCATCTGGTTTGTGTAGAAAGAGTGTAGAAAGATTCACCGATAGAACCGGCTGTTATCCACATCTCGCTGCAAGCCCATCGCCGGGCGAGTCAACCCCTGCGCCCAAACCGGCTGCTTCGTCCTTGCTGGTTTGGTGGCATTCTTATACAAGTCCATCCAGTAAGCCCCCGCCATCCCCGGCAAATAGTCATGCGCCAGAGCCAGCGTGATCTTTTGCGCCTGTTCCGCTGGCGTATCGTTGCGGTTCCATACATCCCCGCCATACCACGTGCGATTCGCGATCCGGTAAATACCGCGCCATGACATTGGAGACAAGTTCTGAATCCACTGCGCCCCTTTGTCCATGTCCTGTAGCCCTGGCGCCGGAGGGATCATCTTCGCCAATTCTCCATACGGGATCAGCCACGCCAGAGAAATCTTGAGGTTGCGCCCCTGTGCATCGCTTGCCGGAATGATGAAGTCCGTTTTCGCCAAATCCTTGCGCTTCTTGCGGTCAATGTCGCTTTCATCATCGAGCATCCCGCGCAAAAGCATCATCGCAATGGACAAACTGCCCAACTTAAACAGCGTCTTGGCCGGCTTGTCCAGCAGCAGATTGCCGAAAATGCGCGAATACTGCCAGAGCACCGACGGGGCGAAGGGGACAAAACGCATCGCTCGCACGATCCGCGGTGCATTCTCCCAATCGAACATATACGCGCGAACCTTGCGCGCGGCATTCTCCACACTGTTGCCCTTCTCTCGCAAATGGCGATACAGCACGTACTTGTAAAATAAATCCTCGTGATGATAGGCCATCTTCATGGCTTCGTTGACCGAACCCGCCTTGCTGGCCAGCGACTTGAACAAGCCCGGAAGCACCGCGACATTCTCCGTTTCCTGGAAATCGCCCAAAGCACGTCCAAAGGTGCGGAACTCATCGCTTACGAAATCGCTGGCCGGGAAGCCCTGGTCGATGAACTCTTGCAAGTATTCCGCCGCGTCTCCGCCTTTCAGGTGCCCGGCGTATTCCTTCATAGCGCTGCGGAAGCCAGAGCCGCCTCGCGCCATTTCCAGAAATGCGCCCGAATCTGCCATGAACAACTGGATCGGATTTTCAAAAAGGATCTGCTTCACGTGCCGGAATGGATTGCGGAATGTAACCCATGCCTTGAGCGACCGCTCAAGGAAGTTGTTCGCCAGCATGTCGAGAAGCCCTTGCTTCCCATACAGCCCAGCAATGTCCATGGCCAAATCCTTGCGCACATAGCCGTCAAATAACCGCTGCACATCGGCATTGTTCGCCGTGGGGCGAATCACCCCCACCGATTCCAGCGTGACATAGTTCGGGTCGGTTGCCTCTCCTTTGTCGAGGAAGATTTCACCTGGCTCAAAATTGGCGAACAAATGCCGCGCAAGTTTGTCGAAGAAGGCCACCTTGGCAACCAGACCGGAAGATTCACGCATCCCGCGCGAGACATTCAAGGCCGGGTCTTCCAGAAGCCCATGCGCCAGCAACTGTTCGTGCGTCATTGGCTTCAGCAGGTGCAACACCCGGTCATTCATTCGCAAGACGCGAATGCGCCCGTTCGCCAGTTCATCGCCGCGCATGGGTTCATCCAGCCCCGCGCGTTCGATAAAGTCAGCCCGTTCCTTGGTCGTGCGGAAAACCTCAGTGATAGTCCGCCGTTCTTCACGATCATAATAGGTCACGGAAAAGCCCGAATGCTTTCCGATATAATCCTCGGCCGCTTTGCGATTGGTGAACACGGCATCATTGGTAGCCAGTTTCCCGTTCTTATCCACCACGCGGTAACGATCCAGCAAACGCCGCTTCTGATGCGAACGCTCTCCGGTGGTGAGTTTCACACCGCTCTCCTTGGACGCCTTGGCAAACAGACGCCCCATGATCATCGAACCCACATGCTGCGCGTAGTAATTGGGGTACCACGCCACCGGCCCTTCGCGGAACTCCTCGCGCGTGTGCATCCCCAAGGCTTCCATCTTGGCAGTCAAGTCCTGCGCAATCCCGCGCCATTGCGTTGACGCCTGCATAAAGCGAGATAGCACATCCTGGGGAAGTTTGGCCATGCCGGCACCGGGAGCAACCCCGCGTAACATCCGGTCCAAAATCGCCAGTTCCTCAGACCCGGCCCTTGCCGGAAGCGCCATCTTGAGAATAGCTCGCGCGTCGGTTGTGGCGCGGGAAATGTCCCGATGAATTTCCTCATAAAAGGACATGATCTGCGGGTCTTGCGAGAAGCGAGAAGTAAGAAGGCGCTGCGCCCAAGGCGGCATGGATTTGAGCACATCGGCGGATTTGGCGCGAATGCGAGCACCAAGGGGGAGAGACTTCAAAGCATCCTTCTGCGCCGTGGCGTCCAGTCCCTCGACGGCAATAGAGGCCATGGCGCCGCCGGTTCTCATTTGCACCACGTCCGAGAACGCCTTGCCGCTCTTGACCCGCTGGAATACCTTCGTCTCAGGATGGAACAGCGCATCATACAACTTGCGCACCGCCGCCAGAACCTTGCGGAATGCTCCTACGGGTGGAGTCTGACGCGCATCCCACTTGGCATAGGCGTTAGCCTCGGCCTCCTCATTGCCCTTAAACTTTGCTTGCAGAATGCGATATTCCAGAGGAGTCAGGTTGGCCAGCGTCTTTGCCACATGCCACATCTCATGCGAAGGGGTTTCCCCATCAGCATACTTCGACAGGATCATCATCCGATTGCGCGTAAACCACACCCCGCGAATGGCCCCAAGTTTTTGCCCCGGCTTCAACGTCTGCTGGTGCATTGACTTGCTGGTGCTGGAAATCGATGAATCAGAGATTGTATCGGCAAAGGAGATATAGAACGTCTCGCCATTGGGGAGCGTGACTTCGAGCATGGTCGAAGCCTCTTGGCCGATCTCCATCAGCACTGGCTGCACCTTGGAGCCTTGAGGCAGCGCCTTGAGCGCATCGCTCATGCGTTGCTCCATCGTGCGCGTGTTCTGCGCCGAACCGACAGAGGCTTGGCCTTCATCCCACAATGCGGCTGTGCGCTGTGAAAGCGATTCGCGCAGCGCCTCCCCGCCAATATCAATATAGTCGTCCCCGATATTCCCGTATGTGTCTTTTGCTTTTCCAGTCCCACCAGAAACCAGACTATCGTTGATTTCTTCTAGCCTTTTAATTTTTGAGCGCAACTCATCTTCTTTGGGGAATGGCTCCCCAATCGAATCAACGAGTTTCGCAATCTTTTCCGCGCGTTCTTCAATTTCCTTTTCTTTCGCAGCAATGACCGATTCCATCGTGCTGTATAAACGAGGAATCCAATGGCTCATATTCACAGTGCCAAGAGGGATGGTAGTGCCGAATACGTCCATGTAAGACATGGAGCCATCTGCGTATGGCTTCTTATTTTCATCTCGCCGGATATACCAAGAAGGTCTGAACTTGACTCCCTCAATGCCAACATAAACCTGCAATTCCTGCTCCTTGAATCCATCCCTTTCGTAGTCATATGCCTTTAATGCTTCCGCTAGCTTCTGCTTGATCGCCCCGTTTACCCCATCCAGCCCGCGAACTTTATAACCGCTGACCTCTGCTTCCATGGCCGTTGTGTCAAGTTTCGGCTGTTTGAGCAATCGCTCATAGGAAGATTGCATTCCGCCAAGAGTTTGTTGCTCTGATTCCTGGCGCTGACGCTCAGATTGCAGGGTGCGCCGGTTTGAAACAATAGTATCTTCATGGCTTTCTCGCTGTAGTTTCAAATTGCGAATGGAATTTTCCAGTTCCAACCGCTCCATTAGCGTTGGATCGCCGGAAAGAATCGCCATTTGCTCTTTAGCCGACATGATCATCGGCCCGGCTGGATCATCAAATTCTTCTTCACTGATGTTTCCAGCCAAAGCCTGCGCGTATTTTTGCGCCTTGCCGGCCAATGTTCCAAAGATCGCTGAATCGAGAGTATTCTCCATCCCATACGAGTATTCCTCGATAGTGCCATCGCCAATTTTAGCCCACTGATTCCCCTGACGGAGAATGCGGCCTTCCCGCTGCTCCAAGTCGGAAGGCATCCACGGGGCATCAAGATGGTGAATCGCAAACAAGCGTTCCTGCACATTGACGCCAACGCCAAGTTTCGGGGTGCTGCCGAGGACAATGCGGATTTCGCCGTCATTGACCATGCGGAAAAGTTCAGCCTTTTGCTTGTCGGTTTTATAATCGCTAATCAAGGCAATCTCAGATTCCTTCACCCCTTTGCCCACAAGCTTGCGCTTCATGTCGCGGAATAAAAACGAATCCTGCAAAACTTCGTTTTCTTCCTTGTCATCATCCGTCTCGACCTTATCTTCGCCTTCTTCAATAAGGGCTTCGGGGCCCGCGTCCCCTAATTTTTTGCTGGCAAAACGCTCTAATGCCTCACTCTTCGAAGCATTCATCGAATCGCAGAAGACCAACTGCGTTCCCTTGTGTTCTTCTGTCCGGTCGTAAATCTCCTTTAATTTCTCAACACAAGCGTTGGCCTTGCTCCCCGGATCATCCTGCGCTTCCGGGGCCACCAAGCGAATATCAATCGCTGCGCGTCTTTCCAGCCCATAAATAACAGCAGGGATGAACGACCAGCGCCGCTTTTGATCCCCATTCATGGCATCCCACGCTTCCATGATGCTCATGTAATAATCGGTGATTTCTCGCACAGGTTCGCTTTGCTTGACGGAAACTGAGGTTATTTTCCCGCCAGCCAGTTTGGGCATTATGACGCCGCTATTTTCCAGTATCTTTGTCATCTCCTCGCGGCTGATCACATCAAACGTGGAGCGGATCATGGAGATCAAGGCATCTTTATTTCGGAAACTGCGGAGGATATTTACCTCTTTGAACTTCATATTGGCGCCTTGAACCAATCCGGTTTCCACAGCGGCAAAAGCGGAAATGAATCGGTCGAATGTCTGAGCGCCAAATTCATCCAATAAATCGGGATTGACCAGGTTCAGCATGTGCCAGACTTCGCCCATCGTGTTTGTCAGCGGAGTCCCTGTGGCTAAAAGGATATTTCTCCCCCCGGTCTTCTCCTGCACATGGCGTAATTTCAGCATCATGGTCATGGCCACTTGCGATGCGCTCTTATTCAAGCCGCGAATACGGTCCAGTCTCGTGAAAAATGGCGGTTTTTTATAAGCATGTGCTTCGTCAATGAATAACGCATCAACACCAAGTTCATTAAAGTAAATTGTTTCATCGCTGCGCTTGGAGGCTTTTTTCTGCAAGTGCTCCAATTTATCGCGCATCGTCTTGATCAACTTGCGTAATTCTTTGACGGCCGGGCTGTTTTTGTCGTTGGCTTCTTCTCCCGTCAGAGCCGCTTGATACTCCGCCAGAATCCCATTGATTTGAGATTCGGCGAAGTCGGGGTCAACCGGGAGAAGATCGAAACTCGACTGAGGAATAATAACCGCGTCCAAGTCATTGGCGATCACCTTGGACAAGAACATTCGGCGGTTCTTTGTCTCCATGTCCCGCTTGGTTGCGACCATAACGCGTGAATTGGGATAAGCCTTTTGGAACGACTCGGCAAATTGTTCCAAGGTGGAGTTCTGC
>Ga0208826_1001184_pt1 | contig 22809 bp, 17 predicted proteins | sample AD_UKC115_MetaG_FD_184451 | JGI IMG/M metagenome (GOLD analysis project Ga0208826, IMG submission 184451) | Active sludge microbial communities of municipal wastewater-treating anaerobic digesters from Hong Kong - AD_UKC115_MetaG (SPAdes)... | ecosystem: Engineered > Bioreactor > Anaerobic >...
AAATTACAGTGGAGCAGCATTATTCCCAAACAGCAATCCGATGATGATACCAATAATTTTCTCTCATTCGGGGTGATGAATACCGGCGGGGAAATCCATTTTATTTACACCGAAAAAGATAACAACAGGGAAGTGCTTAGCAATGACGGGCTTTTTCCAAATGGTGAAGTAAAACGATACCCCACCTTGAAAAGCCGGCAAAAGGGTTATGATTTCATGCCAAAATTTGCCAAGCAGGTTGGATACAATGTTTTAATTGTGCCCTGTATGTATCGGGGGCGGATTGCATTTGCCAAAGTGGTTTTTTAAAACAGTTTCTTTCGTCTCTTTTTTGCGGGTTATTTTTGTAATGTGACTGGCGTATTCCGGGCAAATTATCCCTATAATAATTTTTTATTGTTGTTGTATGCGCTTGTGTTGAAATTTCCCATGTTTCTGCACGCCCATATTCCCCAAACAGGAATAGCGGATGGCTTCCTTTATCCCAAACTTTTGGATCTGATGCAGCTTTCCGGTTTCCCCCCTGTTGCCCCGGCCATCCTGGCTTTCATTTTGATATTTACCCAGGCCACTGTGTTGAATTACCTATGCAACCATTTTAAGCTTACTCCACATCCCAATTACCTGACGGGGATGAGTTATATACTTATCAGCAGTTTGTTTTCGGAGTGGTTCACACTTTCATCCGCCATGATTGCCAATACTTTTTTTATCTGGATAATCTACGGGTTGGCCGGAATCAACAGCAGTCAGAAAATAAAGTCCACCCTCTTTAATCTTGGCCTGATCCTGGGAATTGCCTGTTTCTTCTATTATCCCGCCCTGTTTTTTCTTTTTCTTGTTTTGGTTGGACTGGCATTTATGCGTCCGTTCCGGATTGCAGAATGGCTGATGGTGGTTTTGGGATTTCTTACTCCCTTTTATTTTCTTGTATCTATACTTTTTTTGAATAACCGGCTTACGGTACCAACCCTTCCGGAACCCGTAATTACCCTGCCTTTTATTTCACAGCTCCCCTGGGCCATTTCATCCCTGGCGCTAATCGGATTTTCTGCCTTAGTTGGAGTGTATTTTATTAATCTTAATATGAGAAGGCAAATAGTGCATATTCGAAAATTCTGGAGCCTCATTTTTTTCTATTCTCTTTTTGCGGTATTGGTCCCTTTTTTGAACAACACCCGGAGTTTCCATGATTGGATCCTGGCAGTAGTTCCGATTTCCATGATGGCAGGAGTTGCATTTCTTTCACCCCAGAAAAAGTGGTTCAGGGTATTTGTACATTGGGCCATGGTATTGGTGGCACTGGTGATGGGCTATTATTTCAGGTAACCAGCCCACATGCGTATTTTTGCATTTCAAAAATCTATTTCTCATGAAGTTTGGCGTGGTGGTATTTCCCGGATCCAATTGCGATCGCGATGTAATTGAAGCCCTGCAAAAACACCTGGGCCAGGAGGTGATTGAATTGTGGCACAAGGATAAAGACCTTAGTATGTTTAATGGTTCGGATTGCATCGTTTTGCCTGGCGGGTTCAGCTACGGCGATTACCTGCGTTGCGGAGCCATTGCCAGGTTTAGCCCAATGATGCAAAGCGTTTCTTCATTCGCCCAAAAAGGCGGGCAGGTACTCGGAATTTGTAACGGGTTTCAAATCCTTTGTGAATCAGGACTCTTACCGGGTGTATTGCTTAAAAACGACCACCAGCAATTTACCTGTAAAAATGTTTTTATAAAACATAAAGACGACAATAAAGGCAAACCTCTCAAGATACCTATTGCCCATGGCGAAGGAAGGTATTTTGCCGATGACAAAACCATTCAGTCTCTCATGCAGCAAGATCAGGTGCTTTTTTCTTATTGTAATGAAAAGGGGGAAGTATCCAAAGAAATTAATCCCAACGGCGCAATAAATAATATTGCAGGTATTTGTAATAAGGAAGGAAATGTGGTAGGCATGATGCCCCACCCCGAAAGGGCATGCAACTCCAGCCTGGAGAATGAGGACGGGAAAGAGGTATTCAGGTTGTTATATGGAATCGGGAAATAATACAATTAACATTGTTTAGCAATAATTCGCCATTCGATTGGCTAATTTTGCTTCACTTTAAAGAGTTATAGCAATGAAAAAATTTACTTTTCTTACCCTGCTTTTTTGTTCCTTTTTCATTTTTTCAAATGCCCAGATTGAGAACCCGGTTAGATGGGCTTATTCGGCTAAGAAAATTGCAGATAAAACCTACGAAATTCACCTCACGGCAAGTATTGATGGTAACTGGCACATTTACGCCCAGGATGCTGGCGAAGGCCCCGAACCAACCAGCTTTACCTTTACGGCAAATCCCCTGGTGAAAAGGGAGGGTAAGGTGCTTGAAATCGGAAAAAAAGAAAGCGCTTTTGATCCCAATTTCAATTCAACCTTAAAGTTTTTTAGTAATAAGGTTGATTTTGTTCAAAAGGTAAAAGTAAAAACGTCGGCAAGTACCGTAGTGAGCGGCACCATCACTTACATGGTTTGTAACGATAAAAAGTGCCTGCCTCCAAAGGATGTGCCCTTCTCCGTTAAACTGAACAGTAAGTAACTTAGTTCCATAAACGAATCCCGGTATGGCCGGGATTTTTTTCATTAAGATATGTACAGATTTTTTCTCTTCGTATTATTAATTTTCATTTTCAAGCCGGCTAAATCCCAGGATAGCTCCCATGTTCATTGGACATATTCTGTAAAATCGCATGCGGAGGGGCATTATATTGTTGAATACAAGGCCAAGATAGATCGGGGTTGGCGCCTTTATGCTTATCCCAGCAAACCGGATGAAATTGATGGCGTGGTTGTAAAACTGCGCGATTCATCCATTAAAGTAACCCCACCAAAATTCCAGAGCAACCCGATCAACATCGAAGATCCTGTTTTTGAAAAGCAAATACCGGTGGCTCGCGATTCGGTTTCATTTACTCAACATTACGAACTGGCGCCCGGAAATGAAAACATTCTGAAAGTTGCTTTGGATTACTATGTGGGCCGGGAAATTGAATTTATTCCCGAAAGCCAACAGCTCACCGTTTTCCTCCAGGGTGGGGAAACAACCAAAGCCTCCAGTACGGTAACCCGGCTGAAAATAGAAGCGCTCGACCTGAATAATCCCGTTTCGGAATGCGGCGAATTGCCACAAAAACAATCGAATATTTTTACCATTTTTCTTTTAGGTTTCCTGGGTGGTTTTATTGCATTGCTTACCCCTTGTGTTTTTCCAATGATTCCCCTGACTGTTTCCTTCTTTACCAAGAAGGCGACATCAAGGAGTATAGGAATCCGGAATGCTTTTTTATATGGGTTGTTTATTTTTCTGATTTACGTTTTACTAAGTGTGCCCTTTCATTTTATAGATAAACTGAACCCGGAGATACTCAATAATATTTCCACTAACGTGTACCTGAATGTGGCCTTTTTTGTGATTTTCATTGTTTTTGCCTTTTCTTTTTTTGGGTTTTACGAAATTGGGCTTCCGGCTTCCTTTTCGAGCGGCGCCGATAGCAAAGCGAACTCGGGAAAAATAATTGGTATTTTCTTTATGGCCCTTACCCTGGCCATTGTATCCTTTTCCTGCACCGGTCCTATATTAGGTTCGTTGCTTGCCGGCTCACTTTCTGCGGATGGAGGAGCGATGCAGCTTTCAGCAGGCATGGCAGGCTTCGGCCTGGCCCTTGCTTTACCTTTTGCCCTTTTTGCCCTTTTTCCTAACTGGCTGCATTCCCTGCCAAAATCCGGAGGCTGGCTTTCTACGGTAAAAATTGTGTTAGGCTTCCTGGAGTTGGCGCTGGCCTTCAAATTCTTGTCTAATGCAGATCTCGTTTCGCACTGGGGTTTATTAAAGCGGGAAATTTTTATCGGGATTTGGATCCTGATTGGCCTGCTGCTCACCCTGTATCTGTTTGGGTTTATAAAGTTTAAACACGAGGGCGTGGTTAATAAAATCAGCATGGGAAGGAAGATAACCGGCATGGTGGTGGGCTTGTTTACCCTATACCTTTTGCCTGGGTTAACCAATACTGCCTGGGCTAACCTCCGGTTAATCAGCGGATTCCCCCCGCCCTTATATTACAGCGTTTATGCGAAACCGTCGGAATGTATCCTTGGACTGAACTGTACCCACGATTATGAAGAAGGCCTCGCCATGGCAAAAAGAGAAAATAAGCCTATGCTCATCGATTTTACCGGGTATGCCTGTGTTAATTGCCGCCGTATGGAGGAAAATGTATGGACCGATCCGGAGGTATATAAAACCATGCTCAATAATTACATTGTGGTTTCGCTGTATGTAGATGATAAAAAGCAATTGCCTGCCTCCCGGCAATTTACTTATACTGCTTCTGATGGTTCTCAAAAGGAAATTGTTACCGTGGGTAATAAATGGGCTACCTTCCAAACGGAGAATTTTAAGAACAATGCCCAACCGCTATATGCCATTGTGGATACCAGCGAACGGTTGCTAACCCATCCTGTACCCTATACTCCCGATGCAGAAGAGTACCATGAATGGCTAAAATGCGGGGTGGAAAGTTTCCATAAAAAATAAGCCCCGCCTTTTGAGCGGGGCCACATCATTGGGGGTTTGTGTTTCTATAATGCGATTTGCTTTTCTGTCATCATTTTGCGCAGGTTAATTAAACCATAACGCATACGTCCGAGTGCAGTGTTAATGCTGCAATTGGTTAATGCAGCAATTTCTTTAAAAGATAAATCGGCATAGTGACGCAGTACAATCACTTCACGCTGGTCTTCGGGGAGCAGGTCAATCATCTTACGCACCTTATCGTGGCTCTGATTGGTCATCATCCGGTGATCGGCACCCGGTTCGGAGAAGTTCAATACTTCAAAAATATCACGGTCATCACTTGTTTTAATACTTGGGCTTCTTTTCACTTTGCGGAAATGATCTACGCACAAGTTGTGTGCAATACGCATGGCCCAGGGAAGAAATTTTCCTTCGTCGGTATACCGGCCACCTTTCAGGGTATCAATAATCCGGATGAATACATCCTGGAAAATGTCTTCGGCAAGATATTTGTCTTTTACAAGCAAATAAATTGAAGTGTAGATTTTGTCCTTGTAGCGGACAATCAGGGTTTCGAGGGCTTGTGAATCTCCTTCCATGTACAAATGAATGAGTTGTTGATCAGTGTGGTTGTTGAGGCATTTCATAACTTCAGTAAGTTTTGGTTTAGGACAATTTGTTAAAACCAATAAGGGAGGAGAAGGTCGTAGGAGACTGAAGTGGCAGGCTCAACGGTTTTCCATCTCATTGGATATTGGAGATTCGAAAATAGAACGCCAAACCACGAAACCAAAATTTTATAACAGAAATTTTGGTGAAACAGGTAAAATCGGGTGATTGTGCTCGAAAGCACTCGTATATCTACGTGTGGATTTTCCTAATCGCGTATTCTTTCAAGCGTAATAACCGCATTTTCAGGTAATTTTGCCTTTCATTATGGGCGCAAGAACGGCTAAGCTCCCCCAAAAAAAAGAAAAAGAATCTCAGCAAGGTATTCTGATAAAGGGGGCAAGGGTACACAACCTCAAGAATATAACGGTTACGATACCACGTAATAAACTGGTGGTAGTAACCGGTGTTTCCGGATCGGGAAAATCTTCCCTTACCATTGATACCCTGTTTGCCGAGGGCCAGCGGAGGTATGCCGAAAGCCTCAGCGCCTATGCCCGACAGTTCATGCAACGCATGAATAAACCGGACGTGGATTTTATTAAAGGTCTCTGCCCCGCAATTGCCATAGAACAAAAGGTAATAACCCGCACCCCGCGGAGTACCGTTGGGAGCATGACGGAGATTTACGACTACCTTAGATTATTGTTTGCCCGGGTTGGCAAAACCATTTCGCCCATCAGTGGTAAAGAAGTGAAAAAAGATGATGTATCGGATGTGGTGGATATGATTTGCAGTCTGCAGAATGGAGATAAGGTATTGATCATGGTCCCCCTGCCTCTCCATCGAAACCGGAACATGCGGGAAGAACTCAGCATCCTGTTGCAAAAGGGGTTTTCGAGATTATATAAGGATGGTGAAATCCTTTCCATTGATGACCTGTTGGAGATGGAAGATATCCCAGAGCACCTGGCAGAGAAAAGCAAAAAAAAGGCAGATATTCCGTTTATTCTTATCGACCGGCTTATAAAAAAGGATTTCGATGCAGATGATAAACACCGTATTTCCGATTCGATAAATACAGCATTCTATGAAGGGGAAGGGGAAATACAGGTGGAAGTGAATGGGAAGGATCTGCATCACTTTAGTAACAAATTTGAACTCGATGGGTTAACCTTTGAAGAACCGGTTCCTAATCTTTTCTCTTTTAATAACCCCTATGGTGCCTGTCCAACCTGCGAAGGATTCTCAATGGTGTTGGGCCTGGATGAAGACCTGATTATTCCCGATAAAAGACTGAGCGTATTTGAAGGCGCAGTTGCCCCATGGAAAGGAGAGAAACTGGGCCAGTGGAAGGAAGCCTTTATACGGCATGCCGGGAAACTTAATTTTCCTGTGCATAAACCGGTTATGGATCTGACCGATCAGCAGGTGGATCTTCTATGGAAAGGGAACAGTACCGTTCAGGGTATTGATGATTTTTTTAAAGAAGTGGAACAAAATCTGTATAAAGTTCAATACCGTGTTTTGCTTAGCCGTTACCGGGGCCGTACGAAATGCCCTACATGTAATGGATACCGGCTTCGTAAAGAGGCTTTATATGTAAAACTGAATGGAAAACATATTGGGGAATTATGTGAATTGCCGGTAACAGACCTGCAACAGTGGTTTACTTCCCTTAAACTAAGCCCTTTTGATGAGCGGGTGGCCAGGCGAATTTTGCTCGAAATCAATCACCGCATAAAAACACTGATGGATGTGGGCCTTGGATATCTTACCCTTAGCCGGTTGGCTAATTCATTAAGTGGAGGTGAAAGCCAGCGGATTCAGCTTACCCGCAGCCTGGGCAGCAACCTTACCCATTCTTTATATATTTTAGATGAACCCTCTATTGGCCTGCATAGCCGGGATACTACGATGTTGATCAGGGTATTGAAAGAACTACGCGACCTGGGGAATACGGTGGTGGTGGTAGAACACGATGCGCTGATGATGCAGGAGGCAGATTATATTATCGACATGGGCCCTCTTGCCAGCCATCTGGGCGGGGAAGTGGTAGCAGAAGGGGATTATGAGGAGATTATTCAAAACCCCAAAAGCCTGACAGGGCAATATTTATCGGGGCAACTCCGTATCGATCCCCCAAAACAGATCCGCAAATGGAACCGGTCCCTCAAAGTGGAAGGAGCAAGGCACAACAACCTGAAAAATATCACCGTTGAATTTCCACTTCATGTACTCTGTGCCGTTAGTGGTGTAAGCGGGAGTGGAAAAACAACCCTGGTGAAACAAATATTGGTTCCGGCATTAAGAAAACTTAAAGAAGAAGGAGCTACGGATAAGCCGGGGCTATTTCGTAAACTTTCGGGCGATGTGGATTGGATAACCCAGGTGGAGATGGTGGACCAAAACCCAATTGGAAAATCGAGCCGGAGCAACCCGGTAACTTATTTAAAGGTGTATGATGAAATCAGGGAATTGTTTGCCGGTCAACCGTTAAGTAAAATGCGTGGTTTTCAGCCCAGGCATTTTTCCTTTAATGTGGATGGAGGACGTTGTGATACCTGCAAGGGAGAAGGGGAGCAAATTGTGGAAATGCAGTTCCTTGCCGATGTACACCTTTTATGCGAATCCTGCAAAGGAAAGAAATTTAAAGAGGAGGTGTTGGAGGTAACCTACCGCGAGAAGAATATTTTTGATATCCTCGAAATGAGTGTGGAAGAGGCTATAACCTTTTTCATTGCGGATAAGAAAAAGGGAGAAGATATTGCAAAGAAGCTACAACCCTTGAGCGATGTGGGGTTGGGATACGTAAAACTTGGCCAGTCTTCCAATACCCTCAGCGGCGGAGAAGCACAGCGGGTAAAACTGGCATCGTTTTTAGGAAAAGGAAAAGGCCAGGGGCATATTCTGTTTATTTTTGATGAACCTACTACCGGTTTACATTTTCACGATATAAAAAAATTGCTGGCTTCTTTTAACGCTTTGGTGGAGCAGGGCCATAGCATTATTGTAATTGAACACAATACGGATGTTTTGAAATCCTGTGATTGGATTATTGATTTAGGCCCGGAAGCTGGAGTTAACGGCGGAGAACTGGTTTTTGAGGGCAAACCTTCCGACCTTAAAAAACAGAAGCGAAGCCACACCGCCAAATTTTTATAACCGGATGTTACCTTAACCTGTCGCTCGATTTTAGCAAATCAATATCCTTACCAATAGCACGAATGGCGAAGAAGAGGAAAAAAATAACGAGGCCGGGCAACAGGGAAGTGAGCGCCAGCGCTCCCGATTGATAACTGCTATATTCGCGGTAATACAGTACCAGGACAATTAATTGGATAAAAATCCCCGCTACCGACATACGTACCTGGATTTTCCTTTGTTTAAATAAAAAGATACTGATTAATGCCAGTAAGCCTCCGGCAACCGTTAGTATCATCAGGATCAAACCATCGGTTGCGGTTAAAATATGAGGCTGCCCGGTTTTATCGACACCCGAATAAAAGGGCATGCGCAAACTGGCAAAACAGGATAAAGAAGCCAATAACAGCCAAAGACTTTGAATACGTTGAATCATGTTTTGAATTTTATACAGAAGCCAGGGCTCCATTTTCTTTTTCAGAATAAAGCGGGAATTGCTTCATGAAATTTTTCACTTCGGTTTTAACGGATTCGATAACGTGGTTGTCATCAATATTCATTAACACGTTATCAATCATCCCAACAATAATTTCCATTTCCTTTTCCTTGAGCCCGCGGGTTGTAACGGCAGGCACCCCAACCCGTATCCCGCTTGTAACAAAGGGACTTTTATCATCAAAGGGCACTGCATTTTTATTGAGGGTGATGTGCGCCTTATCCAGGGTTTCCTGCGCTTTTTTCCCGGTAATACCCTTATTGCGGAGGTCGATGAGCATAAGGTGGTTATCAGTTCCCCCACTAATTATTTGGTACCCTCTGGCTACAAAGGCAGCGGCCATGGCTTGTGCATTTTTTTGTACCTGTTTAATATATTGGGTATAATCATCGGTAAGAATTTCTCCAAAGGCGATGGCTTTTGCAGCAATTACATGTTCCAGTGGGCCACCTTGCGTTCCGGGGAATACGGCCATATCAATTACATGGCTCATCATTCGGGTATTTCCTTTCGGATCTTTTAGGCCAAAGGGATTCTCAAAATCCTTTTTCATCAGGATGATTCCCCCTCTGGGGCCTCGCAGGGTTTTATGGGTAGTGCTGGTAACGAATTGACAATGTTCAAAGGGTGAGCGGAGAAGACCTTTTGCAATAAGACCGGCCGGATGCGCCATATCACACATCACAAAGGCGCCAATTTCATCCGCTACTTTTCTAATGCGGGCATAATCAATATCGCGGCTATAGGCCGATGCGCCACAAATAATTAATTGGGGCTTATGTTTCCTGGCTTGTTCCTCCAGCATTTCATAATCGATATGGCCGGTTTCCTTTTTAACGCCATAAAAAAAGGGTTGGTAAAGTTTTCCCGAAAAATTTACCGGCGAACCGTGGGTTAGGTGCCCACCCATGCTTAAATCGAGCCCAAGAATTTTATCACCGGGTTTTAAAATAGCCGACATTAGGGCAGCATTGGCCTGCGCTCCGCTATGAGGTTGTACATTGGCATATTCGCATTGAAAGATTTCCTTCAGTCGGTCGATGGCCAGTTGTTCAACCTGATCCACAATTTCGCATCCCCCATAATACCTCCGGCCCGGATATCCCTCCGCATACTTATTGGTAAGGCAGCTCCCCATGGCCTGGATAACCTGCCAACTGGTAAAGTTTTCACTGGCGATCAGTTCAATACCTTCCTGCTGCCTTTCTAATTCCTTGCCTATCAGGCTAAAAACGAGGTTATCCCTTTGCATATCCGATAGATTTTTTGCAAAGATAAGCAGGCATATCGAAGGATTGCCGGAAACCCCTAACATCCCTTTAATGTGTTTGTTTTACACAAAATTTACTACTTTCACCCCTTCATCTATCCTGTAACATAACCTAATGGCGAAAGCCAACTGTAATGAAGGCTATAATTCCCGTTGCCGGCGTGGGCACCAAACTTCGGCCACACACATACACCCAACCAAAGGCGTTGATTCCGTTGGCAGGGAAAACTATATTGAGTATTACAATCGATCAGTTGCACGAAGCCGGAATTCAGGATTTTATCTTCATCATCGGTTATCTGGGCGATAAAATCCGGGATTATGTGCAACAACATTATCCCGATTTAAATACCCATTTTGTAGTGCAAAATGAACGGTTTGGAACGGGCCATGCCATCGCATTAACCCGTGCCATTGTGGGCGACGATGAAGTGTTGATTGTTTTGGGTGATACGATTGCGGAATATGATGTGCAGGAAGTAATTAATAGTTCCCATTCTATGCTGGGAGTGAAAAAGGTGGATGATCCCCGAAATTTTGGGGTGGCTGAAATTGATGAGGAAGGCTTTGTAGCGAGGGTAGTGGAAAAACCAGCCATTCCAAAGAGCAATATGGCGTTGGTGGGGATATATAAAGTTATTGAAACTGAAATCCTGTTTTCCTGTATCCAAAAAATTACCGGTACCAAAGCGAATTATGAAGAATTTAGTCTTACCGAAGCCCTGGATTGTATGATTGAAGGGGGCGTCCGGTTTCAATCCTTTAAAGTGGCCAACTGGTTTGATTGTGGGAAAAAGGAAAGCCTGATTCAATCCAATGCTATCCTGCTCAAAAAATTTGGTGTAACCATTGCCGAACCGAACGACTTTGAGAATACCATTATAGTGCCTCCGGTGAGTATTGGGGAGAATTGCAAAATCAGGAACTCCGTAATTGGCCCCAATGTGGCAATTGGAGAAAATTCTACGATCAACCGGGTGATAGTTCGCGATTCTATTATTGGGGCATACAGTAATTTGGTTGAAATTGTATTAAACCAGTCTTTAATTGGAAGCGATGCCGAGGTAAAGGGAGGAAGCCGCCATCTTAATATTGGTGATAACACAGCGATAGACCTGGGCTGGCATCAGAGTACGAATTAGAAATTTCATTCATGAAAAAGCATTACGAATCGGTAACCCAGTTATTTGGGATTGAAATTCCTATAATCCAGGCTGGTATGATTTGGGCCAGCGGCTGGAGGCTGGCCAGCGCTGTAAGTAACGCCGGTGGCTTGGGGATTATAGGTAGCGGCAGTATGTACCCCGATGTACTGCGGGAGCATATCCAAAAATGCAAACAGGCCACCAGCAAACCCTTTGCTGTAAATGTACCCTTGTTATATCCCGATATTGAGCAGCATTTCCAAACCATTATCGATGAAAAAGTGCCCATTGTTTTCACCTCTGCGGGTAACCCGAAAATCCATACAGCACGGCTTAAAGCTGCAGGAATTAAGGTGGTTCATGTAGTGAGCAGTAGCAAATTTGCCAGGAAAGCGGAAGAAGCGGGTTGTGATGCCGTAGTGGCAGAAGGGTTTGAAGCCGGCGGGCATAACGGGAGAGAGGAAACTACCACCCTGGTACTTGTGCCTTCCGTCTGCCAAGCCGTTTCAATCCCTGTTATTGCAGCGGGCGGGATTGCCACCGGAAGGCAGGCATGCGCAGTAATGATCTTGGGAGCCCATGGAGTTCAGATCGGGAGCCGGTTTGTGGCAAGCCTCGAAGCATCAAGTCATCCGAGGTTTAAATCGGCCATATTATCCTTACCGGAAGGGGAAACAGAACTTTCTTTGAAAAAATTAACCCCGGTTCGGCTTATAAAGAATGCATTTTATGAGAAAGTGAAACAGGCAGAAACCCATGGAGCCTCAGAAGAAGAACTTTTGGCTATTTTGGGTAGAGGAAGGGCAAAAAAGGGTATGTTTGAAGGCGATTTGGAGGAAGGAGAACTGGAGATAGGGCAGGTAAGCTCTCTCATCCAGCATATATTGCCTGCCGGAGAAATTGTCAGGGAAATATGGGACGAATGCAAGAGCCTCTCCCACAAGGGCTTTGATTAATATTATTATATTTGCCGCTGTTCCAATTTTTGATTTAACCCCCCATACAGATGGTATCATCGCAGAGGCTTATTTTGAAATCCACAATTTGTATTCTATTATTATTGGGATTTTTTACGGCAGAATGCCAGCCACCGATAATTCAGAACCCTGCCGAATTACTTCCAACTAATCTGGATCCAAAGACCTTAACCCAATCTCAATTACAATCGCTGCTTAGCGATAAGAATAAAGAGAATGCAGGAAAGGATAAAAATGCCCAATTAGCCAAGGAAGCGCAAAAACTGGAGAAAGACAGTGTGGTGAAAGACAATGTGAAATCGGGCCAAACTAAACTGGCCATGACGTATGGCGCCGATATTTTTAGCAATGCCGCCGTTACCGATCTTTCAGAATTATCCACTCCTCCTCTCGATTATCCTATTGGAGTGGGCGATCATATCGTGGTTTCGTTGTGGGGCGCTGCCGAATTCCAGGAAGATTATGTGGTAGGCCGGGATGGTACTATTTTCCCGCAGGGGTTGGGAAAAATTCAGGTTCAGGGGTTAACATTTGATAATGTGCGATCCGTAATTTATTCCCGCTTTCGAAGTGCCGTTCCAACAGGAACCAACATAGCCGTTTCTCTTGGCCAGCCAAGAACCATCAACATAAATGTAGTGGGGGAGGTGAATAATCCCGGCCCCATCACGGTATCGGCTTTTTCAAATGTATTTAATGTGGTGGCTAAGGCTGGCGGTGTTACCAAATTTGGAAACCTCCGTTCTATCCAGTTGAAGCGAAATGGAAAAGTGATTGATGAGGTGGATGTTTATAAATACCTTACTTCCGGCGATTTTGGAAAACATATTTACCTGCAGAATAATGATTTTGTGATTGTTGGTTTTGTAGAGAAAAAAGTATTTGCCACCGGCCAGTTTAAAAGGCCCATGTATTACCAATTGAAAAAGGATGAAGGCGTTCGTGCCTTGTTAAAATACAGTGGTGGGCTTAGTTCTGATGCGTATGCATCAGGAATGAAAATTATTCGCACCGAAAATGAGAAACAGGTGCAAAAGGATGTAAACGCCAATGCCATCCTGAAAATTCCAACCCAGGATTTCCTTTTGAATGATGGGGATATTGTTTCCGTTGATGCAATCAAGCCCGGGATTTACAATAAAGTGCAACTATCGGGGGAGGTAACCTATCCTGCCATTTATGAACTCAGGCCAAACGACAGGTTATACGATATCATCAACCGCGCAGGAGGCCTCACCCGCAATACCTTCCTGCAACGCGCTTATATTTTTAGAGGTGCAGGCGATTCTACAAGTTTAAAGTCTGACCGGCTTGAGATAGACCTTTCTGATTATAATGATCACGATGCCAATAACCCGGCCAATGTTTTATTGGAGCCGAACGATTTAATTCAGGTTTTTTCCCAGGCCGAATTCACAGAACCACAATTTGTAGAAATATTTGGTGAGGTTCGGAAAGAAGGAAAGATGAAAAAATATGGCGGAATGACGCTCCAGGACCTGCTCTACCTTTCGGGAGGACTTAAACCTTCGGCAGAATTTGGCCGTCTCGAAATTTCCAGTATTGTGGATATCGACTCAGCTCAGCAAGGCCTCAAGCCAACCCGTACGGTAGTTAAATCGTATGCAATACAACCCAATTTGGTCATTGATAGTGTAGCTGCAAAAGTGGTTCTTAAACCCTACGACCAGGTTTTTGTGAGGAAGAACCCCACCTTCGAACTGCAACAGAATATCGAAATCAGGGGAATGGTAAAATATCCGGGTTATTACCCCCGGCTGAATAAACATGAAACGCTTTCTTCCTACATAGAAAGAGCCGGCGGGCTTCAGGAGAATGCCAATGTGGGTGGCGCCGTTCTTTATAGGCATAAAATTGAAATGTTCAGGGAAAAAGTTATTGAAAAACCCAAAGTGGATTCACTTGGAAACATTATCCACGATAGCCTTTCTGCCTCGTTAAAATCCTTGGAAGAGCCGGTAAGCATTGACCTTTACCGTGCATTGAAGAACAAGGGATCGAAAAACGATATCGTATTACAGGAGCAGGATATGATCTTTGTTCCCGAAATCAATCCCTTTATTACCATACAGGGAGCAGTTCAGTCTCCCCTCAAAATAACCTACGACCGGGAAAACACCAAGTTGATGTATTATATTGATAAAGCGGGCGGCTTTGGAGTAAAGCCCTGGAGGAAGCGTATTTATGTTACCTACGCCAATGGCAAGAGTAAACGTACCAAGAATTTTTTCTTCTTCCATTTCTATCCCAAGGTAGAGGAGGGATCCATGATTACCGTACCAAAAAGGCCTCAGGGATCCGAATTGAGCGACCTTGGGAAATCCTTGCTGGTGGCCGCTGTGCCAGTCATTTTAACGGGAATCATATTTAAGTACATTAAGTAAAATTAGTTTTGTGACCACACAGGTATTGCTGAGAAAGATTTTTTTACGGGTTGGGAAATTCAAGTTTCTCATAGCTGCCTTTACCCTGGCAATGGGTTTGTTGTTTTTCTTTTATGGAAGAACCAGAAAGATTATGTACACGGCCTCTTCCACCGTATTCCCCCTTACCGCCTCAAGCGACAATTCTGCCGCCAGTACGGCTCTCAGTAACATTTTGGGGATTTCTGAAGCGCCCAAGAGCTTTAGCCAGGAAGCATCCATCAATATTGTGGAACTTGCATTAAGCCGGAATACACGCGAGGCCGTTGCCTCCGAAAAACTGCCTCAGTTTGGAAATAAATCGATCGCCGAACTGCTGATTGAAACCTATAACAACAACAAAGCATTTTGGGAAAAGGCAGTTAAAATGCCTAAAACAGAGCAGGGGTTATATGCTGTAGGCGCCGATATTCTAAAATTTCAGGTGACGGCAAAAATTAATAAAAACGGGGTGCTCGAAATTAATTACGGAAATATCAATAAAGATTTGGTCAGCCCGGTGAGCTATGCTTTTATTGATAAAATTTCTGAGTTCTACAAAGAGTTGAAAATTAAAAAAGCCCGGCTCGATTATGAGTTTACATTAAAAAAGATTGACTCTCTCGATAAAGTGTTAGAGAGCTTTGATGAAAAAGCAATTGCCCTGAATAACACGACCTTATTTGTTCCTTCCGAAAAAATTCAATACAGTATTCCAAAGGAAAACCTGGCCAGCCAAAAGCAATGGGTAGCCAATCAACGGGAAGCTTCTGCCAATAACCGGGAAGAAGCCCTGTGGAGGCTGCAGAAAAACACTCCCATAATTGCCACCCTTGATAAACCCGATCCGCCATTTGAGGAGTCAAAAACATCCTCCGTTTTGCTGGGTATTGTGGGTGTTGTGCTGGGATTTGTAATCATAACTTTTATTCTGATCGCAAAAACCCTTTACCAATATGCAAAAGAAGAGGTGTACAACATGGTGTTCGGCGATGAGAAGGCTACATCAGGTTCCGCCACATCCTGATTATTTTTTTGTATAATCATACCCAACATGCAAGCCCCCCATTGAAACCTCCCATGCAAGGAAATTGAAATCAATTCCAAAAGCGGGGTCAGAAAGTATTTCTATGCGGCTAATCCAAAGAGGTGGAATAAAAGAATATCAAATACTTTTCCGGGTTATCTAAATGCCCATTTAATCATTTCTTTCCAGGAGGGCTTTTTTCCATACATTAATATTCCGGTGCGGTAAATTCTGCCGGTAAGCCAAACGAGGAAGATGAAACAAAGGATTAATAACCCGATGGAAGTTATCCATTGCCACAAAGGAACATCATACGTAATCCGGCCCATCATAACAATGGGTGAGGTGAGAGGGAAAAGGCTTCCAAAAACGGCCAGCGAACTGTTGGGATCGTTAACCGCTTTAGTCATTATTACAAAACCCAAAATAATCGGCATCATAATAGGGAATACCATTTGTTGGGCTTCCTGCTGATCGTCGCTTACCACGCTGCCAATCGCAGCAAATAAAGATGCATAGGTGAGATACCCACCCAGGAAATAGAATAAGAATGAAATGGCAATTTTAGCAAGTGGCAGGCTGGAGAATCCCTGGGTAACTTTGGTAGCCATGGAGGAAGCATCGCCCGAGCCGGCTGATGCCGTTTGGATTTGATGCATTAAATCCGGAGAAAACAAAGGGAGTAATAATTGCAGTCCGAATAAAAGGATAATCCAGATAGCAAATTGGGTAAGGCCCACGGCTCCAATGCCTAAAATTTTACCCATCATCAGTTCAAAGGGTTTCACAGAGCTTACCATCACTTCGGCTATCCGGCTTGTTTTTTCTTCAGTAACTCCACGCATTACCTGGGTTCCGTAAATAATCATCATCATATAAATAAGGATGCCACAGGCAAAAGAAACTCCATAAGCAACGCCGGCATTTCCCTTTTTACTTCCTTCTTTTGTATCAATGATATTCCCCAGATCTATATCCGAACTAATGCTGGCAAACTTTTCCGGATCAATGCCCAGGGCTTTCATGCGCTTATTTTCGATTGCCTTATTGAGGGTATTCTCTACTCCCATCATGGTACTGATGCTGATGGAAGCCCCCGAATGCAGGGAGAGATGTGGCACACTGTCTATGTTAAAGGGTGGAATAAAAATGAAACCACTATAACCCTGGCCTTTATATTTTTCCGTAAAACTTTGTTCCGTTTCATTTTTAACCTCCTGAAAATGGATGTCAGACGAAGACTCCGGCATTTTTCCATCAAAAAGGTGGGCGTTGTCTATAATGGCAATTTTTTCTTTTTCCGAGCTACTGCCGCTGAGCGTAATGGCAACTATAGCTGCATAAAACCCAATAATAATTATGGGGACCAGTAAGGTGGTGATGAGGAAGGAGCGCTTTTTCACCCTCGAAAAATATTCCCTTGAAACAATGAGGCCTATTTTATTCATTTTTCTTTTTCTTAATTAATTCTGATTTTGAAATACCCTTGCCGTTTCGGTGTTTTCTACAAGGCGGATGAAAATATCGTTTAAGGATGGTAATACCTCATTAAAAGAATTGACCTGCAAATGGTGGTTTATGAAGTAACTGAGCACATCATTTGGTTGTGTGCCTGCTGCAAGTTTCAGCAGGATTTGATTTGGATTATGCTTTACCACTTCAAAGATGTGGGTCATCAGGTGTTCGGGCAGTGCCTGCACACCAATACTGTAAATATTTTCTTTAAATTCCTGCTTTACGTTACTGATTGTGCCATCCAGGATTTTTTTTCCTTTATTAACCAGGATAATATGATTACATATTTCTTCAACCTGTTCCATTCGGTGGGTACTGAAGATAATCGTGCTGCCATTTTTTGCCAGGTTAAAGATTTCATCTTTAATCAGGTTGGCATTCACCGGGTCGAGGCCACTAAAGGGTTCGTCCAGGATGATGAGGGAGGGGTTGTGCAATATGGTAGTTACAAACTGGAGTTTTTGACTCATTCCCTTACTCAGGTCTTCTACCTTTTTGTTCCACCAGGTTTCCATTCCAAATTTTACAAACCACTTTTTTATTTGGGTTGTAGCATCTGCTTTGGAGAGCCCTTTTAAGCGAGCCAGGTACAATGCCTGTTCCCCAATGGTCATTTTTTTATATAGCCCTCTTTCTTCGGGCATATACCCAATGAAATGCGAATCGTTGAGGCCATTAAATTTTTTACCGTTAAATAAAATTTCGCCGCTATCCGGATAAAAAATTCCGGTAATCATGCGAATCAGGGTGGTTTTACCGGCGCCATTAGGGCCAAGCAACCCAAAAATTCCACCCTGTTCTACATTGAAACTGATGTCATCAACTGCTTTTTGGGTGGCAAAATATTTTTTGAGGTTTCGGAGTTCTAAAATATTCATACTGAAAAATTGCAGGGTAAAAGTAAGCCCTTTTGAATAAGCGGAGGGGTTAATGGATGAATGGGTACATTTTAAAGGGATTCTGAAACTTTTGAGGCTACCAGTTCGCCATCCATGGCGGCGCTTACTATGCCACCTGCATAACCGGCGCCCTCACCGCATGGGAAAAGGTTTTTGATTTGCGGATGTTGAAGGGATTTTTCATCTCTTGGAATTCGGACCGGGCTTGAAGTGCGGCTTTCGGTGGCAACCACCACGGCTTCATTGGTATAAAATCCTTTCAGTTTTTTCCCGAATTGCACGAAGGCCCTGGATAATGAATGATAAATAAAAGGTGGAAGTACGGCGGAGAGGTCCGTGGCTTTTAACCCCGGAATGTAAGAGGCCACGGGAAGCGTTGCTGATATTTTTCTTTTGCAGAAGTCCTCCATGCGGGATGCAGGAGCTACAAATTTCCCGCCCCCGGCATCAAAACATGCAGCTTCCACCCTGTCCTGAAAATACATAAACGCCAGCGGGTCATCCTGCAAGGTTTTATTTTTTAGGTAGGTTAGTGCATTGGGTAAATCCACCTCCACCACCATACCACTGTTGGCATAGGGATTATTTCGTTTGGAGGGGCTCCAGCCATTTACCACCAGCCTTCCTGCTTCGGTAGCAGCCGGTGCAATAATTCCACCGGGGCACATACAAAAAGAAAATACCCCTATATTTTCTACCCGGGTAACCAGGCTGTACGAGGCCGGAGGCAGGTACTCTCCCCTCAACTGGCAATGGTATTGAATAGAATCGATAACAGCCTGCGGATGCTCGATCCGTACCCCTAATGCAAAGGGTTTGGGTTGTATCAGGATTTTACTTTCTGCCAGCAGCCTAAAAATATCTCGTGCCGAATGACCACAGGCAAGTATTAATGCGTCTCCTAAAAATTGATCTCCGGATGCAGTTTCCACTGCGGTGAAGTGATTGTTTTGATGGCGTATGGAGGTTACTTTTTGCTCGAACCACAACTCCCCGCCATGCTGGAGGATACAATCGCGCATGGCGCTGATGATACCCGGAAGTTTGTTGGTGCCAATATGCGGGTGCGCTTCATACAAAATATTTTCTCCGGCCCCGAATTGCACAAAAAGGCTTAGGATGCGGTTGATATCGCCCCTTTTATTGCTGCGGGTGTATAATTTACCGTCACTATAGGTTCCTGCACCCCCTTCTCCAAAGCAATAATTACTTTCAGGATTTACAATCCCTTCCCGGTTTAATTGGGCAAGATCGCGACGCCGGTTTTGAACATTTTTCCCTCTTTCCACAATAATAGGCCGGATGCCTTGCTCTAATAATTTGAGAGCGGCAAACAAACCCGCGGGGCCGGCGCCAACAATAACCACCTGTTTTTTTGCTGCGCTTACATTTTTAAATGGGAAAATTTGAGCCTTATAGGGTGCAAAGGGTTCATTAAAACTGGCCAGTACGGTCAGGTTAATAAATACATTCCTTCCTCTGGCATCTATCGACTTTCGCAAAATCGAATATCCGCTAAGCTGATTTACAGGGAGGGAAGCTTCTTTTGAAAGCATTTCCCGGATATGAGATTCTGAACTTGCCTGGGAAGGCTTCAGCCGAAGCTGGAATTGTTTTTTCATGTGTCAGGATTTTATCCTAAAAACATGGAGTAATTAAAACGGAAGGTCATCCACGGCATTGTCTCCAGAGCCGGAAAAGGTGTCTAACGGCTCCAGGTATTCGTTATTGGGGCCTCCGTTGCCGGTATTAAGCAGGGGCTCAATTCGCCAGGCATCCAGGTTAGTAAAATAGCTGATTTTGCCATCTTTTTCCCATTTGGTGCCCTTAATATTAAAATACACTTTCAATTCCTGCCCAATATTTACTTTATCGAGTATGGCTGTACGATCCTGAACACACTGAAATTTTACATAATTAGTAATGGTCTTCCCATTAATTTCTTCCGTTTTTTCAACTACAAACTCTCTTTTCTTGAAAGATTCTGAATGTTGAATGGTATCGTTTTTTACCAATAGTTTCCCGGTTAATTCGAAACTCATAATTGCTATTTTGAACAGATAAAATTAGGCCAATTTTCCTGATTAGAATCAGGGTAATTTTTTCTTTGGGAAAAGGGTGTAATTTTTATTCATTAATCAAAAAACAAATTTGGCAAGGAATAAAAATGTGAAAAAAGTTTTTGCGAATTTGGATAAAATTAGGATAGATGAATCATTTTGGGGCAATCCGCAGAAACCCGTGCCAGTATTGGATATAATAAGGATAACTTACTTTGAGGTGTTTTCCGACAAAATTGAGGTTTAGGATAAAATAAAGGGAATAAAAAATTTTTTTTTCAACAAATATTACTTGATATTCGTTGTTCTGCTAAAGAATTTTTTAATCTCGTATTAAACCGGTTTTTTGGCGAAACTTTCCAAATAAAATTGTAACTCAATATAAATTGTTTTTGCTAAGATGGAGAAACCTTTTGAGCAAGTGTGGGCTAACTGTTTGGAGATCATTAAGGATATCGTAGAATGGCAGCACTTCAAAACCTGGTTTGAGCCAATACGGCCCGTTGAACTGAAGGATAAAATTTTAACCATTCAGGTTCCCAGCCAGTTTTTTTATGAGTATATTGAAGAGCATTATGTAACCCTGCTGGCCAAAACCCTGAAAAGGGAACTGGGTAAAGATGCCCGGCTGGAATACAGGATAATGGTTGACAGTGGCAATAGCAAAAATAAACCGCTAACCATTGATGTTCCGGGTAATGGCGGGTATAAATCTTATTCAAACAACGAAATGGACTTTCCACTCGTTATAAATAATCCGGTTAAGAACCCCTTTGTAATCCCGGGGTTAAAGAAAATGCAGATTGACCCCCAACTCAATCATGCTTATACCTTCGAGTCCTATATTGAGGGCGATTGTAACCGGGTGGCACGGCGCGCCGGCAAAACCGTAGCAGAAAAGCCGGGATCTACCTCTTTTAATCCGTTGGTTATTTATGGAGGGGTAGGGCTGGGTAAAACCCACCTGGCACAAGCCATTGGTAATGAAGTGAAGCGCCTTCATCAGAATAAAGTGGTCTTATATGTAAGTTCCGAAAAGTTTATCAACCAGTTTATAGACCACAGCCGCAACCATGCCATCAACGATTTTATCCATTTTTACCAAATGATCGATGTACTCATTATTGATGATGTACAATTTTTTAACCGGGCCGAAAAATCCCAGGATGCCTTTTTCTCAATCTTCAACCATTTACACCAAAGCGGCAAACAACTGATTCTCACCAGTGATAAATCTCCCAAAGACCTGGAAGGCGTTCAGGAAAGGCTGCTCAGCCGTTTCCGTTGGGGGCTCAGTGCCGATCTCCAGGTGCCGGATTATGAAACCAAGATTGAAATCTTGGAGAAAAAAATGAAAGCCGACGGGCTGGATATGCCACGCGAAGTCGTAAAATATATTGCCTATAATATAAGCAGTAATGTACGGGAGCTGGAAGGTGCCCTCATTTCTCTCTTGGCACAATCTTCGCTGAATAAAAGAGAAATTGACCTCGAGTTGGCAAAAAAGGTACTTCGCAATTTTGTGAAATCTTCCAGTAAGGAAATCACCATCGATGCTATTCAAAAAATGGTTTGCGAATATTTTGATGTTCCTTATGATAAGTTATTGCAAAAAACCCGGAAACGTGAAATTGTTCAGGCAAGGCAAATCACCATGTACCTGTCTAAGGCCTTTACTAAAAATTCTTTGAAAACTATTGGCGAACATTTTGGTGGCCGGGATCATACCACCGTAATCCATTCCTGCCAAACGGTTAAGGATTTAATGGATACCGATAACCTGTTTAAAGAAAGTGTACTGGAATTGCAGCAAAAGGTGCAATTGGCGGCCATGTAAAACAGGAGAAAACAATATTGATCATCCGGCCAAAGCGCCGGATTTTTATTGTACCTATTTCTCTCTAAAGTTTGGGTGAAAAGGAAAAGGATTGTATTTTTGCTGCCCTTCAATAAGGAAGTTCTTTAGGAGAGGTGCCTGAGTGGCCGAAAGGGCCGGTTTGCTAAACCGTTGTACGGGCTTAAACCTGTACCGAGGGTTCGAATCCCTCCCTCTCCGCCCACAAGTTTTCCGTTCGGGATGTAGCGTAGCCCGGTTATCGCGCCTGGTTTGGGACCAGGAGGTCGTGTGTTCGAATCACACCATCCCGACAAACATGGGAAGCCCTGGCAATGCCGGGGCTTTTTTATGCAGCGTTGAAAACTTGTTTTCAAAAGCGGAAATAAAAAAGCCCGGGCCGCTGGTACAGCGGCGGGCTTCTCCTGTTTGTCAATCCTCTCCCGGTGATCAACGCAGTTAATCACATTTATGCAGCGTTGAAAACCTGTTTTAAAAAGCGGAAATAAAAAAGTCCGGGCCGCTGGTACAGCGGCGGGCTTCTAATGTTTGTCAATCCACCCCCGGTGATCAACGCAGTTAATCACTTATATGCAGCGTTGAAAACTTGTTTTCAAAAGCGGAAATAAAAAAGCCCGGGCCGCTGGTACAGCGGCGGGCTTCTAATGATTGTCAATCCACCCCCGGTGATCAACGCAGTTAATCACATTTATGCAGCGTTGAAAACTTGTTTTCAAAAGCGGAAATAAAAAAGTCCGGGCCGCTGGTACAGCGGCGGGCTTCTCCTGTTTGTCAATCCTCTCCCGGTGATCAACGCAGTTAATCACATTTATGCAGCGTTGAAAACCTGTTTTAAA
>Ga0208826_1001185_pt1 | contig 22785 bp, 23 predicted proteins | sample AD_UKC115_MetaG_FD_184451 | JGI IMG/M metagenome (GOLD analysis project Ga0208826, IMG submission 184451) | Active sludge microbial communities of municipal wastewater-treating anaerobic digesters from Hong Kong - AD_UKC115_MetaG (SPAdes)... | ecosystem: Engineered > Bioreactor > Anaerobic >...
TATTTATTACCACCTTGTAATGCATCAAAAAGTAATAAGTCTCGTAAAGAAAACTGTATCTCTTGATTATTATTATCGTAAATACCTAATGTTATTTTTTTATCTTCTTTAATTACTTCATATACTTCTTTTCTTATCTCTTCTATATTTGTTTTATCTACTTTAATTTCTTTACCTTTTAACGAATGGTTCAAATAATCCATTAATGTTTGTATTGCATAATCACCTGTAGATTCTAATATACTCGCATCGGTTACACTAAAATCTTTTAACTCTATGTCTATTCCTGCATTAGTTAAATTATTGGCTATCCATCCACCAAATTCTTTCTTATACAATGAATACTTGTCTGTAAAATATTTCCTTTGTTTTATGTTCTCATAAACTACATATGCCATACGCCATATTCTATTCTTATCTTTCTGCGTAAGTTTAGAATATACTTCACTATAATCTTTGTCTACTATCTCTGCCAATATACTATCATTGAATAAACTTAAAAACCATCCCCCCATATGTTTATCCATAGCGTAACCTAAATCACTACCAGGCTTTAAGTTTAAATCACCTGTATAAGCACCTATTGCAATATTAGTAGAAATGTAAGCTATAAAGTCTTCTGTTGCATTATAAGTTATGTTACCTTTACTATCTCGTTTCGTCATCTTAGAGACATCTTCTAATATTGCACGTGTATAATTATTAGTCAATGTTCCACCATAGTTCCATCTAAACATTTTACCATACTTTGCTACATCAAACATTAAGTATGGCTTCTTATTCATTGCCTTTATCCTGGCAATAGTTCCAGGTGCTAACTGCATATCTCCAAAATCTTGTGTGAATTTTAATGTATTAGAACTTAAATCTAATACACTTGCATTATTTGGGTCTGTAATAAATGAAGAAAATGTAGGAATATATGTAGGATTTTGTATTATAGTCTTCGTTGTATCACTTTTACTTATCGTAGTAGTAGTGTCTGTAGTTGTTTTTTGTTGTTCATTGGATTGCCCACTACTTACATTTATAGGTGTTGCCTTAATATTATATTTAGAGAATTCATTGTTTAACATAGGTTTAATATCATATCCTAACGCAGTAATTACATTAAATAACCTGGCATAACTAAATTCTTCCGTAGTGTCTTTGAATACATTATCAAAAGTTATTATAGTATTATTCTTTATTGCATCATAAACATTATTTAATTTGTTTATATTATTGTAGAATTCATCTATAGTTGGAACATTACTAAATATATTCTTAGATAACTCATACAACTGGTAACTATTATTTATTTGTTTGTTATTGTATATATCATCAAATTGGATTATTAAATTACTATTTACATCCATCAAATAAGGTTTAAGAATATCGTCTAATCTCATTGTCCATTACTCCTTAAAACTGTTTGTAAATCGTAAACTTCTTTTATAACGCCTGTTTCTCTGAATAACTTAGTTTGTAATGCATTAAAAAGATTTGTATTAAATGCTTGATAATGAGTATTAATAACTGAAAAATAGCCCTTATATTTATCATCTTTACTAATATTCACTAATTTTGTTGGTTGGTTTTTATCATCTTTTGCAGGTGCTTCTAATATCATATATGGGATTCGATTACTCGCACCACTAAATGCCAATGATGTCATCTTGGCTAATCCTGAAAATATTCTTGGTTTATTTTTTTCTAATACATTTTTCAATTCTGTAGGATTTTTTACATCTGTTATATCTATTTTGTATGCATAATTCTTATCACCTTGTTTCACACCTATATACTTCTTGCCTTCTTGCTCATCCACAATATAATCAAATAAATCACTATTTATTATTTTATTATTACCATTTAGTTGACTAATTATATTACTTAAATCAACATCAATAGCTTCATCTATCTTATGGATATCATCTGCTGACATTTCAAATTTATCTATTACAAACTTATGATAATGATATTCAGGGTCAGCTTTAAAATCTTTAAGAAAACTTACATATTTACCATCTACATTTCCTAAAAGAACTTGTGTCATTTTTGTTAACGTAGGAACATATTTTTTATAAATACTATTCCCATTATCAATCTGTGTAATTCCATCACTACCACGCATATAAAGATTACCATTACTAAAAATATTTGTCCCTTCATTTCCACTCTTATTTTCTGGTATAGGTGCAACACTTAATTGATCTAATACATCAGTTTTAGCAAAAATTACTACATCATTTTTTAATCCTAATTTACTACCTTCTATAACATATTTGATATTATATTCGTCTTCATAAGGTAATGCTGAAGAAGTTTCTTTCTGGAACTTACCGTCTTTATTTGTTTTTAATTCTACTTTATGTGTTAATGCTACAAACTCACCTGGATTGTTAGTTCCTATAACACTTCTTATAACACCATTTTTGTCTATTTTATTTTTTTGTCCATTATATAAACCTACTAAAAAGTAATTACATGTTAAGAAGCTTGAAGGATTAGAAAAACTTGGCGTATATTGTATATCGTTAACAAAATTATCATTATTATATGTTACTTCTTTATAACCTTCTTTTTCTATTATTGGTATAGAGTCTATCTTCTTTTTTATTATATTATCTAATGTCTCTTCAATCTTATCTTTACCACCTTTTGATAATGCACCACCACTAAATACATACTTCGGAACATCACGCAGTAAGTCATACTTCGTTATTGGGTCTACACTTTTTACTTTACCTGTTGTAGGATCCATATTGATTACATTATATTTTGGTGCTAAACCATTTACATTAGAAATTTCCCATACTCGTTCACTTACTGTATATCCACTCATATTTATAACTGGTATTCGTTCCGATATGTAAACATAATTATTTGTATTTTTATCTTGTGAAATATGGTAGTCTACGGCTTCATTACTTTTGTCTATGTAATATTTTATTCTATTATAATCTATGTTAGTTTTGTTTAATTCATTTCCAATAACATCATACATAGTTTTTTTAACTATCTTATTATTCTCACGCCAGTATACTTGTTTATTCGGGTCAGCTGAATTGATTATAGTAGCTAATGAATTCCTTGTTTTTTCAAATTCGTCTTTCGCTGTCTGAACAGCTACAAGCTTATTCTCTATTAGTGTAGCACCTGTAACATTACCTTCATCGGCAAACTGTTTCTGTTGTGTTTTTAACTTCTCTATGTATGTGTTATATGCTTCTGACCTTTTACTTAAATTCTGTGATAAAACATTCATATCAAATTTATTATCTACTGTCCCTTCTTTCTTAACATCGAAGGTATTTAACATTTCAAATTCTTTATCTATGTTGGCAATAGTTTCTGTGGCATCACGAGTGTCTACTATCTTTTTTATATTCTGAACCATATAAAACTTTTGCATCTGCATCTGTTGTTGTTGCATTGCAAACTGTGTTAACTGATTTAACATTTCATTTATGTCCATAAGATAACCCCTTATTTATTTAGATTTGATAAATATAACGTTCTGCGGCTATGCGCCGTTTTAATGGCGTATAACCGCTGTTAGCTGCTGGGTCATTTTTTTTTTAAAAATATTATATTCTCTTTCAACATAGTGTTTGATAATTCTCCTTTTACATTAGTGGGTGAATTTTTGGATGGCATTCTTTTATTAATTATATTTCTATATAATATTTTTTCTGTTTTGAAATTTATTTTGTTAGCTAACTCGCTTATAATCAAATCAGTTCTAATAAAGACATTTTTAACTGTTCTATTACCAGTTACTAAAACAAAATATTTACCTTTTTTCAAATACTCGTATGCATTTAATAAAGAATAGAATAAGTCTATATAGAAAGATAAAACTTCTTCTGCTCTTTTCAGATCTTTTGTTTTTATTTCATTATATTGTTTTGCTAATGTTTTTGAATATTCTAAAATTTCTCTTCCTTTATTAGTTACAATTTTACCACCTAAAAGATTTTCATCCAATTTGTAAATATTTCTATCATTTATTATCCATTGCCATGAAAGTCTTGAAAATTGTCCATATGCTACTGTAGTTCTTGAATCACCATAAGGTGGAGATGTAATAATAAAATCTACACTGTTACTTTCTATATTTTGTCTTTCTCGAGAATCACCTAATATTATTTGGGTTACTGTTTGTTTATTTTGCATTTTATGATAAAAATCTTGCATCAGTGAAATATTTTTTTGAGATACATTTTCAAAATGCCAAAATACATTTGGGTTAAAGTCATCTTTAATTTTTACCTTATCACGGTGTAACTTAAACCCATTATGATTTGTCAAAGAAACTCTTCTAACAACATCACTCATACAAAGTAAGAAAAAATCTCTTATGTCTATATTTTCGATATTAAGGATTATCTCTCTTAATTTTGATAAATCTATTATTTGTGTCTTCTTAAACCAAAACTCTATATTATGAAATTTATGTATAGGATAATTATTTATTTGATTATATTCATTCTTTATAATATATAAGAATTTTTTTAGGGTTTCTGGATTAATAGGGGTAGTCTTTACTTTTGCCATAAAACAGGCAAAAGGATTTAGTTCAATTCCTATTGCTAATTTTCTATTAAGTAACATACTTTCTATTAATGTGGTACCAGAGCCCATAAAATTATCTAAAACTATGCTACTCTCATCAGTGAATACTCTTAATAATTTTCTCACAAGTTGAGGTATAAATTTTGCTGGATATTGATGAAAACCATGAGAATAAATATTAGGATTATATTCTTTAAAATCCCACTCGAAATACCAGTCCTTAACATCTTTGGGTTTAAAATAGAAATTATCTTCATCTTTGTAGGAGTTAATTTGCTCCTCTTTTGTTAGTCGATACATATTAAATATCCTTTATTATTTTTTATTTATGACCCTTGCAGCTAACATATAATTTAACATATAATCTTCTGCTTCCTTTATATGCGACGGCTTTATATAGTATTCATTCAGATTAAATAAATAATCTCTAAGACCATTTGTTAAATAGTTTGGTATAGGTGCAGTTTTACTGAGAGAATTATTTGGTATAGTAGTTTCTTGATTTTGTTGTTGTGTAGTCATAGTTACCTCTTTGTCTGTTTCTACTTTGTTAGTTTCTACTTCGTCAGTTCCTTTTTTTTTTTCGTTTAGTAATTTTTCTAATATCTTTTTATAAAACTCATTGTTTTCTAATGTGCTGGAAATTGTCATACCAGCTTGTGCACCTGATAATGCACCACCTATTAAACTACTAAATATATCTTCTTTCTGTGCGTTTAACTGTGCTATCTGAGATGATATCTGCATATTAGTCCTATGGGCATCGCTAACTAATTGTGTCTGTTGTGCCTTTCTTTGTTGTTCTATTTCAGCTACTGCATTACTTATCAATGGCTCTGTATTCTTCATCCCTTGTAATGCACCAGTAGAAGATGCCTGTTTTAATAAGTTACTTACTCCTATATTCGCATTCTGATTTACCGAAGATAATAAACTTTGTAACTTTGTATCAGTTATCTTCGCTTTCTTTAATTCATCAATCGCTTTGTTAATCTGTTTATTCTTATTCGTCACATTAAATATCTGCCCTATCGCACTAACTGACGATAATAATGCCATTAAAGTTGTTTCACCCATATCTATGTCTCCTTCTTTTTACCTTGTGTAAATAAATATTGTTTATTTGTATTCTTATACTTCTCTTCTTCTTTCTTAGTCTGTAACCGCATTTTTATCTTCTCTATCTCCTTCTTTAAGTATTCTACTGTTATCATATAATCTCCTAAATGTTTTTATATAAATTATATGTGGCATAATCTTATTTACTACTTTGTATTCTACTACCTGCCCTATAGGTAATTCATATATCTTTCTATCTAATTCTACGCCTTCAATGTTTGTAATTACTTTATCAAAGTTTACTAATCCATATCCACTTCTATATAATACATAAACATCGTTCTTGTATATATACTCTGTTTGTTTTATTCTACCATAATCTCTTACAAAATATATCTTCGCATTGAATTTGTTCCAGGTCTTATAGTCTAAATTATATACTAATAGGTAATCGTCAGTTACTACATATATATTTTTTAATGCATTATCACTGAGAACATATTTGACATTGTTTAGTAGGTCTTTTATAGGTTCGCTAATTTCATTTATTTGTTGTGATAATATATAAATATTCTTATTAAAATACAATACTGGACTATTCAAAATAGAAGTTACATAGTTCTTATTGTTAGTTCCTATATCGTATGTAAATAATGTAGTAAATATTATCTCACCTTGAACTTGATTTAATTCTAATAGTTCTGTATAATTATCACATACCACATATATTCTATTATTACCATTTGGTATTACTTTTCTTATATTCTCATTATATAATATAGTTCTTTTCTTATATAAGTTATATATTAATACTCTATTACCTATTGCACTATAATACAAATTATTACATTTATATGCAATTACTATATTATTCAAAAATACATAATCGTCTATATCTCTTACTAACTCATAGTCTTTTTCATTTATACCTATACTTTGGTCAATTAGTGTTCCTACTATATTCTGACTGTCTATCGTATATATTCCTTCTTTATCATACACTTTCCCTAAATAGTATTTACTGAATTGTTTCTCATCTAATTCTTCTAACTTAGATAATGCAGTAATATCAAAATATTCACTAAAATATACACTAACATTCTTTACATATGATGGTAATTCCAATATCTCTATTTGTAGTATCTTACCTTTATCGTATTCTAATGTTCCATCCTTGAATATTTTACCAGTATATCTAATATGAAAATATTGGTCTTTTATTATATATTCACTACCATCTATCAATGAAACACTTACTTTAACTTTAATAGGCTTAAAAAACGGTATCACAATCTTAGGTAATTCGTTTACATAACTTACTGGCATATATAAAGTAGGCCAATCTACTTTACGCCAAGTATTCTGATAATTATTTTGGACTTCTTCGGAACTAAAATATTTACTAAAATATTCATTGAATACCTGGTTATATTTATACATTACATATTTGTCACTATAACTTAATTCACTCTCAGCTACATAATGAGTGGCAACCCATGTGTGATTATTACCTTTACTGGCTTCATACTCATATTCTTCAGTGGCTTGGACATTCTGTAATATTATATGATTACCTGCTTTATTATCTTTAAATGTATATAATATTGCACCAGAAAAGTTTTTTATATTTTCTAATATTGTTTTTATTTCATTTTCATTGGCAAATGCACTTTGATATCTTATATCATTACCATCTACTATTTCTGTATAATAAAAATTATTTTTTATTTCTGTATCTTCAAATGTATTATACCATATACGATAATAATACATATATATATTTCTTTGTTCTACTCTACCGTCTATTGGGTCTACTTCTTCTATTAGTTCTACTTTATTGTCTATTAGTTCTATTCCTATACGTTTTTCTTTTGATATTGCATTAACAAAGAAATTATAATATTGATCACTGTATGTTCTAAGTTTTATTGTTGCATTACCTTCTACAAATTTAAACTTATCACCTTCTTGTATAACTCTTACAAACTGTATACGCTCTTTATTATTGTTCGTATAAAACTTCATATAATATTCTTTTAATACTTCAGTATCTTTGTAATCCTTAGGAGATACTAAAGATAATTTAACATCAAAAAGAATATTACTATGGCTATAAAAATCTATCTCTTTTTTATTATCATCTAAATAAACTGTGTATATGTCTTTGTCGTAATAGATATGTAATTGGTTGGCTATTTCTTTTATAGATATGTATTTATTGTAGGCAAAATTTGATAAGATTACTAATCGTTTCTTACCATCACTAACTACAAGTTCGTTTAGGTTGGATATATAAACTTGAATTTTTTTTTTAACTCTTCACCTTTATTTTCAAATATTACTTCATCTTCAAATAGTATATTATTTACTTTATTAAATCCAAGTTTAGATAAATCATCTACATATTCTACTAACTGTCCCTTAAACATTACTCCGTTACTGTCTACACAAAAATCAGCTGGTCGTAATATATCATCTACATTCGTATACAAGCCCTTGAAATTATTTACTTGTATCATTTTATCACCTTTATAATGATGGCTAATATAATACCTACAACTACAAATGATAATGCAAACATAACTTTCTGCATTACCGTATATTCTTTCTCTACTATCGTTTTATATTCTGTCTTAACATATGGTATCTTTACTGTGTCTTTTTTAGTGTAATCTATTGTAAACACATTCTTTGTTTTCCAATATATTACTTTAATCGTATCTCTTAATATTTCTTTAACTCCTACTACTACCGTATCTTTGTCTATGGCTTTTATAGTATCTTTAAGATATACTATCTCAGGATATCTAATTGTATCTACTACTGTATTAGTTACTACCTTAGGATTACAACCAGCTACAAGTAATGCAACTAAAAAATATTTATAATATTGGATAACCTTCACTGTCTTTTCCCTTATTTATTAAATCTTGCCATTTATAACCTTTTACCTGAAAATGTGGTATATCTTTAATCTTCCAATCACCACCCCATTCTAAATCATACTTCGTCTTTGCCAACTGAACTATATCGTTTGTAACAGGAAGTAATATTTTCCTATCTTTTATTCCCATCACATCTATGGCTAAACCATAATTATGTAATGATTGCCCACCTTTGGCATAAGTTACTATTTTACCTTTTACTGTTCTACCTTTGGCAAATAATTCTTCCTGTTCTTTAAATGTTCTATAACCTTGAACTACACGCCAGAATAATTCATCTATCGATTTACCATACAACAAATTTACTTCTTTTATAAAATCCCAAAATAATTTACGATATTTCGGATGTAATTTACTAATCTTATAGACAGTATTTACATCTTGGTTAATATCCATATTGTGACCTCACTTTCTTGAAATAATCTGTAAGTTGCGTTATTATTTCTTCAGTATTTACAGCTTCTAATTTCTTAATAGGTTCTCTGTTCATGTCTTCTATGTAATTATTATATTCTTCTTGTTGTTTATCATTTTCTTTTCTTAGTTCCATATTCTGTTTATATAAATTGTTAATTGCCTTTTGATATAATTTATCATTATCGCTATCAATATAATTAGAAGTTTCTTCTATTTCGTTTGCTCCCGACATTATAGTATTGTAACTTTCTAAATATTTTTTATTTAGTATTTTATACATATTGTATTCTTCATCTGTCAATAGACTTCCAGAAGTTAAGTTACTAAATAATGTGAAATTCCTTTTTGGTATTTGTTGTGATTCAAATATAGTATTATCTTCCATACTATAATTTCCTACAGCTTCTTCATCGTCAAATGCCATCTCAGTTCCTGGCATTATCATACTTAGTGTTCTTGGATTACCATACTTAGTTATATAATCATCTACTGGGAATATTTCTCCTGTTCTGATAACCTTGTCATAATCTTTACCAAATTTTTGTTTACTCCAATCATTATAACCGTTTAGTTCTATATGAACATAATCGTATTTATTATCATACTTGAATAACTTAAAGTTCAAATTATGTTTGTCTAATAACTCACCTTCGTTGTATAATGCATTAACTATATACATTCCTGGTGGATTTTTACCATTTAAAAATATACTTTTTTGTGTATCGTTTAGTTCTTCACGATATTTATCGATGAAATCATCAAATTCTAATAATTGAACTGTGTGTTCTTTTCCACCTACATTTACTTTCATTTGTAGCCCTATATCTATTGCACCACCTAAATGGTGCAACGATGTAGGTGAACCATTAGGCACTTCACCAGGTTTCCTGAATGAATGTGCTGAGACATTTAATATCTTTATTCCTGCTTTTTCTAATTTACTATTTATATCACCTAAATTATCGTAAATATCATTTACTAAATTAGAAGCTACTGTCTCTATAAATGTCTTATTGTCTATTATCATTTCTTATTTGCTTTTTCAAATATCTTATTTACATCTTTTGGATCTTTACCAGTTAAGAAGGCTACTACCGCTACTGAAATTGTAATTACAAATTCTGCTAAACTTGTATACTGTGGAAATATCTGTGGTAATACAATAGAAATACCTACAAGTATTGCACAAATGTTTGTGATTAAATCTTTCTTATTCATTTTTTGCTCCTTCAAATTTGTTTATTATATAATTCATAACAAGTTCCTTACGCCTTAATTGATGTTTCAATTTATCTATATACTTCATTCTTTTCTTTTCCAAATATAATAAAATTATTCCAATTATTAAAATATGACCTACACTATGATGACAACAAAAATACAATAGTGGTATATAGATAAAGAAATTTGTATTTATTACATAACGCATATTCAAATATGATAAATACTCATAATATTGTCTTCCTATTCGCCTTTTCATTTCCTTCTTCTTCTATTGTAAATTTTATTTTTTAATTCTAAACTATACTTCTTTGTATTCTCTATCGTATCTTCATCTACAACTTTATGATAATCTATACATATTGCGTGCGTAAGTCTACCAACATTATAACAATCAAACAACAACATATTCGACTGGGCTTCTAAACATTGTAATTTCAACTCCTTCTCGAATTCTTTACTACGACTTTCTAATTTATATTTCGTAGTTCCCCATTTCTCTGGATGTAAATATATTATTCCAAATCTATCTTCTTTATCTATTAACTCATAGATATAACCGCTCCAGAATGATAATGGATAATCCTGCCATTCATCCTGGTCATTCTTTACACCAGGCTTAGTAACCATCATAGATATAGATAACTTCATACCCAAAATATCGTTAGTGTTTTCATCACTATGGATTTCGCAAATATATACTTTGTCTGCATTAAGTTTATATAGTATATCATACAATATGCGTTCTAACTCTTTGTCATATTTCTCAGTTTGTTTCTCATCTATATCTTTGTCTTTACCTTGCCCTAATTTTTTCTTTAAGAATAAAGTCCCTGTTAATGCAAAAACAGTTAATATCTCTTCCCTATTTTTATTAAGTATTGTAAGAATATCAATAATGTTCATATCTTAACCCTATAGTGTTGAAATATTAGTATTTGCTATATCTCCTCTATCTCCCGTTTGCATTCTTCTTAAACTTGCTTTTGGATTAAATGTAACTTCAAATGTTAATATCTTATTCTTTAACAAAGGTTCAGTAGGTTTAAATTCTTGGAAATAATACAATACACTACTTGAATCAATACCTACTAAACTATAATTGTCTCTTGGTTCGATATCTTCTAACAATTTAATACTTTGTAGAAAAGTTACTTTTGTTCCTTCGAATTTAATTATTCTACTAATTACACTAAATAAACTGTCAGAATATATATTATTTATAAATGTATTATAATCAGTAGGATAATCGTGCCAGTTTGGAACATTACTAAAATCGTGTTTACCTAACTTTAATGTGAAAGGTGCAAATGTTGCTGTATTACCTCCATCAAATTCTTTACCAATAAAATATTCTGTAGTTGTAAAATCTATTAACTTGAAAATATTATTTGTAAAACCTTTACCCGTTCCATCTAATATATGGTCAAGTGCAGCTTCATATCTTATTTCAATATAATCATTCACATTCCCACTAATCGGAGTATTACCAAAATTGATTACTCCTATTACTGCGTTAAGTTTTATATTAACTATAAATATTTTATAAACTGTCATATTCGATGGTAGATAAAAACCGTATGAATAGACATAACCATTACTGGCTTGCGATGTAGATAATGCAATCGAACTACCAGATAATATTACATAATCCGTAATATTTGTAGGCAATTTATAATAATCATTATAGTCAAATCTCTTAATTAAATATAAGTTTATATCTGCATTAGTAAAATTATTAGTCGAATATATAAAATCAAATAATGCCATATCATTATTCGCAGGATAAGTCGAAGATAAATTGATTGTATTGTTTACACCATTTAAGTCTTTTATTGTCAATGCACCACTGTTACTTCCCAGTGTATAGCTTCCAAAACCAAATAAATTATTTGTGAATTCCATTGTTTATTCTCCTACATTAAATTTGTATTATAATTATCTTTTACATATAGGTCTAAATCATCAGCCCACTGTATTGTAAATATCTGATTTTTCCTTACAAACACAGGTGTCTCATATGTGTGTTTGTAAAAAGGAATGAAACTATTTATATCATTATAACCTTCTCTTAAACCAAAATATATTTCTTTCATATAATCATCTTGCGTTGCCTTGCACTTAAACTCAAAATAGATTTTATTAAATTTACGATAAACATTTATACCGATAAGATCATATGGGAAATTGTTTATATCTCTATATTCAAAACCTGGTGTATAACTATAACTACTATAAAGAATTGCATTTTTGCTAATCATTATCCCCGCTGCATTATTCTTCATATCTACAAAATAATAATTATCCAACGAAGTTATCGTGTTCCCCATAGTATCATATATCCCCGTTGGCATTGTCGTTACTTTATTGTAAAACATATCAAATAATGCAATACCAAGTAAATAACCTGCCTGTGTGTTTATATTAAATGCATACTCTTGCTCGTATACTTCGCTTATTCTGGAATTAGCATAAGGATAACCTACCCATATCCATTCATTAATACTGTCAAAATATTTTTTTTCATCAGAACTATAATCAAATATTTTATTTGTATATCCATTAAGGATATGACCACTGTATGCACCTTTAACATAACTATTATAATAAAACCATATTGTTCTTTTTACTTTAAATCTTGTATCATTTATATGTTGGATATTTACTGTGTTAAAATAATTTGTAGATGTTACCGTGTCGTTGTTATTATTTAATCGTATGATTGAATATTTGTTATTTGTAAGTATGTTCATCAAACTGTTATCTACTTGTTTCCATTTATATGCATTCCCATCTACAGCGGCAAATAATACATTACTTTTAATTATATCCATATCATGCTCCTTAAATACTAAAATATAATATTAACGATATTTCTACAAAGTAAACATATATGTAACACACAGTATACGAAGTCTCTTTTCTTGGTATTGTCAAATAACAATATGGTGTCCCACCAGGATTGACTGTATTATTACTATCATAAATTTTAATATTATTCTGAGTAAATATATAGACTGCTGTTGTTACATCTACTACACTACAATTATCTACATACTCTTTCTTAGTCCCATTACTAAAATGATAAACTTGTTTTACTACTACATTTTGGCATTTAGATATCATTTCTTTAGATAATCGTTGCGATGCCTGTGTGTCTGTTTCACCTTCGTTTGGTTTGTATCTTAACAACATTATATAATTGCTACCAGAAAGATAAGAATACATATTAATACCATTATAATTATTATATTTTATCCAGTTACTATTGTTAACTTCTGTATACTGTAATAGTGGCTTGGGAACTAATGACAAAGATTGTAGTCTGTTAATATTCCCAGTTAAATATACAGTATTACTAAATTTACTTAATAAATTTCTTAATACTTTTATTACACCTGTTAATACTATATTGTTCGTATATTTAGTCATTAAGTTGTTAATAAGTTTTATTACACCTGTTAAATATATTCTATTCTGTAATGCAGTTCTTAATTGTTTTAATATTTTTATACTGCCAGTTATGTAAACACAATTATTATATTCTACATTACCTAAATCACTTGGAACTAAATACCCTGTCTTCTGAACCACATATAATGCATTATTCACTTCCTTCTTTAATACAAATGCATATTTCTTGGCTTCTGGTAACGCTATCTCTAATTCAAAATCCTGTTCACTACTTACAAAATTATAATTTACAATATCGTTATCATTAGTGAATACTTGAAATATATAGTAACTATTTGCTTCTAAATCTTCAAGTATTACTTTAATTTTATTATACTGGTTTTTATTGTAGAATACTACATTATCTAATTCAAATAATGCCATTATCCCCCCAAATGTCCCATACTTTGATTGTTATCCATCCTCTGTTTTCTTTCTCTATATTTACATCTTGGTATGTCTTCAAGATGTTGGTATACTTCAACTGATGTGCCTGGTCTAAATGTGTGGCTATTCCTATCCTTGCTATCTCTATTACACATCTCTCAATTATCTGTTCTTCGTATTTTCTCGGTATTATTGGTATATCATTCCTGTCTTCTATATCTTCTATATCTACTATCCCGCTATATAATACTTCTACTTCATATTCACCTTCAGGTAATGCAACAGAAATGAAATACCTGTTATTTACTACTTGTTTATTATATTGATACTCACCTAAATTATCTATCAAAGGAGTTAGTATATACTGTTTCCCATCTATCCTAATGTCTACTATCTCATAAACACTCTTTATATCCAAAGGAAACGATTTATCATTTATCGCATATCTCTTCTTATGTTGATAAATTAGTATATTGTTCTTCTTATTCAGACTATTGATAACACGATACAATACATTCAAATATACCGTCTTATCAAAATCCTGATACTTCTCATCTCCACACTTTAATGCAATCTCATCTAAGATTGTTATTGCAGTCTTCATATCATTTGCATCCCTATTTCTAATAACATTTTCGCTTTATTCAATCCTAACTCGTCTCCACGCTCTATCAATCCTTCATACGCCGCTAAATATAATAAACTATCTCTATACTTCTCTTTCACAGTTATCTTTGAATAATCTATTTGCATTACTAAATATTCACCTTTATCTGGAACTAATAGTTTACTACTGTTCTCAAATGTGTATATGTTCCTATCACTTGTAGAAAACTTCCTATGGCCTAATATTGTCAATATGAAGTTATTGTAATTCTCTTCCTTATATTCTTCTACTTTATCTTTTCTTATTACGCCTTTTATATTCTCACAATTCATTGCGTAAAAATAACAGTCAAACATTAAATGTTTGGCTAAATGATTACTAAACACAGGTAGGATGTTTATCCCACCTGTGTAGATTGTTTCATTAAGTCTTCTCTCTAATTTAAGTGTTGCTCTTCTAATATAATTCGCAACATCTTCTCTACGGTATATATAACCGTTACCATCGGGAGCTTCTCTGTCTCCCATCATATGTAATATTTCTTTTATCATAATGGGCTAACTGGTGCTACTTTAAATTCCTTAGGTTGTGTTACTGTATTATCAGTTGTTACTGTTAATACTATATTCTTCAATTCAGGATAATTATAATCCTTAATTCCTTCTTCTGTTATTGTCTTTACTACTATTCCTAAATCGCTACTTACTCCTGTTACTGTCGTAATACCGTTAGGTGCGCTAATTACTACTTCACTTACTTCCTGTCTTACAGGTAACTTCACTTCATAACTACCATTTGGAGTTCCTGGTTGAACGATAAGGCTTACTCTTACTTTATAATTAGGGTCAGATTCTATAGAATACTCCCTATCATTCGGTATTCTATTCTGATATGTCACTACCCTTAAATATAAAATTGTAGGGTCAGATGCGTCTTTAACTAAATACTGATTTGTCAGTGTGTCGAAATATGTTACTTGTGCCATTGTCTATTCTCCTTTTTTTTTATTAACCTGGATATTCGGATACTTTACATCCTAATTTAGGAACATTCGCATCACTGTTTGGAACTACTCTACCTACATAATGTGCTGCTGGCAATTGGTTGATAAATCCAAATGTAGTGTGGAAGAATCCATCTTCGTGGAACGGATGTGTTTGTGGCATCAATATATCATCAATTGTTGGATATCCTTCCAAACCTACCATCTTGAAGTATTGTGGATCTACTACAAAGAACAAGTCTCTCATTCCATTTAGGTTCATTACATCGCTTGGAATAACTTCTATTGTTAATCCGTTGCTTGCATTATATCTTGTTCCTACTACTGACCATTCAGATTGTATTTCAGATACTGCATTAGTTACTTTGTTTATCATTGTCTTAAACGCAGTCTCAAAATCTATACCAGCTATGATAATCTTGTAGGTGCTGTTACCTACCCAACATTTGTCTTCTAACCATTTGTTAAATAACAATAGATCAAATGTTCCCATATTACCATTTTCATAATCTACACCTTTTACTAAGATGTTGTTATCTTCTGGTATCTTGGCTAATACACCATCTGTTGTGCCACGCCATAAGTTTGTTGTAGGATCAAACTCTTGACCACCTTCACCAAATAATGCAGTCCATTCTCTACGCTGATTGATTGTTCGCAATGCTTCCATCTTTGTTTTGGCTAATGGGCTCTCAGCACCTAAATTCCTTGCCATTACTTCTGCCATTCTTCTACTTCCATACGCAGTAGAGTCTTGTTGGATGTATCCAAATTCATATGTCCCCATAGACCATCTTACTCTACCTTCTAATTCATCTTCTCTTAATGCCTTACTCATTGGTATAATAAATGCATCTTTAGGATGAATATTACCTGTTGCTTCTCCAATTACGATGCTCCCTATTTCAGATGCTCCCGCATTGATTTCTTTGTTGGCAGTCCAGTTTCTACTTACTTCAAACCAACCTTGTTCATAGTTAATATCAGTAATGTATCCAATCTCTGGCATTATGTATTTGGGATTTACCGCATTATTAACTTTGTAAATAGATTTAACATCTCTCTTACCTGTTGTCCAACTGAACATTATCAATACGAATTGTTCTTTCTCTAACTTCGCAATGTCACCTACTTGCGTTCTTGGGATGCCCGCAATAGGTGTCTTAATCTTTTTGTTCGAACTTGTAGGTAGACCTGCATCTCTTACAAAGAATTTACTACGCAATACTTTTGTGCCTGATACTTCAGAATCTACTACTTTACCAATGTATACTCTCTGTGTAGGTTCAGCTTCTACTTCATACTCAAATTTAGGTTTCTTAACCATTCTACCGCCACCTACACTAAACTGTTCTAATAACAGTTTCATAAAGTTAGGACCACGACCTTCTGTCAATTTTAACATCAAATCCTTTTCAAATAACAAAGGATTTGTCTTATACTCTGGTATAGACGCTACAGTAGATTTATATCCACCACTATAAAACGGAAAATTAGCCTGTAATTGACCATCTACATATTCATACTGCGGCGCTAATGTTCCAGTAAAATCATAACCAGACCCAAAATTGGAATTCTGATTTACATTATAATCATTACTTTGTGCCATTTCTTTTTACTCCTTGTTTGTTTACCATGATTTTAAATAACTATCCCTTAATCCTGTCCCCTGCACTCCACTTCCTTGAACTCTCGATAATGCGGGTGTGTTATTATTCAAATACTTTAATTGACTTCTATATATCTTGAACATCTCTTTATCATCCATTACTATCCTTTCTTTCCATCTCGCATATTCCTGTATCACTGTATCGTCTACTTTGTATGTGTTCTTTATGAACTCTACTGTGTCTTCTATCTGTTTCTTATACTGTTCTAACTTCTGATTGCGTTCTTCTATGACCGCTTTAACACTCTTCTTCTTTGTGTCGTTACTATACTTCTCGTATAGTGCCTTTGTCTTATCCTGGATCTTTATTAACTCCAAAGGATCTAATAACTTGTCCTTGTAGTCTTCTCCAAATTCTTTTACCAGTTCTTCGTGTATTTTTGTCTTTATGTCTACTGTCTGTTGTGGAAATAAGTCAGGCTTTAACTCACTTATAAATGCTGTTAGCAACTCTTCATCTTGCATTATCTGTTCAAATACCGATGCCTTCTCTACATACTGGTCTCGTTCTTGAACTAACTTCTGTAACTCAGATGTTACCTTGTCATACTTAGATTGTAACTCCCTGTAAGACAATTCAGCGTGTCTTACATCCTTAAATCTTGGGATTACTCTCTGGTTGGTCTCTTCGGTTGGCGTCCCTGTCGATTGTTCTATCGTCCCCTGTAGAACTTTAACATCTTCAGGAACTTGTTGATTAGAAACTCCAGTTGGATTTTCCATTTTTTACCTCCATAATATAATATTTTTAAATTTAATTGTCAAGCTTTTTTTTCTCTTTTAGTGTAAAGAACTCTTCTAAATATCTTTGGATAATATTTTTTTAATTGATTATACAAGCTAACTTCATATTTTTCTAATAGATCCTGTCTACACAACATCGTAGTTATCGGTGCCAAAAACTTGTCAGGTAATGCATCAAGCGAACCTATTACTTGTGAACTATCATAACACCTTATTATCTCATCTTCTATCTTCAAATCTTTGTATGTTCTCTTCGTATCTTTTTTCATTGCTCTATATTTGTCTATTCCTAAGTTATTACATACTAATATTCCTATTTTAACTCTTTTATTTTCAGGTGTTGTAAATATACGATTTATCATTTTTATGTATTTTATTTTCCTTTCATTATACTCTTTCAACCACTTCGAATATCCTAACGAACAATGCGGCATAATATACGCAAACTTCAAATTGTTGTTCTTTACAAAATCATACAAACGATTACTTATATGGCTAAAAGGCGGATTAGTTACTATCACATCATTCTCTAATGCAATCTTAATACACTCTTCACTATCATAACTACCATCACCTTCTAAATCATATATCGTTTCATATTCACCATTATACTCGTAATACTGTTTCCCAGTATACGATGTGGCTACTAATTTCTTCAATCTAAGTTCCTCAAATCTTCTTTTTAGTTCTTTTACTATCTCTGATTTATCATATTCATCACAGTTACAGTAAACTGACTTACCAAATAATGCAGAACTAATACTATCTATGAATTCTACAGCTGTCTCTCTACCAGTATAATATTCATCGTTGTCTTTTCTTTGTGCATTATTTAGGTGTCTACTCATTCTCTCCTTCCTTCATTTTGTTCTCTAATTCAAATCTCTTCTTTATCAATTCTTTCTCTGTAGACGATAATATACTCAATAACTTGTTCTGATATTCTAATTCTAACATCTTGTTCTCATACTCTTGTATTCTCTTCTGCATCTCTTGTAATGCATTCTGTAACTGTTGTGCCTGTTGTTGTAATTGAACCGTTATATCATACTTCTTGTTCAAATCTACTAATGTGGCTATCTCTGATAAGTTTATGGCTTCCGTAATGTATATGTCTCTCTTGACTGGATCTTGTGTAGTCTGTGCTATCTTAAATAACTCATTGGCTATCATCATTTTGTAGTTATACGAACCTTCATCAGGTATTGTCAAAAACTTGTATCTTAACTGCCATAACATACTGTATACATTCTCATCTACTACAAATTCTCCTTCCTGTCCAGGTTGTGTCATATATTTTATCACTTGTCCAGGAACTGATATGTTTATCAATTGTTCTAATAAACTACTACCTATCCGCATTAAACCTTCGTTTATATTAGAACTCTGTTTGTTTATACGCTGCATTGCCAATTGTTGATACTGTTGTAAACTACTGAATATGTCTATCCTACCTTCTCTTGGATCTCCCTGTAAATTCGGATACATCCCAGTAGTCTCTATTGCTACTTGTTTTAATAAGTTTATTAACTCTGGATAAAAATTACTTATGTTCCCTATAGGTTCACGCTCTGGCTTCAATACAGCACCATCCACCACAACAGGATTATACTCTTTAACCACTCCTGGCTTGTTACCCATCTGTTGCCAACTCAATCTAACATGTTCAGGTATCCCACCTATCGGCGCTATGTATCCTGCATTATTCAATAACTGCCCATTCATTACCATCAACTGTATGGCTTTGTTTATTACATTCTCGTTATCTATCATATAATGCACCAGACCAAAAGAATTGTAAATACTTCCATTCCACTCATACAACATTATCCCTATCGGAAACTCTTTCAACGGCATTACTTCGCTTAATATCAATTTATCATTCACATATGTATCTCTACATATGAATTCCCCCATCTCCTGTCCTACTACTAACTGTTCTATCGCAGGTAACATATCATCGCTTAAATTCTCTAAAAATACTCTCTGTATCTGTTTCGTCTCTGGATTGTTTATCAATAACATCATCGTGTATTTCTTGTAATAATACTCACTAACTACATACTTCTCAAATCCTTTCTCTTTATTGTAACTACCACTTATCCTACTCTTACCCTTCAACCCACTACTGTTCACAAGTAATGCATCCTTACTAACTTTCTTATCAGGATACAATCCCTGTATTATCTCTAATAAACCACTATACACTATGTCAAACTTCCTACCAGTTATCTCTTTCTCATACCAAAATCCTTCCATATCCCTTAATGTCACATCCCTACTGTTTATGTCTAATATCAAGTTCTCTGGGCTTATATACCTTAACCCTACTCCTATGTCACTACCTTCCATCTTGTCCACAAATAATGCACCAATTCCCCTTATTATCATATCCTTTATCGCTTGTGATACTATCATCCGCTCATTACTGTAATACAATACATACTTCAATACTTCTTCTAACTTATCCCTTAACTGCAACATCTGTTCACTATTATCCATCACACTTAACTTAAAACTCGGTTTTACATTACTTAATAACGATATAAACTGACTTATCTGGCTATACTCCGTATTCAAACTTATCGGCGCTAATCCGTTCTTCTTCAATATCTCTAACTGTTCTTTCGTATATGTAGTGTATGTCCCATCTACATTGCACGCATAAAACTCTTCACACGCATCTCCACGCTTCAACCACTTGTCACGCTCACTCCTCCATCTCTCTCTCTCTATTCGCACTTCTTCTCTTATGTCTTCCCATTTATATATCATTACTCCCCCCTTCTATCTGTTTCTTACTCTCAGGTAACTCTAATGGAGGCAATATATCATACTCCCCCATCTCTATCTTCTTCTTATCTCCACTATCTATCACTCCACTTATCTTACCTATAAAACTTATCCCCTGTAAATGCGTTAATGTGCCCTTCTTTACTTTACTGAAAAACTCTTCTATCTCTTTGGCTATAAATTCTTCATTGAACTGTTCCAGCATGTCTTCACCCTTTATCTTTTTTAACCTGTCTACTAAATACTTCAATACACTGTTCTGCATTAACTTACGCTTTACCTGTAACTTGTTTACTCTAAAATCTTTCGTATTATATGCTAACTTATACGCTTCTACTAAATCAGCACCATATATCAATAAATCTACAAATAATGCATCACTCATACTCACCATATTATATCCAAATAAATCCTTATACCGATTCTCACTTATCCCTACATACAAACCACTCCTACTACCATCATACTTCAACCAACCACTACCACTACACACATCAACTATATATCCACTCGCATATTCCTTTATCCCTAATGCTTCAACTACAAAACCATCACTACTCAATATCCAAACCTTCTCACCACTCTCCCTTATCCTACCCATCTCTCCTGGCGTCACTTCTTCCCAATCTACACACCTAAACCTATCACCTAAATACTTCCCCCATTCCAGCCTATCCCAAAATATGTAATGCATTCCCCTATACTTCCCTGACCTTACTACATACCTCCTTGCCATCTCTCTCCACTCCACTCCTTTTCTTACTATCTTATCCCATACAGGTCGCTCATACTCCCCAAATACTACCTTCCAACCACTCAACTTATACTCTCTTACTATCCGCTGTCTAATATATATCAATTGTTCCCTTTCCATACTCATAATATAATAACTTTTATTCTATTTTCCAAATTAATTGACTACTTACCTATACCCCCTGAAATTTGCCCTATAAACCCCCTTTCTCTAACTACCCCTATTCTACCTATACCCCACACTCAAAAACCCCGTATAACGCACGATAGACCCCTTAAATCGAAAGATAATAATACGCCACTACCCTTCTCAAAATAACACCTGATAATGCACACCCTAAATCCAAAAACCCCCTAAATTTTGCTTTCTCTGTCTAACCCTTGTCTAACTACCCCATGCCTATAAAAATTCAATACAGCGCACGGTAGAGGCCTTAAATCGAAAGATACGAAACCACCCGTGCCAAAATTCAGAAAAATTTGGCGCAAATATGGGAGGATAGCCTGTGGTGGAAGTTGCTTGGCTTTTTAGTATTCCCCCCGCCCTTTAATAATAAATAAGATAAAAAAAAAGGCTCTTAAAAGAGCCCTTTTTATATTTCTTCAATTTCTAATAGATCACCGAGTTTTAATCCTGCGAGTATATACTCACCTGGTTTAATATCTTCATTTGTTTTTGATTTTATGAATTGCATAAAAGTATTTAAAAGCTTTGCATTGTCCTGCTGATTATATATATTAATTTTAGATGCGACCTCTTTGTCTTTGTTTTTTGTCAATAGTGCATTAGCGATAATGTTCCAGCATTTGTAAGATCCTTTTATCATTAAATCGCTTTGTATAAAAATTTTATACACTAAAAAGGCATCATCATTTAGCTCGTTTTTACAAGAATAAACTCCAAAAATAATATTATGGTTTTTTAATTCTTGAATGTCGTTTTCTTTCAACTGTTGTAAAGTGCTTTTTTTACTAATTTTTGAAACTTTTTTCTCAAGCAATCCATATAAATTTTTAGAAATTGCTTGAACATCGTTTAGGTTGATTGTTTTTGTTTTTTCCATGGTTGGATCTCCTAATTTTTAATTAAATGTTAGTTGTTTAATCAAATTTACAAATTTGTAAATTTGAACTATTACAATATAATAAAAAACACTCAAGCACGCAAATTTTT
>Ga0208826_1001188_pt1 | contig 22765 bp, 15 predicted proteins | sample AD_UKC115_MetaG_FD_184451 | JGI IMG/M metagenome (GOLD analysis project Ga0208826, IMG submission 184451) | Active sludge microbial communities of municipal wastewater-treating anaerobic digesters from Hong Kong - AD_UKC115_MetaG (SPAdes)... | ecosystem: Engineered > Bioreactor > Anaerobic >...
AAAGCCATGAGGGTCTCAGTGGAGGCGCCTGCCTTCATGAGAAGAGGCGTATAGAGCGCCACAAAAGGAACGTTGGAGATGAATTGACTCACTCCGACGCTCAGCCCCAACACCACCGGCAGAGCCGTCAGGTTCCACCCGGTCCTGTGAAGCCAGCCTTGGAAGAAGCCGGTCCTCCATACTGCCTCCATGAGGATGAACATGGCGAAAAAGAAGAAGAGCGTCGACCAATCGATTTTTTTCAGCCTCTCGATCCGTCTGGGGGCGGCCACGAGAAGCGGGGAGGCCGCCGCCAGGGAGACCATGCTCAGGGGAAAGGGGGAGGCTTTCCCTAAAAAGAGGGAGACCAACTGATAGGTCAGCAGAAACAGGAGAAGCCCCAAGGAGAGTTTGCACGGGGTCAACAGAGGCCCTGGTCGTTGTCGACCTTCAAAAGAGGCGGAGGGCATGGCCTCGGGGAAACTCTTCCCGTAGAGAAGCGTCAAGAACCAGGCGGTGAGCAGAAGGTTGATCGCCGTCGGGAGAAGAAGATACCGGAGGAAAGGGAAGAAGGGGTTGGCCCACCCCCCTTTGAGGGCAATCAGAAGATTCTGGGGATTCCCCAGCGGACTCATGACGCTCCCTATGGTCACACCAAAGGCCAAGGTCAGCAGGAGGGGTTTGGAAGGGACTCTACACCGACGACTAAGCCCCAGAACCCAGGGCGTGGCTATCACCGCCACCGTATCGTTCATCAGAAGAGCGGAGAGAAGACCGAAGCCGACGGTCAGGAAGAGGAAGAAGAGGAAAGGTCCCCCCCTTCCAGGCAGGAGAGGGTTGAGAATCGAAGCCAGAAGACCGCTCTCTTCCAGAGCCTGGCCCAAGATGAACATGCCGAAAAGGAAGAGAAGGACCTGCCAGTTGATCGCCCCCCAGGCGGAAGAGGGGGAGATATCCCCGTGAAGCACTACCAAGGCCGCGCCTGCGCCCATGATCGCCCAGATGGGAAGAGTCCACGGGCCGATTTTTCTGACAGCGGTGACGAAGAAAACCGCCGCTACGACAAAAAGGGGAAAAGAGATCACATCAAAGACCGGAAGAAGCCCTTCACGTTCCGACGATCAGGGGATTAAAGAAAAACGAAGAATCTCGAAGGCCATTGTTCGTCAAAGAGAGGCGCCAGAGGGGTTTCAAGCCCCTCGGTCCTCTCGGTCCAACAGGAAGCCGTCTGGACGGTTCCGCTTCTTGTCAGGGAAGGCGAAGGGTCATTCTCTGCGCACGGACTCCGTTCAGAAGGTTGAGCTTCCGGACGAACTCTTCCATCTTCTCTTCCTCACCAACCACTTCGAGAACGACCAAACCGACGGGGGTACAGCTGTCGAGAACTCCATCATGAAGTCCGAGGCGGGTCTTGATCATGCATCCCCACTCGGTTAGAACCTTCTGGAGCATCACGGAGTTCTCTTTCCTCTCTTCCAAAATGATGCCTACGATATCCCTTTTGTACATTGGTGCCTCCTTAACCGTTGCTTTGATTTTACCAACCTTGGCAGGAGAAGGCAAGCCGGATGAGGGGGTTTGCCTTTCCCCTGGAGTTTAAGGTATGATGATCTCTATTCTCTTACCCCCAGGAGGTCATTCTATGGTTCCATGTATCTACCTTGACAACGGCGCCACCTCTTTTCCCAAACCTGAAGAGGTCTACTCCTTCATGGATTCCTTCTACCGCACCCGCGGTGTCAACCCCGGTCGCTCCGGCTACGATCTCTGCCTCGAAGCGGGGGAAACCCTCGAGCAGACGCGTTCTCTTCTCTGCCGCTTCTTCGGCGGTAAAGATCCCAACCGGCTAATCTTTTCCTATAACTCCACAGACGCGCTCAACTTGGCCATCTTCGGCCTGGTCAAGCCAGGAAGCCACGCCATCACAACCACGGTTGAACACAACTCTGTTCTCCGACCGCTCCACCACCTCCATCTCGAGAAAGGTGTGGCCGTTGACCATGTCCCCTTCGATGGGAAAGGGTTTGTCGACCCCGAAGAGTTCCGCAGACGGATGCGGCCCGACACATCCCTGGTGGTCGTCAACCACGGCTCCAACGTCATCGGCACGGTTCAGCCGATCGCGGAGATCGGAGCGCTCTGCCATGAAAGGGGCATTCCCTTCCTGATCGACGCCTCCCAGACGGCCGGCAAGGTCCCTATCGATGTGGAAGCCATGAACATCGACGTTGTCGCCTTTACGGGCCACAAGTCTCTCCTGGGCCCCACCGGAATCGGAGGGCTCTACGTACGAGAGGGAATCGAGGTCAACAGGACCAGAGCGGGAGGAACAGGAGTCCGTTCCGCCCTCCGAACCCACCTGGACGAATACCCCTATAGGCTCGAGTACGGAACCCCCAACCTGCTCGGCATCGCCGGGCTGAACGCCGGCGTTAAGTGGCTGGAGAAGAGGGGGCTGGACGAACTCTACAGACACGAGATGCACCTGACCACGATGCTCAGGGACGGCCTGAAAGAGATTCCCGGTGTCATCCTCTACTGCCAAGAAGATTTGAAAGACCACATCAGCGTCTTGATCTTCAACATCCAGGGGATGGAAGCCGCGGATGTGGGGACTTTCCTCGACGTCGATTACAACATCGCCTGCCGAACGGGGCTCCACTGCGCTCCCCTGGTCCATGAACAGTTGGGAACCGATAAGATCCACGGCGCCGTCCGCTTCGGCGTCGGGCCCTTCAACACGGAGGAGCATATCCGCTCCGCCGTCAACGCCGTGAAGGAGATCGCCCAGGCCAGGAGCAAGAGGGCCTGAGAGAGAGCGGAAAAGCAACCTTTTCCCCGGGTCGGCCTTCGAGGGAAGCCCGACCCGGAGCTCCCTCCATTGACCTTTTCAACCACAAACTTCGCGAAAAACCTTTCCCTTCCAGGGCTGGGAAGAGGGTTTAGAGCCTGACCACAAGAGTCGCCCCTCCGGTCATTCCCCCCATTCGAAGATCCCCTGTCTCCCTGGTCACCTTGCAATCCGTGTAACCGACGGAGATTCTGAGGGAGAACCTCTCGGAGAGGTCGAACTTCACCCCCCCCTCCCCGCGGAACCCCCACTTGTCTCCCTTCTCCTTTAGCTCCAGTGCCTCTTCGCTGAAGTGGGTCCTGGTGGCTCCAACCTCGACGTGGTAACCCACAGGGCCAAGGAGCCTCTCTTCGAAACCCAACCCAAAAGAGAGGAAGCTCCTCGTGACTTCGGCGCTGTCGATACCGAGAGATTGGGTCTTACCCTTCTCTTTGAAGCCGCCCCAGGAGCCCCAAACGTAGTAATCATCATGAAACCGAAAGCCCACTTTCGCTTCAGGAAAGATTTGGGTGGCTCCGTAGATGCTTCGGAAAGAGGAGTCGCTTCCCCGGAAAGCTCTCACTCCGGGCATGATCAGGATCCTCTTGTCCGCCGCTCCCAACGAATGGGCTCCGAAGAGAAGAGCGGCTATAAAAAGAAAAAAAGCCATGGTTTTCTTTCGTTCGATCATCCTTATATCTCCCGATACTCGGTTTCGTAGACAACGGTCCCGGCGGCGTCTTTAATGCGGAGACCATAGCGGTAAACAATCCCCTTAGTCAGGTAGTGCTGAAGAGTCAACTTGCCGCCGGAGTCGGCGGTGGGTTTGAAGATCGTCTCTTCGTCGGTGGCTCCGCTCTTGCGAACAACCTCTACCGTAAAAGGGGAGGCCGGATACCCGGTCACCTCCAGACGGCAAAGGTCTCTGCGTATAGACCAACTCCGCTCAACGTACCGTGCCACGTTCCAAAGAAGGCCCGTGGAGACCTCCCACTCCCCGTTGTCCCGAGGGGTAACCACCGAGGGGAGAAGGCTTCCGTCCGCCCGTTGCAGAGAGACCCCCGAGAGCCCAACCCCGTCCTTCACCTTCAATGAAAAATCGGCCGCCAGGGGGAAGGAGCTCTCCGCCAGCTTGATCACCAGGCTCCCCCCCTGCAGCTCTGTGTCGAAAGAGAGGGCCTGCCTTCGGAGCCACCACTCCCCGAAACTCTCCATGTCCAAGACCTTCACTCCCTCAGGTAGTCCCCCCTCCACGATCATTTTGAGAGCTTCCAGCTTATAGTCTCGGTTGGGGTGTATCAGCAACACCGTGGAGGCACCGTTTCTGGCGTTCCTCTCGGTGATGTCCATCCAGAGTCTCTCCTTCTCAGTGTAGTTCACATCGTCGATAGGGTCATCTTTAAAGACATCCGACATGGTCATAGGAATCTCTAGGACCGTCGTCACCCTCCCGTCGCTCTTGTTGTTTTCCTGAAGGAAGAAGGGAAAGTTCGTGAGGAGTTCGTTGGCACTGTGGCTTGTATCAAACTTATAGCCCAGGAGTTCCATCGCTTGAGCCTGATAGTCGTTGAAGGAGAGGTGACCGGACCTGAAAGTCTTCACGGGAACCATAAGATCCTTCTCCAGAAGGTTTTTCGAAACCTCCAGCTCCCCTATCACGGTTCCTCCAACCGTGGTGGTCCCCTCGGCGTGAGGGTGGTAGCTCTCCCTCGTGTTGCCTGTGGTTCCCATGGGGAAGGTCGTCTCCGCGTCGAAGTCCAGGAAGTGGCCCACCGAATGGCTTCCGATTCTCTGGTTCAGCTGGGTCAGCTTTCGGAGCTTCACGATATTGTCGGCAACGGCGTAAAACCCTCCATAGCCCAAACCCTCTTTCGTGTCCCTCTCGTAGGAGGTCGTCACGTTAAAGGTTCCCCGCATACCGTTGTTCTTTAGGAGCTCAGCGAAACCCTCCATTTGGTCGAAAGCCGTTTGGGCGTCGACGTCGAAGGTTAGCATCAAGACCCCCCTGGTCCCGAAGGGGGAGGACCCCTTCCATACGGCGTAAGGGGTCGCTTTGGCGTAGAGTGTTCTCAAGAAAAGAACGAAGACATCACCGGCGGGCTCGAAGCCGTTGGAAGAGGTCCTCTGAGCCTCGTAATCCTTATTTAAGAGCGCCAGCAGAAGGTACTCCCGCATGGAAACGCCTAGGGTGTAGACCCATCCATCCCCCCACCTCTTTCTGAGAACCGCCGCGCTCCCGTCTTCGAAGAGGGCCAAGGGCTCCGCGTCGGTCACGGTGTAGCCGACGGTCCCGATGGTCTCCTTGGGGGCGACATCCCCCAGGGAAAGTGTCTTCTCGAGGGGATCGTCGAGAAAAGCGATGTCCCCGTCTCCGGGACGATCCACCCAGTTCAAGGTATACCGGAGGTTGGAACCCGAGGATGACGAAACCCCGATGAGGGGGAAGAAGATGTTGCTCTCCGGACGTTGAACAACCAACAGGCCTCCGGAGGCGACGTATTGGCTCCAGAGGTCCAGCTCCAAGGAGGTCGTTTCTGTACCCCTCCAACGGGAGGCCATGAAGACCATGGAGCTGCTCACGGCTTCCTGAGGAAGGTCGGTGGTAACGTAGGGGACCCCGGCACTGTCCAGAAGTGTCTTCGCGATGAAGATCTCTCCGGGGTTCGCCCCTCTCGTGAAGATGGAGACCCTCCGCTCCTTCCCTTCGATCAAGGAGAAGAGGGAGAGAACCAGAAGGGCCGCAACGACCGCAAAACGACGAACAGGGGCTCTCATAGTCCCACCTCCTTGGCTTGACGAGAAACCTTCATCGGGTTCCATGTGTCTTTATAGGAGCTGTGAAAGAAGAGCTCCATGATATAGGCCCAAGTCCTGACCACCCTCATGTAGACTCCCATATAGAAAGGCATCAGAGGAAGGTAGAGGGAGAGGTGCCACTCCTTTCGAGCACGCTCCGAGACGGCCATGGCCATGACGAACTGCACCATGTTGGTCAAAACGTAGAGAAGGAAGTTGATGGGGATGATGTACTTCGCCGTAACGGGAAAGTTCACCACAATATCAACGATATAGATCAACCATTTGGCGTCGAGGACGAGGCTGAAAAAGACATTTTCCACGAAGGAGACCATGTTCAAGACGCTGAAGTTGGCGTCGGGATAGTAGACATCCTTGTGTTTTCTCAGACGGAAACGCACGAGCGAACGGCTCCACCTGGTTCTCTGTCTGGCCAAAGCCTTCCAGGTCTTCGGAACGGAAGTATAACAGACCGCCTCTTTGGCGAAGCGAACCCGAAAACCGCTCTTCCTCGTCTTGACGGTAATGTCCCCATCCATCCCCGGGCCGACGTCCCACCCTCCGACCTGGTCGACGATCTCTTTGCGGAAGGCGCCGAAGGCACCGGAGACGACTCTTAAGATTCCCAGTTCCGAGGTGATGATCCTTCCCACGGTGATCGATTTGAGGTATTCGATCGCCTGAAGGGCCGTGCAAAGGTTCAACGACCCCTCCCGAACCTTGACGTCACCCCCGACGATTCCGATTCTGGGGTCGTAGAAGAAGGGGACCAAGATCTTCTCGATGGCGTCCCTGTCAAAGGAGCAGTCCGCATCGATGTGGACGATGAAACGGCCCCGGGCGTGGCGCCACCCGAAGTTCGAGGCCGACGCCTTCCCTCCCCTGACGTCGTTTCTCAGGTATCTGTCGATCTTCTGGTTCCTGAGGAGGTTCCGGCAGATGATCTGGGTCTCGTCGTCGGAACCGTCGTCGATGACAATGATCTCAAAGTTTTTGTAGGTCTGTTCGTTGAGCGACTTGATCAGATAGTGAAGGTGTCCCCCTTCGTTCTTCCCGGGGATCACGATGGAGACGAGAGGGTTCTCCTGTAAGAGCTGAAGGCGGGCGATCTCCATCTTCGGTTTGCGCATTCTCCGACGGATAGCGACAAAGGTGAGGACCAACATGTCGGAGAGAACGTACCTGGGAATCTCGAAGATAAAGCAGAACCAGAAGAACCTGAGGAACTTGGCGAATCCGATGGTCTTCCAGAAGAAGAAGATATCGGTGAAATCGTTGATGTACTGCAGAAATTCATTCATGGGAGGCCTGTTTCTCCTCTTGCTCCTTTCGGTCGATGAACTCCGTCAGCTCCATGGCCTGAAGGTGGGTCTGCAGGGTGATGCCTGGGAAGTTCGAGGCCATGAGCCCCTGGAAGCGCTTGTCCAAACGGGCGCCGACAGCCTCGGCGTTCTCCCTGGGAGTCTCCACGAGAAGGAAGACGAAGGTGTTGTCGTTTAAAAGGGTGATGATGTCCGAATCCCTCAGGGTGTCCTTGATGATCCTCGCCATCTCCAGAGCCACCTCTTCCCGGCGCTGGCCGAACCCTGTAACGAGTTCGCTGAAGTTGAGGAGTTGGAAGTTGACGATCACCGAGGGCCGCTTGTAGCGAAGGGCACGCTCGTTCTCGTAGTGGGCGATGGTCTGGAAGGTCGGGTAGTTGACGATCTCCAGGTGGCCCTTAAGAAAATCCGCCAGGGTGAAGTGAAGCCCGTTGAGAGCGAAGTTGAGGCTTGCCGAGGAGAGGGAGTAACTCTTCAGATCCCTGTAGAGAAGTCTCTCCGAAGGGGTGTCATTTCCACAATAGCGGCAGAGCCCCCAAACCTCCGGATCCTGAGAGGTTGTCTGGCACACTCGGCAAGTGTGAACGACCGAGGGCTTGTCGTAATCCATCCCGATGTGCCTGAGTATTTTTTTGCATTTGGGGCAGACCAGTTGATCGTGAACCTTGTACTTGGTCTCAGGGTCGACATTGCCGCAAGAGAAGTGATGGATCAGATCGCTCACTTCGAGGTCCGCGGAGTGGCACCGCGGACAGAGCTCCCGGAAGTTGATGAAGCTCGACTTACACCGGTTGCACAGGTGAATACGGTCGACGAAGTGCTTCTCCATGAGGTTTTCGTTGTCGATCAGGTCCAGAATCGAGAAGAGCCGGGCATCGTCACGGTCTCTGAACTGCGCCCCCAAGAAGGGGTAGCTGAAGCCGAAGCGGGACTTGGGCATCGTGACCGGCTCCAGGCGCCTCCCTCGGGTCACCATGAAGCGAAGGGTCTTCACGACCACCGTCGATTCGAAGGTGTCCTGCTCGATATCCTTGTACTGGGCGATCGCGTCGGCAAGCTGTTCGGTCCGCGCGGAGACGCTCCCCCGCATTGTCGCCGCGTCAACGGTTCCATCCACCAAAGCCATGACATAGGAGTCCTCAATGGGGAGCTCCGAATAGAGAAAGATCGGTTTGAGGTAGAGGTTCAGAGTCGAGGCCCCCCGAAAGCGGTTCACCAACCCGAGGCTGAAACGGATCTCCCGGGAATCGATGACCACGGCCTGATGGTCTTGAAAGGTTTCCAAATCGATGGTTTCCGGATTCTCTCTCTGAAAGAACTGGTAATCTCCAAGGTTTTCCACGGAGACTGGTATCTTCTTTTCCCTTCCGATGAACGCGTACACGGGTCCTCCTCTCAAAACAGCTTTTTCCGTATGTAGAGCTTCACGCCAAGCCGATCGACGTCCCTGTCCCTCACTAGGGAAGGATCATCGAGAATCACGTCTACAACCACATTTCTGTGGGTGGGTTCATACTTCTTCTGAAACTCCGGAGGCTGGGCCAAGGTCGCCGAGTAGAGACGGGAGATCTTTCCGGAGACCTTGATCCCATCGGGAAACTCGATCTCCACGGGACGGCCCTTCTCGAGGCTCAGCAGGTCTTTCTGCTCGAAGAAGGCCTTGATGCTCATGTTCCCGCCGGATTGGTAGATGTTCATGATCTGCTCCCCTTTGAGGGCCACTTCGTACTCGCCGAAGTAGATCCTGGTCACCATACCGGAAAGGGGGGAGCGGAAGAGTTCGCCCCAGACTGGGACGCACTCGATTCCCTTCCTCTGCTGAGGCTGGCCGGCCACGGAGGGTCTAACCTCCAGGACAAGACGGTAAGGGGAACGGTACTCCCAGCAACGAACAACCTGTGCACCTCTCAGATCGACAAAGATGCCCTGTTTTCCTCCCTCGACACCGCTACGAAGCGTGGTGATATAGGGAGAAGAAGCCGGTATGGAGGGAGCCCCCTCCCAAAGGAAGGGATCTCTCGGGAAGATGTCCACCCCGTTGGGCCGGGTCTGAATATCGAAGAGAACCGGTTTGCTCAGAGAGAGAACGACTTCGCTGAACCCCTCATGGTCTTTCCAGGAGGCCCCGACTCCCAAGGAGCCGCCTTCACCGACGGGCAACGGCCAATCGACGACGGAAGCGGTAAACTGGGCGTTTCTGAAGGCCCTCTGCGCCCTCAAGGCTTCGGACGAATCGGTGAAGGGTCCACCGTAGAGGGCGATCGCCATCCCCTGACGGGATGAGGCGAAGATGGGCCAGCCGAGCGCGGTTGCGGCCAACCGACGTTCATCGGCCTTGATCGAGTCTTTCCATGATCCAAGGTAGAGGACGATTTGGCGCCCCCTCCCGGAGCTGGCCATGGTCGTACGGCTCTCGTTCAGAAGCCCTATCTCCCGGCGGAAGAACTTGATCTCCTCCTCGGCGCTCTTGCGTTGGAAGGCGATCTTAGAACAGTTCTCCTCTAGTTTCAACGCCTCGCTCTCCAAGGCGGCGTTTTCAGAGACCAGAGTTCTGATACGCTCAACACCTTTACGGCACTGCCCCAGCCTCTCCTCCGCGTCGTTTCTCTCCAGTTCCTTGATTCTGATCTGACGCTCCAGATCCAACAGATCCCTGGACAGTTTCAACCCATCCTGAAGGGGGGCGAGACGGGTCGTCTCCTGGGCGACAGGAACGTCGGCGACTCCCCAACGGAGGAACGTGAAGAGGGGGTCCCCCTTCTTCACCTCTTGCCCCTCCTTGACGAGCATTCTCAAGACTCTGACGTCCGTCAGTTCCTGCACGTTGAGGCGGGAAGCCTCAATCTGGCCTACGCCGCGGATATAGAAGAAGCTGCCCCCCAACTTGATAGCAAGGAAGACCAACAGAAGCAGGAGGAACCCAACGTAGACGAAACGGCCGACCTTGAAGGGCCTTTTCGGAGCGGGTTCGTCACCGGTACGGATAAAGGTAGGTTTACTTTTCAGTCGCATCCTCTTTCTCCCAAGAGATCCATCTCTCCAAATCGTGGAAGGCTACTTTCCAGATCCCCGTCACTCGAAGGACCCTGTTTATACATCTGCTCAACTCGGCGGGGGAATCGAAGTCAACGGGACGAAGCAAGAGTTGAGTCTTCTCCTCTCCAAGCTTCAGGAAGGGGTTCAACTTGACGACAATCCTCTCCGGGGACTCTATCCCATAGACCATGACCCCTACCCGATCCACCAGGGAGGAGATTCTCGCCAGAGCGGTCTCCGGAAAGGTGGACACCAGGGCAACGCTCAACTGCCAACTCCCGGGGACACTGGAACGGAAGTGGGCGAGAAGATCGATAAAGCGCTCCGTAAGGAGCTCCTGCTGGTCTTCCCACTCGTCCATGGTGTGGGGCTCTATGTCCACATGTAAACCGTCGAAGGGAAGGGCGACGATCTCTTGGATCCTCTCGCTTACCGCCGACCTCTTAGAGGGGTCGAGCCAAGAGGTGTCGGTGACGACCCCGTGAACGATAAAGCCCCTTTCATGGGCCTCTCGTAGGAAGAGGGTGGCAGCCGCGGGATCCATGCTCTTCGGGTAGGAGAGAAAGATTTCACGGCACCCGAAGTGGGCCACCCTGTCGAGAAGTGCCTTCCGCGAGTAGTCTTCGAAGGTATTTGACCAGATGTAAACCCCTCTCAGCGAATCGTCTCTCCTCTCCCCCAACGGGGATTCCTCTCTCTCCAGAAAAGAGGGAGAGAGGGGGAGTTCCCTCGGGGAGATCGTGCGGACTTCGGTGTCGCCGCCGGCCAAAGGAACCGAAACGAAGGGGATCGGCTCTCCGTTCTCCCCGAAGAGGGTGATGCTCTCCAGCCTCTGCCCCTCCTTGACCCTGAGGGGAAGGGAGGATGGGTGGCAGAACACTTTCAGGTTTCGCCCCGAAAGGATTGTTTTCACCGGAAGGGCCGGTCCTTGATCGTCAGCGCGGCTCTCCCCCTTCGGGGCTGGAACACGCCGAACCGCGAAGGGAACTCTCCGGCAGTAGAGGGAACCAAGCCACTGAGAAAGGCTCTCATCGGCCTCCCCGAGAGGTAGACTCAGCCCATAGGCGCTGCCTCTCCCGAGAGCCCTCTCCACAACCGCCCCGGTGCCATCCTCGAAGAGAGCAAGGCCCCTCCCCTCCCCGGGAAGATACCCCAGGGTCTCTCGCTCAGGCAAGGGGACGCTGCGCAGGAATGGGGCATCCAAGGCTTCCATTCCCTCTTCTCCCCTCCCGACCCAGGTCAACCGTCTCCTAGAGGAGGAGAGTCTGAACGAAGAGGCGCCGACCAAAGAGAGGAACCCCCGGTCGGGGTGAAAGACGACCAAAGTTCCCCCCCCCGCGACGTACCTCCGCCAGAGCCCCTCATGGAAAAGCGATTCTTCCTGATCGCCTTGAAGGAAGACTATTGAAGCTTCCAACGCCTCTGAGAGGTCATCGCTCTTTCCATAGGGGATAGCGGCTCGCTCCAAGACTCTCTCGATCCCCGCGAGCCCTTCAGGCGTGGCCGCCCCGGTGAAGAGAAGGGCCCCTCTCTCACTCCCGGAGGAGTAGGGGGAGAAAAGAAAGAGGGAGCAGAGAAGGACTGTGTTCAAGGGAGTCCTGGCGGGAGGGATCATTTTTCTCTCACCGCTCCGGCTCTCCCCTCTTCCAGGGATGGCGCTTCTTTCGATAAGAGGCGACTATTTTCCCTTGGCACCGGTTTTCTCCCAGGAAATCCACCGTTCCATATCGTGAAAGGCCAGGCTCTCGACGCCTGTGACCTGCCGAACCTCGGCCGTGAAATTCTGTAACTCGGAGGGGGAAGAGAAATCGTTGGGCCGGAGGATGAGGAGCGTACGCTCCTTCCCCCTCTTGACGAAAGGCACTAAGGTGTTGCCCATTTTTTCAGGTTTCGTCTCACCGTATGCCATCACCCCGACCTTGTCGACAGTGCTGTAGAGCCGCTCCAGGGTTTGCTCGGGGAAGTGTGGGGACAAGGCGGCGGAGAGCTCCCACCCTTTGGGAATCCAGGTTCGAAAGTGGGAGAGAAGATCGGTTAGGGCCTCGGCTAAGGGCACGCTCTCCCTCTTCCAGCGGTCGAGGGTATGGGGTTCGATGTCCGCATGGAGACCGTCAAAAGGGAGAGAGGCAATCTCCATCACCCTCCGGTGGGCCTCTTCCAGCTTCGCGGGTTTCAGCCACCCCGTATCGGTGACGACGGCGTAGACGCGGACCCCTTGGGAATGGCTCGCCTCCAGAAAAGGCAAGACCCTCTTCGCCTCGATCCTCCGAGGGAAGGAGAGGAAGATCTCCTTACAGCCGCTCCTTTGCGCCTCTTCGAGGATTCTCTTTCCTCCCCTCTTGAGGAAGGTCTTCGACCAGACATAGATCCCCCTCCAGGGGCGCTCCTCCTCTTTTACCGTGGTGGTCACCGCGATTTCCGGATAAGGCGGCGGAAGGGGGGAGAGGTAGGGAGTGACCTTCTCCTCTGGGAAGGTCCGGAAGATTTGGGCAAGTCGGATGGCCAACTGCTGTCGGATCTCCAGAAGCTCTATCTCCACATCCAAGAGGCTGCGGGCGTTCTCGTAGAGGTCACTCCAAGAGGCACCCTGCGAGTTCAAAGAGAGCTGTCCCTTCAAGCGGTTGATCCTCCCCACCAAGACCCTTCTCTTGCCAAGAAAGTGAATAAGATCGTCCAGTTTGACTTTGTACTCATAGTATCTGTTCAAGGCCTCCAGGGCCTCGGCGTTGTGCTGCCTCTTCTGGGTCTCCTGCTGCCAGAGGGTCTCCGCCTTCCTGGCGTTTTTGCGGCTGTCGATTCGGAAGGGGAAGGGAATGGCGACGGAGACACCCAGGCTGAAATACTGATCCTTACGGGCCTCTCGGTCGTAGGCCTGATACTGGATGAAGGTTCTGAGACGGACGTCGTCAAGGAAATCGAACTTCAAGGAGGACTCCCGCTCCTTCTGCTTCAAGGCGGGGGCTAAGAAGGGCGGCCTTTCCAGTATGGCCACAAGCTCTTCGGCCTTCACCTCGGCCACTGGCCAGGTCTCAGGATGAGCCTCAGGGACGGGTTTGCCGACATGCCGGGTCTGGAAGGTAGCCCGGTAGGAACCGAGAACGGAGATCATGTTCCGGGAACGCTGGATTTCCTGTTCAACGTCCAAGAGCTCTTCCGGAAACGTTTCGTGACTCTTCACCCTCTTCTGCAGAAGATCGGCGTACCCGACAAGGAAGCTCTCCTTCTTCTCCAGGAGTTCCAGCTTCGGAGCGGCAAAGAGGTAGATGATCAGGTCCTGGAGGTAGTAAGTCGCCTCCTGCCGCCTTCTGTAGGTCTCGGTCAGGTATCCCAACTCGACGTCTTTCTTCAGGCGCTCCTTCTCCCTCACCTTTCGTCTCAAGCCGCCCTGGAGAAAATCCCACTCCAAACCGGCGTAGGCGCGCCATCTGTAGGGTCCCTCTTCCAGGTCGGGGATTCCCAGGTCAGAGTTGTAGACATACCCCGTGGTGAGCCCCATACCGACATCGTTCTTCAAGGCGTCGGAAATCTTCGAAAGGGCAAGGATTCTGCTTTTGTCTGTGCCTAAGGGGGAAGAGAGGTTGAGCAACCACTCCCATGGGGTCAAATCGCTGCTCCATGTGGGGGTTCTCTCCATCATCTGCCCGAGAAGAGCGTTCAAGGAGAGGCTCTCCCTCCTCTCTATTTCGTCCCCTTGGAGAGGTAAGAGGGAGGAGAAGAAGAGGAGAAAAACACTGAGAAACAACCCTTTCAACCTGAGCTCCCGGGGGAAACAGGAGTATTCATCCCTACGTTCTGCTTTTCCCATCTTTTCACCCCTCCTAAGGCAATGGTAATATTCCCCTATTACGGTGTCAAGAAAAAAGAAAAATTCGCCTTTCCCTTTTCGACCTTTCTCTCTTGTGACTGGTAAGGAATACTTTTCAAAAATTCTTTTCATCGCGACTTTTAAATATACCACTTATGTCAAGAGCACGACTCGTTTCCACCCTTTTTATATGCGGTTTTATGCGTTATAAATCGAGAAACACCCTTTATTTTTTCCAGGATAAAGACTCTTCCAAACCTTACCAAAGCTCTCCCGCCGACAATTTTATGCTATCTTTTTTGTCGAGTCTGTAGGGGAAGCTCCGATTTCCTGTAAGGGGATCCCTTACGTCGAAGGTTTGACGGCGGGTCTCTCCCCGTTCACCGTAAATTGGTAAAGAGCGCCTTCTGTGAGCCTTGGAGCTCTCCTTCGGTCCACCTGAATTCGCGGAGAAGGTTTTGACTTTTTTCAACTCCTCAGGTACCCTTTTAAAGAGTGTAAGGAGGAACAACCATGGACCAGCAGCAACCATCGGCACCAAGAAGGAACATCCCGGTTTTCCGCAACGACCCGATCTTGGTCCTCATCCTCGGCTTCATTACCTGCGGCCTCTATCTGATCTATTGGAACATCAAGACCGCGGAGGTCATCAACGCCATGGTCGGAAGGGAGGCCATCCCACTCCTCGTTGCCATCGTCTCGGGCTGTTGCTTCCCCATCAACATCTTCTTCTACTATCTGGTGGGAGAGAACCTCGACGAGATCTCCAAGATCGTCGGCGACCAAAGCCTAAGGGACAAATCTCTTCTCCTGATCATTCTGGGAATCTTCGCCCCCATGGTCTCCGCCATGATCGTCCAAGCCGAGCTGAACAAGGTCTATGACCGGCCCTGATCCATTCGTTCGAAAACGCCTCCTCGCCCTTTTCCTTTTACAGGGAAGTCTCTGGGGCCCCTATGCGCTGGCCGACCGTATTCTCTCCGACCGGCTTCCCCATCTTTGCCCCTTCCACCTGATCATGGGGCTTCCCTGCCCGGCCTGTGGAATCACCAGGGCGCTCGCCTCTTCCCTCCACGGCCGTTGGCAGGAGGCGGTCTCTTACAACCCTCTCGTCCTCCTGGCGTTGCCGACGATTCTCTTCCTCTCTCTTCTCACCCTTTGGGAGCTCATCGCCCGCCGCCCGCTCCTCAGGATGCCGCCGCTTCACTCCCGGACGATCTGGGCCCTCTTCTCCTTCACGGTTCTCTTTCAGGTTTCACGAACGGCCCTCTTCTTTTACAGGGGAGGATGGCCAACCTTTCTCCGGGAGAACATCCTAGGACGCTTGTTCCATTGGCTCTCCCTCTAGAGTCCGGACCTCTTCACCCGGGCAGGGCAGAAGTACACCTACTGGGTTAAAGTTGGGCGAAGACCCTCGCTGGCGCCCCGTCCCCATCCTGCAGGTTCAAGGGGGCGACCACGAGCCGACAGCGGGGAAAGACCCGTTCCAGCCCAACCAAATTCTCGATGATCAGGATTCCCTCCCGGAAGAGGGCCTTGTGCCCCAGGTAGGGGTAGTTATCAAGGGTGAAAGAGTCGAGGCCGACACCACGGAGGGTCGGAACCTTGGCCAAGGCTTCGGCGGCATCCAAGGCGACCACGGGGTTCCCCTCGAAGTAGGCGCCCCCCAGTGAGGCCTTTCGATCCTGACCCGTCCAGAAGAGGAGGAAGGGTTCCGAGAAGGGAAGAGGAAGGTCCTGAAGGGTAATCGTCGTTTTCCCTCTCACATCCACGACGAGCGCCTCTCCAAAGAAGGTCTCAGGAGGATACTCTTCCAATTGGCGACCCTTGGCCAGCATGTGATACGGAGCGTCCACATGGGTGGAAAAGTGGCTGGGAAAGGCGATTCGCCGGGCGTTCCACCCCTCCCGTTCAACTGTCGTCGAACTCTCACAAAGGAACCCCTGCTCCCCTGGAAAAGGGGGCATCTTCTCGGAAACAGGCATTGTCAGATCTATGTACACCGCTCACCTCGGCTTTCCCCCTTCCCGTCAGAAGATCGGGAAGGGGGAAAGTTTCTTCTCCTATAGGCAATACTCTTTCTTCGTCTGAACAAGCTTCATGTAGTGTCGCCGCTCCTCTCGAACGATGGCTTCGACTTGTGCCTCCTGCTCCTTGGGAACAAAGCGCAAGAGATCGGAGTAGAAGAGGATAGAGTCCAACTCCCGGCGGATCGCGAAGTCAATGGCACTGGCGAAGTCTTTCACCCGCCCCTGCTCTTCCGCCAGCTTCTTCTCGTTGAAGAGGACACCATCGGCGAAGGCCTGAAGATAGCCGAAGTACTCCTCGTAACCCTCTACAGAGGTTGGTTCATAGTGCTCCACCTTCTTCATGAAAGCCTGGAAGGTTCTCTTATGCTCGACCTCTTCATCGGCCAAGTGCTCGAATAGGTCTCGCTGATCACCCTTCTCCATCTGTTTGGCCCAGTGACGGTAAAAAGTTTCGCCGTTCTCTTCGATGCGGATAGCGAAACCGATGAGTTCTCCCACTTCCAACAGAGACATAGAGACACCTCCTTAGATTTTAGAATAGGCCTGGTGAAGAATTTCGGCATGAAAAGGGTAATGGGAAAAGGGAAAAAAATCAAGCTCCAGGGAAAAGAAAAAAGGCCCCCAGGCGATGCCTGGGGGCCTCTGAGTGTTCCCACAACACGATTAGAAGGGTATGCCGTCGGGAGAAGCCACGCTTCTCCCACCGCTGATTAAAGTTTGTGCCCCTCCTTCAGGGGAAGGAGAGTCATCGCTTCTCCGTTGAGGAGAACTCGATTAAAGGGGTAATTGAGATGAAAGAGCCAGGGATGGTTTCCGATTAAACTGTTCAATCCGGAGGGTTCGGCGAAGGAAACGATTAAAAGATCGCCAGTGGCAGAAGAGGAGGAAAGGACTTTCACCCTCTCCACTCTTGCCGGCTGCCTCTCTTCCGCCAACAGCACGAAAGAGATCAGGGCGATAAAAAAGAAAATGACAATCTTCTTCACCGACTCCTCCTATTCAATACGTTTTCTTTAGTTCAATCTCCGTGCCAACTCCAAGGTCTTACACGTATAAGCTTTTCTGGAGAGGCTTTACGGCTTTTCGAAGGGGGTCTCTCCCCCCCCTTCCAGGGGAGCCACGTTTTTTCCCCTCCCGGGGAGAGTTCTCTGTTTCTCTTGAATTCACAGGCTTCTCAAGGTTGCCACAGGGGAGCAGTCTGCGGTTTTGTGGCACCCCTGGCCGAGTGTCAAGGAAGATACCGGTGCTTTACACGCCTTTCCCGCTGTGGCAAAATCGAAGCGGGGGGGTAAATACCTCCAGAACCTAGGAAAAATACCCTTATGAGACTCGAACTTCTCTTCTCCCTTCTCGTTCTCTTCCTGACGGGTATGACCACAACCTTCCTCGCCCTCTTCGCCTGGGAACGCCGTAACAAGACTCCCGAGGCCCTTGTCTTCACGGCCCTCCTGGCGGCTTGCACCCTCTACAGCTTTGGATACGCGGGAGAACTTTCAGCCTTGACACTGGAGGGCAAATTCCTCTGGTCCCGGGTACAGTATTTGGGGATAGCCCCCCTTCCCGCCCTCTGGCTTCTCCTTTCCATCAGAGCCACCGACCGGGCGCAACTGCTTACGCCCCTTCTCAGGAAGGCGCTGATCCTCCTCCCCCTCATCACCCTCGCCCTTCACGCCACGTCCCCCTGGCACAGCCTCTACTACCGGAACCTCTCCTTGGTCCACTCCGGCCCCTTCCTACACCTCCATTTTCAACGGGGTCTCTGGTACTATGTCCATCTGGGAATGCTTCAGCTCTCCTTTCTCGCGGGCAACATCCTCTTTTTCCTCTCCTGGAAGAACTCTTCCCTCTCCGGGCGACGGGAATCCGCGATACTCCTGACCGCGTCCCTCTTCCCCTGGATCACGCACATTCTCTACATCATCGGCATGAACCCATGGGGAGTGGACACAAACCCCTTCGTCCTCACGGTGACGACCATCGTCTGCGGATGGGGGTTTTTCAGGCACAAGCTTCTCAACCTGATGCCCTTCGCCCGGGAGAGGATCCTTGAGGTTATGTCCGAAGGGGTCATCGTCGTCGACAAGAAGAACAGAATCATCGATTTCAACTCCCCCGCCGGGAGCATGATCCCCCCCCTTGTTCCCCGCTCTCTAGGGATGAAGGTTGAAGAGGTTTTCGCTTCCATACCGGAGCTCTTGGAAGCCATACGCCTCGAAGAACCCCTAGGCCATGAGTTCTCTCTGCCTAACCAGCGAGGGGAACGTTCTCTCCGCTGCCGGATCTCCCATATCCGCGACCGAGGGGAAAGCCTCTTGGCCAAGGCGGTCTTCATCGCGGATGTCTCCGAGCAGAACAACCTCAGGAAAAGCCTCGAGAAGGTGATCGCCATCGATGAACTGACTGGGCTTTACACCCACCGCCACTTCTGGGAAACCTGCCGGCGTGAGCTACTCCGTTGCAGGCGGAGAGGAACCCCTTTCGCGATCCTCCTCATCGACCTTAATCTCTTCCAGGAGATCAAGTTACGTTACGGCCACGGAGCAGGAGACCTTATCCTCAAAGAGATCGCCGCTCTCTGCACAAAGACGGTCAGAGCCTATGATATCCTCGGCCGTTACAGAGACGAAGAGTTCGCCCTTCTGCTTCCCGAAACGGACCTTCCGGGAGCCCTGAGCGTAGTTGAAAGGCTGCGCAGAAACATCTCACAGACCAAGATCCCCTTCCGGAGCTCTCATCTCAAGGTCACAGCCTCCTTCGGAATCGTCCCCTCGAACCCCGGCGCAGACGAAGACCTGGAGAGTCTTCTTCTCCGCGCCGAGCGTGCCGTCCTTCAAGCGAAAGAAGAGGACCTCGGCAAGGTTGTCTCACTCCTCCCGACGGGAACGGCTGAGCCGGTTGTTTAAGGCCCGGCGGGTCAGCCCCAGCATCTGGGCGGCGATTCCCTGGTTGTTGTTGGCCCTTTTCAAAGCCTCCGCGATCAGGAGTTCCTCGGTCATCTCGAGAGTCGGTAAGGGGTCGGGGAAGAGCACCTCCACCTCTCGTGTTTCCCTCTCCTCGGCCAGGGGGATGGGGAAGTTCTTCTGTCCAACCCTCTCTCGAAAACTTTCCAGAGAGAGGATGTTCCCCTTGTGGCGGCTGAGGGCGTCGTAGATCATCGCCTCCAGCTCGCGGATGTTTCCTGGAAAGGGGTAGTTCCTGAGAAGAACCGGAAGCTCCTTGGGAACAACCGGTTTGGGTTTGCCCATCTTCTCTGCCGCGCGCTCCAGAAAATGGTCGATTAGGAGGGGAATGTCCTCTTTCCTCTCCCGGAGCGGGGGAATGTTGATGTTGTGGGTCTGAAGACGGTAGAAGAGGTCCTTGCGGAAGGAGCCTTTTTCCTTCATCGTCTCCAAGGGGCAGTTGGTGGCGACCACCACTCTGGCATCGGTCAGCTTGGGGTGGTCCGAACCGATGGAGTAGTACTTTCCCTCCTGAAGAAGCCTCAAGAGTTTCACCTGGGACTCCAAACGAAGGTCCCCGATCTCGTCCAGAAAGAGAGTCCCCCCGGCGGCCTCCTCAATGAGCCCCTTCCTCTCGTAGTCAGCTCCGGTGAAGGCTCCCTTCCTATGGCCGAAGAGGGTATCCGAGAAGAGGGTGTCATCGACGCCCGCTACGTTCAAGGCGACAAAGTTCCCGCTCCTCCCGCTGGCCCCATGGATCGCCCGAGCGATCAGCTCCTTACCGACCCCCGTCTCCCCGGTCACAAGAACCGGGAGGGATGTTCCGGAGATGGCCTCAACGTACTGGAAGATCGACCTCATCGAAGGGCTCTGGGTGACAATGGAGGAGAACACCTCCGGGTTGTCCAACCTGTTGGAGAGGAGGTACTGCTTCAAGAGGATGTTCTCGTTCCTGATCTGACTGTAATCGACGGCGTTTCGGACCGCTGTCACGAGGCGGTGCTCGTCTACGGGTTTGACCATGTAATCGAAGGCGCCGGCCTTCATGGACGCCACGGCGGTGATCACTTCATCGACAGCGGTGAGGATGAGGACCGGGGTCTCGGGGTAGTCACGGACGATCTGGGGTAAAAGCTCCCCGCCGGTCACGTTGGGCATGGACATATCCAGGACGATGGCCGAAAAAGCCTGCTCGCTGAGCAGGGGCATGACCCTACGGCTGTCGTCGCAGAGGACGACGTTGGTAATGTTGGTGGAATTGAGAATGAAGGCGGCGCTCTGCAGAAACGCCGTCTCGTCGTCCACGAGAAGGACGGGTAGAGAGGGAAAAGATCTTTTCTTCACTGGTTTTCCTCTTCGGGGTCTTTCTTCTCCAACCGGAAGGGCGGCAAGGAGATGATCGCCGAGGTTCCCCGGCCGGGCTCAGAATCGAAGATGAGCTCTCCCCCGTGGTTTTTTAGGATGTTGTAGGATATGGAGAGGCCCAAACCGGTCCCCCCGGTCTCCCTCTTGGTTGTGTAGAAGGGGTCGAAGATGTGCTTCATGCTCTCGCCGGTGATTCCGCTCCCCTGATCCCATACCCTCAATTTCACCCTCCCTTCTTCGTAGAAGGTTGACAGTTCAACCTCTTCATCCGGAGAAGAGAGGGCTTGGCATGAGTTGGTGATCAGGTTGATAACAACCTGTTCCAGCTGTTGGAAGTTTCCCATAACCGGGGGAAGGCCATCCTGAAGATGGACGGAGAAATGGCGTGTACTCTTCTTCACGAGGTTGAAGACGATAGTCACGGCGGATTCGGCAACTTCGTTCAAGTTCACGCTCTGGTTGAGCTTTCCACTATCCTTTCGGGAGTAATCCTTCAAGCTGTTCACGATCTTCTTGATCCTCTCCGAGCCTTGGGCGACCCCTTCGATCAGCTCGGTGACCCGCTCTTGAGAGGTGGAATAGGGGTTGCCGGCCAAGAGGAAGTCCCCCTCCCTCTCGCAGTATTCGTCGAGAATGGAGCGAAGATCTTCCCACACCCTCGCGAAGATCTTGGCGTTCAGTTGGATGAAGTTGTTGGGGTTGTTGATTTCATGAGCGATCCCGGAGACAAGAATCCCCAGGGAGGCCATCTTGTCGGTCTGCATCAGCTTCTGCTCCTGAAGCTGGGCCAGCTCCTCGCTCCGTTTCTTGTCGGTGATGTCTGTGGCGAATCCCTCTACGGCGGTGACTCCCCCACGCCTATCGGTCATCTCCCTCCCCTGCTCCCAAACCCAACGCTCTTCGCCGTCTTTTCGGCGTATTCGGTAGGCCATCCTGAAGGGACGACCCTCTTGGAGAGCGTCCCTGATCTCTCTCTCCATTTCGGGACGATCTTCCTCAAAAGCTAGATCCCAGTTGCTCAGACCGGGCTTGCCGACGAGCTCAGCGGGAGAGTACCCGGTCAGCTCGCTGCACCCCTCGGAAAGGAACTCGAGGCTCCAGACATCATCGTTCTTGCACCGGTAGACCATCCCCGGCAGGTTGCTCATCAACGTCTCCAGGCTCCTCCTCTCCTCGGTGCGCTCCCTCTCGGCCCTGGTTCTCTCGTAGGCGCTCACCAGCGTCTCCGCCATCATGCTCAAGGGATGTCGATCCTCATCCCCCCCCCACCCCCTCTCGCCGTCGGCGGCCAACAGGATCAGAAACCCCTGTACCGTGGAGCCGTAAACAAGAGGAACCGCACGGAAGGAGAGCAGGTTCTCCCTTTCCATCCACCGTTTTTCCCGATTCGCCTCGGCGGGAAGGTCCTCCCTGGTCAGGCTCAGGAGCTTCCCCTCCTGCATCTTTTCAAAGAGCCAGGGCAGAGGGAAGGGGAAGAGAACGGCCTCCCCCTCCCCGGCTTTCCAGCAGATCTCCCTGGGAAGCGTGGGGGGAGAGTGGAAGAAGTGAATGCCTGTCCAGCGAATCTGCCAAAAGAGACCGATCTCCTGAAGGGTAAAGCGGAGCGCCTCTTCCAGGCCCTCTTCACCAACCTCCAGAAATCGGGTCGAGACCTTTGATATCAGCGCCTCAAGCTTGAGCCGGTACTGGAGAGCCTTCTGGGTACGCCTTTTCTGCAGTATGTTGACAAGAAGGACAAAGATCACCACCGTCAACCCACCGATCGCGGCAAGCACGGTCCAAACGAGGCTCCTGTACTCTTCGTAGAAAGAGAAGGGGGTGTTGATCAGCGTGTTGGGCTGTGGAAGGCTGCGGATATCGACGTGGAATCTCTTCAACTCTTCGTAATCGAAGGTGTACCTGTCCGCACTCTGGACAATGGGAGGCACTTCGGAGATCTTCTCGCCGTTGAGAACCTGAAAGCCCATCTCCGCGGCCATGACCCCCTGGTAGTAGGGACTCAGGAGTTTGCCTCCGATGATCCCTTCCCCAAGGAAGATATCCCAGAGAGAGTAGAGGGGAAGCCCCAGAGAGGAGACCTCCCGAACGGGAACATAGTTCCCGAAACGGTCCCTGAGAGGGCTCAGGAGGAGAAGGATCCCCCGAGATCCCTTCTCGGCGATCAGCTTTTGGACGTTCTCGATATCGCTGTTTTCGAAGAAGAGGAACTCCATCTTTCGGGAGATCTTCCCGATGATCCCTTCGATTCGCTCCTTGTTGGCCAACCCCGTGGCGCTCAGATCGGTGACTACCGCCACGTACTCGGCCTTGGGATGGAGCTTCAGGGCCATCTCCAGGTTCTCCTGGAGGCTGAAGTTTTCCAGGATCCCCGAGAGGAAGCCCATCTCCTTCACAACCGACGCGTCGAAGTTGCTGACCCCGCAGAAGACAATGGGAGCCCCTGGAAAGAGGTTGTTCCTGTACTGGATCAGAAAGTCCAGGGATTCGTTGTCCGTGGAGATCAGCAGGTCGAAGTTCCGCTTCATAAACTTGTACTGGTAGAGCTCGTAGAGCTTCTCCATGTAATAAGGGTCCACGGTCCGCTTCGTGTCCATATACTCCACTTCCGTGTAAACCGTGGGCTCCCCTTGCAGGACAGATTCTATCCCCTTGACGATCACGTC